>Ga0194125_10005193_pt1 | contig 19914 bp, 13 predicted proteins | sample TA2KigC250mmetaG_FD_148626 | JGI IMG/M metagenome (GOLD analysis project Ga0194125, IMG submission 148626) | Freshwater microbial communities from Lake Tanganyika, Tanzania - TA2015034 Kigoma Deep Cast 250m | ecosystem: Environmental > Aquatic > Freshwater > Lake | place: Tanzania: Lake...
TGAGGAACTTGCGAAGGTCGTTGCGGTAGCGATCCACGTCCTTCGTCATGAACCGGTCGGCCAGGATCTCGGCGGGGTAGAGCGACAGGTTCTTGCCCGTCTCGGCCTGGAGTTGATCCTTGGCAGCATCCAGGATGTAGGCGGAAAGCTCGCGCCCCTTCTCGCTCATGCCGATGGTGCCGCCGCCGACGCCCACCAGCGTCTTCACGATCACGAACAGGCCCTTGCCTGGTTTGGCGGACTTGGCCTGGACACCCTCCTCCCAGAATTGGAACAGGGATTCGCGTTTGCCCCGGCCAGCCTTGTTTTCTTTCTCCTGGATCCTCTGCCAGGCGTTCTTGTCGCCCAGGCAGAGCGCGGCCAGGAAGCAAAGCAAATGTGATTTGCCAGAACCGAACTCGGCCTGAATCCAGTAGCCCTGGCCGATGGGGTTGTCCTTGCGCTGGCGGTCGTAGGGGGCCGCGATCCGGCGCAGGATGTCGGTCAGGAACGGGCGGACTGGATCGAGTTGAAACTCGTCGATGGTCTTCAGCTCAGGCTGGCGGTTGCGCCGGGCCTCATCGGAGTTGGAGTTTGCCCATACGTGCTTTTCCAGGGAATAGACCGAGATGATCTTGGCCGGAACGGAACAGATTTCGTCCAGCGGCTTTCGTTGTGTGAGCAGGTCTTCAGGCATATCAACTCCTCAACTCCCAAAGGTTGTTTTCGGCGATCAGATTGGTCGGCAGTGTGTAGCTGCCGTCGTCCGAATCCGGGAACAGGATGACCCCGCCGCGTTCCCGTTTTCCGGGCAGGAGAAGGAGGATGCGATCCTGGTCAGCCGCCAGGGTGCGGAGCAGGTTCAGTTCGAGATGATAGGAGAAGACCAGCTCCAGGTCTTTCAGCACGATCAGCCCCTGGCCAGCGAGCTTGGATCGGATGAACTGCTCGAAGGCCGACGACACATGGGCGGTGGTCGGCTCCGGGCGCTTGGCCTCGTCGTTGACCAGTTTGCGGAACTCGTCGTCCGGGATGGTGTCCAGGATGCCGCGATTGACGGAAATGGCCTTTGGGAACTGTTGCCCCTCCACCGACTTGGCTTTGGCCAACTGGCCAGCGAAACGGGACAGCAGATCGTAGCTGCCCAGCACGCCATAGAGATGCCGACCGCCCGGCAGCGACAGCCGCGCTCTCAAAGTCTCGATGATCTCGGTGTTCGTCATGCGGCCTTCCCTCCCTTGAGTATGTGGTTGACCACGCCGGGCAGATCGAACTTGAGGGTGAACTGCCGCACGGAGTCGATTTCCGAGATTTTCGAGATCGTGCCGAGGTTCCGCAGTTCATAGAGCGCGGCGAGGATTCGTTCGGGTGTCCACAGCAGGCAACTCAGCAGCCGGTTGGACTCGGCTTTGGCAACCTCGTAGATGCCAGGCTCGGGAAACTCCGAGTGCAGGGCAAAGGCGAAGGACGCTGGGCGGATCGGGCGAGCGGCAAATGTGACCTGCTTGCGGTCGGCGGCGGCGATACCACTGGCGACGAGAGCGTCCACAATGGCCTGGGTGCAATCGCTGGCGCTCTTGGACTCCGGGAACTTGCTTTGCAGGTAGTCCATGATTCGCTCGCGCCGGACGCGGCCCAGACCGAGCGCCGGAAGAAACAGATCCACCATCACGCGTTGCATGAGAGGCTCGGCCTTGCAGAAGCGGAAAAAGCAGACCTCCCTCAACTCGGGCGTCGAGGCGTTGGCCTTGGCGAAAGCCCGGAGGGCCTGGTCGGCGATGCCATCCGGAAACAACCGCCGGGCGATGTAGGCGGCATAGCGTTTACGGGTTTCCTCCGCGCTGAAGTGAAGGTTCTTTCGCAGGTGATCACGGATGTCGTCCAGGGATTCGGAGTCGGGCAGGGATGGCAGGAGATGGATCGCCTCCCGGAGCGCGGCCTTGCCGAACAGCTCAGTGCCCTGCCGAGGCTTCAGCGGCTTTGCGGCCTTGGCCTTGGCAGGCGCTGCCGGAGGTTCCAGCGTCAGTCCGGGGAGGGTCGGGGCCTGGGGCTGGGCGGGCCGTTCCTGCAACTTCTCGGCGGGCCTGGGATCGGCAGGTTTTTGCCGCAGGTGATCGACCAACTTGAGCAAAGCGGCAGTGGTGGTCTTGATACCTGCGACCTCGCACAGGGCTTTGGGGTCGGCTGCCAGCACCTTCTCCAGGGTGCCGAACTTGGCTAAGAGGCTCTTGGCGAGAGGGAGAACGTCGCGTTGCGGGATGCCGTAGGTCAGCAGCAGCTCCAGCAGCGCCTCATCAGTGCGCGAGGATGCCGCGCCGTGCAGAAACCGCTCACGCAGCCGCTCACGGTGACCGGTTCTTTCTTTGCCGTCTGCATCCACAAGCCCAACACTGGTTCACTCAGATCAGTCACTCGTTCAAAAAGGACACCTTATACATCCCCACAAGTCGTTCGACAAGAAGAAGGTATCCGCACCGAACAACAGCCCGTGAGATTTTGCTCCTGAGCGCCAGCGAAAACAAGCTCGGTTTCGCGCTATTTCCGTTGGTCGGAAGTCGTCTTGATCGCACTGGCCGAAGCACTTCCGAGGCATCGAATCCGCAAATCTCTTGCAGGCACTTGTCACCCCTGGGTGCCCGACAAATGCGCCGGTGACGACCACGGGAGCACACTGGTAGGCGGTCGCACGAGCGCGGGACGCCACCAGGGGCACTATCGTATTTGAAACGCTGACAAGCGGCGCTTGCGGAGCTTCTTGTCTCCTTTTTCGACCTGGTGAGGCAAACGCTCTCTCTTGACCTGCCAAGTCGCGCTCTACGCCCGCGTAGATAGTGCATGAAGAATACGAACGAGTCTGTTCATGCTCCGTCTTGTGCGCCGGGACTGAAGGTCTGCCCCTTTTGTGGCGGTGCCAGCGATTTCATCCACGACCATCAAACCCTTGGCGTGGGTGTCGCCTGCTCGACATGCGGGGCGATGGTCCCGGTGAACCACCCCGCCCGCGATATGGCAGCGATGGCCTGGAACCAGCGCCGAGGCTCGCCGGTGTCACTTGCCGCACTTGGCGGTGCAGCCACGCGAGGTTTGAGCACGCCGCGTAAGCGATCTGCGTCGCGGCGAAATTTGAGGCGGGCGCGAGAACGCAAGACCATTAACCGAATCAAGGCCGGGATTGAAACATCCTACACCAGGCTCCAGGAAGCGCGGCAGGCCGAGCAGACTGAGATCGAGGCGATGGCAGCCCGATCACAGTCCAGATGGCTAGAGCTTCAGCCGCTCATTCTGGCCGACCCAGTGTTGCGACAAGTCTGGGCAGAACTTCGGAATACTCAGCGGGCTGAGGTTTGATGACTGGGCGAAGGGAGCATGTCGGTTGCCGCCGCGCCGAATCGTAGCTTTGAAGCTATTCGCCAATCAGAGCGAGAACACCCTCTGCGCGGTTCAACTCCGCCTGCCTTCACGGCACCGGGGCGAGATGTCGGCTCAACCGCCCCAGGTGCGCCGTCTGCATCCGTGCGCTGGCCCCGCGTCATCGACCGCGTGAACTCCATAACGGCCAGGTCCAGCGGCACCCCGATACTCTTTAGGGCCTCCGTGGCACGCCGGTAGATCAGCAACTCCTCGCCGGTCAGGACGTGTGTGTCGGTCGTGCCCCCGGCCAGGCTCTCCGCTGTCTTCTCCGCTGCACTGCGTGCTTGGTCGAGGTCCGCGAACGTGCGGCGACAGAATTTACCTCCGGCGTCGTAGTGGGCCACGGTGAACAAATCGTAGCCGTTGCTCGGCGTCTTGTAGATCGTGACGACGCACGAGCCGCGCTTGATGCGCTGCGGAAATCGACCCCGCTTCATGGCCGTGGTCTGGTTAAGTTTGGCCAGTAATGCGGGGGAAATCTTTCAGGAATCTTTCAGGAAAATCCCCAAGGCGCAGATCGCGCCGCTGCAAGTTGTTGGTATTGAGGCTGGAGGATTGGAGCGGGTGAAGGGAATCGAACCCTCGCTTCAGGCTTGGGAAGCCCGCGTTCTACCATTGAACCACACCCGCACCAGCCAGAGGCAGCCAGGTACTCCGCGCCTTGCTGACCCCAGCCCCGCCGCACTGCACGGCACAACTGCCCCGCAGTAAGCCACAAGCGCAGCCCGGTTGGCAAGTCCGAAAGCGACGCGAAAGCAACGCGTGTTCAAAAGCTGCACGCCCGGCCCCGCCCGCCCCGCCGGCCGACCAGTGAGGCGTTGCCTTCCACTCACTGCTGGGCCTGGCGCCGGTTGGGCTTCGAAAGGCGGCGGTACGCAGCGCCAGGGTAGTGGGTGGCCGGCAGGGGCTTGGCGCCCATTGGCTTTTGCGGGCAGGATGAGTATAGTCGGGCACGTGAGCGACGTGACGCGCATTCTCGAGGCTGCACAACAGGGAGATAGCCTGGCAGCCGAGGAACTCTTGCCCCTGGTGTACGGGGAGCTGCGCCGGATCGCCGCCTCGAAGATGGCTCAGGAGGCGCCGGGACACACTCTTCAGCCCACCGCCCTGGTGCACGAAGCTTGGCTGCGCCTGGTCGGGGACGCCGGCGCGCGGTTCGAGGGCCGCGCCCATTTCTTCGCCGCTGCCGCGGAGGCGATGCGGCGGATCCTAATCGAGGCGGCCCGGCGCAAGCGCAGTCTTAAACGCGGGGGCGCCGCCGCACGCGAGGAATTGCACGAGTCTCACTTGGTCCAGGCCCTGCCCACCGACGAGATGTTGGCCATCGATGAGGCGCTGGATCAGTTGGCCGCTGAGGACGCGACCGCCGCGGACCTGGTCAAGCTGCGGTACTTCGTGGGGATGACCATGGACGAAGCGGCAGCGGCGTTGGGATTGCCGTTGCGGTCGGCCGAACGGCTCTGGACGTACGCGCGGGCGTGGCTGCGCCGCAGGCTGCAGACCAGTCGAGGGTGAGATCGAGGCGCAAGCGCGGCGGTCGGACGGCGCGGGGACTCGACCGCGGGCAGGCGGTCAGGGGGCTAGACGTTAGGGCGTTGTGGAGTTGGGTAGTGCGGGAGCGCCGGTGGGATCGGTTGCGGGTTTGAACCCCGTTTTGCGCATGTGTAGTTGATATTGAATGAGCGTTGAATGAGCGCAGAGACAAAAACCTCCGTCGGGGCGCGCGAGCGCGAGGTGTTTCTCGGGGCACTCGAACGGTCGGATCCGGCAACCCGGGCAGCCTACATCGAGGCGGCGTGCGGCGGGGACGACCGGTTGCGGGCCGCCGTCGAGGGACTCCTGGCGCACGATCGGGCGGACGATTTCTTGGAGACGCCGGTGATGGACGTGCCGTGGCGGCCGGCGACGGGACGCGTCGAGGCGAGCGTCGCGGGGGTGCCGAGTCTGGTGGAGCGGGCTGGGGACCGGATCGGGCGGTACAAGCTGCTGCAAGCCATCGGCGAGGGCGGCGTAGGCACGGTGTTCATGGCGGAACAGGAGGAGCCGGTGCGGCGGCGGGTGGCGCTGAAGGTGATCAAGGCGGGGATGGATACCAAGGCGGTGATCGCGCGGTTCGAGAGCGAGCGCCAGGCCCTCGCGCTGATGGACCATCCCAACATCGCGAAGGTGCTAGATGCCGGGGCCAGCGAGACGGGTCGACCGTACTTTGTCATGGAACTGGTGCGGGGCATTCGCATCACGCAGTACTGCGACGAGAACCACCTGCCGACCCAGGACCGGCTCCGGCTCTTTGTGAAGGTCTGCCAGGCGATTCAACATGCGCATCAGAAAGGCATCATCCATCGGGACATCAAGCCCTCGAACATCCTCGTGACGCTGCACGACGGGGTGCCGGTGCCTAAGATCATCGACTTCGGCATTGCCAAGGCGATCGAGCAACGGCTCACCGACAAGACCCTCTTCACGGAATTCCAATCGTTCATCGGCACACCAGCCTACATGAGTCCCGAACAGGCGGAGATGAGCGGGTTGGACATCGACACGCGGACGGACATCTACAGCTTGGGCGTGTTGCTCTACGAGATGCTGACCGGTCGGACGCCCTTCGACGCGCAGGAATTGGTGTCGGTGGGCCTGGACCAGATGCGGCGCACGATCCGCGAGACCGAGCCGCAACGCCCCTCGACGCGGCTGCGGACGATGCTCAACGCCGAGGCGACCACCACCGCCCGACACCAGCAATCCGAACCGGCCAAGCTCATCGGACTGCTGCGAGGCGAGCTGGATTGGGTCGTGATGAAGGCGCTGGAAAAGGACCGGACGCGCCGCTACGAGACGGCCAATGCCTTGGCGACGGACGTGCAGCGGTACTTGGACAACGAACCCGTGTTGGCGTGTCCCCCGAGCGCGATGTACCGCTTCCGCAAACTGGTGCGGCGGAATCGGCTGGCGGTGGCGGCGGCGAGCGCCATCGCGGCGGCGCTGGTGCTGGGGCTGTCGCTGACGACCTGGCAATTCGTCGAGAAAAGCCAGGCGTACCAGCGGGCCCGCGAGGCGGAGCAGGAGCAAAGCCATCTGCGGGAGGAAGCCGAAGGGGCGCGGCAGTTGGCCGAAGCCCAAGCCTTGGCGGCCCGGCGCAAGGCCTACGCGGCGGACATGAACCTGGTACAACAGGCCCTGCGGATGAACAACCTGGGCCGCGCACAATCGCTGCTCGAGGCCCAACGACCCGCGGCGCTCACCGGGGCGCTCGCGCCGGATCCGATGGTCCACTCGGCCGTGCTGGCGTCGGACTTGCGCGGTTGGGAGTGGCGGTATCTGTGGCAACAGTGTCGGAGCGACGCCCTCTACACCTTGTGCCAACAATCGAACGAGGTCACCTCGCTCACGATTTCGGCGGACGGCAAGTGGGCCGCCCTCGCGGCGGCGGCGGTGGGCATCAGCGTATGGGACCTGCGCGCGCGACAGGAGGTGGCGCGGTTGCCCGCCCGTGGCCTGCGGGCGCCGGCTGCCTTTTCGCCTGTCGCCCCGTTGTTGGCGTTTGGGTCGACAGACGGTCCGGGCTTCGGCAACCGGGCGGGCAAGCTACGGTTGTGGGACGCGGGCGAGCGGCGGTATGTGGCGGACTGGCCCGTGGGCGGCTCGTGTCGCGGGTTGCGCTTCTCGGAAGACGGCGCGCGGTTGTTGGCAGTGACGTCCGACGGTGCGGTGAGCGTTTGGCAGGTGGCGGATGGTCGGTTGCTGGCCAGCCAGCCGCTGCCGGAGTTGGGGCGGGGTGGATCGCCGGTAGCCGTCGCGACCGATCTGAGCCTGGTGGCGTACGGCATGGAGGGCGGCAAGTTGCGGGTGGTGGACACGGCCACGGGCGAAGAACGTTGGACTGTTCAGGCCGCAGAGGAGGAAGTGCGGGCGTTGGCCTTCGCCCCGGATGGCCGGTTGTTGGCCTCGGGCGCAGGCTATGTCGAGTCGTCGATCCGCCTGTGGGAGGTGACTGGGGGAGGCGAGATTGGGCGGCTCGAGGGGCACCGCACCTGGGTCAGCTCACTGGTCTTTTGGCCCGATGGCAGCACGTTGGCCTCGGCGAGCGCCGATCAGACGATTCATCTGTGGGATGTCTCGCAACTGCGCTGGTTGCCGGTACGACCGGAGCCGCCCCGGTCCGGTTGGCCGCGGCCGGAGAGCCCGCGGTTCGAGTCGGGACGGCGTGGCGGGCGGCCGCGGCCTTGGATGGCGAACCTGCGTCCGCTGTCCACGCTACGCGGGCATCAGCTCGAGGTCTGGAGTCTGGCCTTAGGCCCGGACAACGCCACGTTGATCAGCGGGAGCAAAGACGGGGAAGTGTGTGTGTGGGACACGACTCGATTGCCGAGCGAACAGACCCACCTCACGTTGCCGGAGCCGGTGCGGGTTTGGGGTTTTAGTCCGGACGGTCGGGAGCTCGTCGCGGTGACGACCGACGGTCAGGCGGTGCGCTGGGGCGGCACGGATTTCCAGGACCGACAGCCGGTGTGCGAGCTCGGAACGAACCTCTTTCGCGTCTTGCTCTCACCCGAGACACGATACGTGGCGGGGGCTGCGCCGGATGGGCCGCTCCGGATCTGGGACCTCGAGCAACCCGGCGTGGTGCGGACGCTGGAGGCGGCCGGCAACCGGAGCTTTCCGCTGACGTTTCTGCCGCGCTCGCAGCACTTGGTGACGCGCCACTTCCAGGGGCCGGCTTTCCGCGCCTGGGACGTGACCACTGGACAGGAAGTGCACGCCTGGCAGGGGGCGGGGCTCGGGGGCCGGTTCTTCACGACCGAGTTTTCTCCGGACGAGCGCTGGTTGTTAGCCAGCGGCAACGAGGGTGCCGGGCACTTGTGGGACTTGCATATGGGCACCGAACTGAACTTAGAGCTGGGCCTCAGGCAGGTTACACAGGCAGCCTTTTCCCCGGACAGCACGCGCTTCGCTGTGGTCACACGGATGGGAACGGGTGGGCTTTGGGAGACGGCGACGCGGCGGCGGTTGGTCACGCTGCAAGGTTTCCTGCAAGCGATGAATTCGGTGGCGTTTTCGCCCGACGGCCGGCGGTTGGCTATCGGGGGCGATGGCAACGAAGCGGTGAAACTGTGGGATGTGGACAGCCTGCAGGAATTGCTGACGCTGGCGGGCCAGGGCTCGACGTTCAACGCGGTGGGCTTCTCGCCCAACGGAGAGGTGCTCGCGGCCAGTAACGGGCAGGGGTTAGTGCACTTGTGGCGCGCGCCGCGGTTCCCGGAGGAAGACCTCGCGGCGGCGCCAGGGTCCTAACGCGGCGGTGGCGCGCGGCGCGACTCGATAAAAGCACGCCAGTGGGTGGGCCGCTCCTGCAGGCCGAGGGCATCGAGGTGCCCGAGATCGAGCTGGACCGGCCACGGGCAGGATGGGTCGGGCTGGGCTTCCTGGTCGAGGGCGTCGGCCACGTGGACGGCGGTGAGGGCGCTGAAGGTTGTGGCGGCGGCGGCGGCGGGTTGGTGATGGAAGGTAACAGCTTCCACGAGGGCGACGGGCAGGCCCCAGATGCCGAGCAGATAGCCGCCGAGGTCTGCGTGCGTCGCGCCGAAGCGCTCATTCTCGACTTCGGGCAAGGGCCGGTGGCTGGTGCGTGCTTGGGTCAGAACGGTGCGATAGCGGTCGGGGAAGTTGGCCGCAAAGATGAGTTTGCCCGCGTCGTGCAAGAGCCCGCCGGTGAAAGCCAGGTCTTGGAGATTGGCATCGCCAGCCTCAGCGCGCACGATGCTGCGAGCCAGGACCGCCGTACGCAGGCTATGCTCCCAAATCTCCTGCACGCCGAGGCTGGGGTCGAGGGTCGGGTCGAGCGCGCTGAAGATGTGCGTCGCGAGCGTGAGGGACAAGATGCGGCTCACGCCCAGCAACTGCACCGCCTCGGCGGGCGTGGCGACCTCGCGGGCGAAGCCGAAGAACGCGGAATTGACGAGCTGGAGCAGTTTGGCGGAGAGGGCGAGGTCTTGCGCCACAATCTCGCCAATGACCTCGACGGGCGTGCCCGGGGAATGGACGGCTTCGAGCATGCGCTGATAGACGGCGGGCAGGCTGGGCAGGCAAGTGAGCCCGCCCACCAGACTGCAGATGTCCTCGCGCTGGAGGCGCAGGTTGAGGGTTCGCAGTCGAGCCAGAAGCGTCTTGAGCACGGTGACATCGCAAGGCTTAAGCAGCCATTGATGGGTGGCTCCGATGCATTCCATCACCGCCCGGTCTTCGGCGTATCCGGTCAAGACGATCCGAATCGTCCGCGGGTAGCGCTTCATGACCTCGTTGAGCAACTGCGCACCGTTCATCCCCGGCATGCGCATATCGGTGAAGACGATGTCGAAGGGCTCCTGGGCGAGCACAGCCAGGGCCTGGGCGCCGGACTCGACGAACGTTCCCGTGCATTCGTGGTTGATGGCCCGAAGCATCAACGCCAGCATTTGCAGGACCGAACGCTCGTCGTCGACAAACAAGATCCTAGTTTTGGGTGCGGTGCTCACGCTTGATTGTGGGTCGCTCGCTCTGCTATGCCTTCGGCCGAATGCCTTCGGCCGAAGGCGCTGTCAACCGCCGCTTTATAGGGGCCCCGTGCCGATTTGTCGATGGCATTTGCGGGTTGCATTCCGCGGATAGATCGTCTATCCGTAGGCAAACCTGCCAATCGGCCCGTTGGCCAGTGGCCAAGGGGTCCAGGTCGGGGCAGCGGTACGGTGAGCGTAGGTTCGTGAATTAAGAAACAGAAAGGTACCCATGAAAACGACGAGTCTTTTCCGAGCTCCAAGTGCCAGGTGGTGGTTAGCCGCCGTGGCTACGGTCTGCTTGGGCACGCTGAGCGCCCAAGCCCAGCGAGACAAGCCCGATCCGGGCCGCATGCGTGAAGAGGCCGCCAAGCTGGAGCGTAAAGCCCAGGACCTTAAGGCGGCCGGCCAACACGATGAAGCCCGACGCGTGCTGCACGAGGCGGAGCTCCTCGCGCAACGGTCGAAAGAACTGCGTCACGACATGGACCGGAAAGCGCCCGAACGTGCGGAGGCCAAAGCCAAAATGGAGCGCCTCCACGCTGAACTCAAAGAGCTTCAAGCGGCAGGCAAGATGGACCGAGCCGCCGAAGTGAAGGAGCGCCTGGCGCAACTCGAACGCGAATTCGCCAAGCCCGGGGAACCCAAGCCCGGCCGACCCAAGGCGCTAGGAGCCGAAGCCAAACTGGACCAACTACGTGGCGAACTCAAAGAGCTTCAAGCGGCAGGCAAGATGGACCGAGCCGCCGAAGTTAAGGAGCGCCTGGCGCAACTCGAGCGCGAATTCGCCAAGCCCGGGGAACCCAAGCCCGGGAGACCCAAGGCGCTAGGAGCCGAAGCCAAACTGGACCAACTACGTGGCGAACTCAAAGAGCTTCAAGCGGCAGGCAAGATGGACCGGGCCGCCGAAGTGAAGGAGCGCCTGGAGCAACTCGAACGCGAGTTCGCCAAGCCCAGGGAGCCCAAGCCCGGCCAGCCCAAGGCGGAACGCCGGATCGAGGTCCGGGTCGAGCGGTTGATCGAGCGGGGCGAGGAACCCGTGCGTGGCCCTGAGGCACGAGCCGAGTGGGAGCGCCGGCGGCACCATCTCGAGGTGGCCCTGGACAACCTGCGAGCGGCGGGCTTGCCCGAGTTAGCGGAGCGTCTGGCTCAGGGGGCTGAGCGGCTGCGCGCACTGCGTCCGGGTGGGCCGCTGGAGCGTTTCCGCGGGCTGGAGCCCAGGCCGGGGCCGGGGCCTGAAGGTCCGGGACCAGCGCTGGCGCAAGTGCGGGAGCTGCGAGCGGAGATTGCAGAGTTGCGGGAAGCGCTGGGCGAACTCAATCGTCGGCTCGATGCGGCGCGTCGGGAGCGTTAGTCGGTTGCACTCGAGGAAGGTAGCCGGCGCGGTAGGAGCTTCCAAGCGCGGCGTGCGGGGGCCGGGAAATCCCTTCGACATCGGTGCCCCCGGCGGCTAGGGTCCGGTACGTGGATCAAGTTGCCTTTCGTGTCGGTAGTTGGTCCGTCCACTGGTACGGCATCCTGGTGGCGACCGGGTTCCTGGCGGGGCTATGGACGGCCAGCCGGCGGGGTCTGCGCGATGGGCTGCCCGGGGAGTTGATTGCCGATCTGGGCGTGTGGCTCATGATCGGCGGGATCGTCGGCGCGCGGGTCCATCATGTCGTCGCGTATTGGCAGGAGGAATTCGCCGGTCAACCGTGGTGGGAGATCTTCGCCATTCACCATGGCGGCCTGGTCTTTTACGGGGGACTGCTCGGGGCGTCGTTGGCTACGGTCTTTTATGCGCGGGCGAAGCGGTTGCCGTTGTGGCGGCTGGCGGACGCGCTGGCGCCGAGCATTCCCTTGGGTCAGGCGTTTGGGCGGCTGGGATGTGTCTTCAATGGCTGCTGCTACGGGTGGCCGACGGGTTTGCCCTGGGCCATCCGCTACCCGGCGGACCATGTGACACACGGGGCGGGAGTGCACCCGACGCCGTTGTACGAGGCCCTGGCAAACCTGGTGTTGTACGGGGCGCTCGCTTGGCTGTACCGGCGGAGGCAACACCCCGGGCAGGTGTTTGTGCTGTACCTCCTCAGCTACGGAGGGTTGCGGTTTGCGGTCGAGTTCTTCCGGGGAGATTACTCCGCGCGGTATCTAGGCGGTTGGGCCACTCCGGGTCAGTTGGTGAGCTTGCTGGTGGTGGGGGTGGGCCTGTGGCTACGCTGGCGCTTGCGCCCCGCGCGCGCGAGCGATGCGACATGAGCGAGCCGTTGCCGCGGATCGAGTCGATCCTGATCGAGGCGTCCCTGCCCCAGGGGCGGTTGGACAGCTATCTGCACAGTCGGTTTCCGTGCGTCTCACGGAACACTTTGCAGCGGCTGATTCGGGCCGGGGCCATCTTGGTGGACGGGCAAGGCGTCAAACCCACTCACCACCCCGTCGCCGGCCAAACCGTGACCATCCATTGGCCTGTCCCCGCCGCGCCGACCGTCGCCGCGCGGGCGCTGCCGTTGCACGTGGTGCACGAAGACGAGGCGCTCTTGGTGCTGGATAAGGCGGCGGGGATGGTCGTTCATCCAGCGTACGGGAACGAAGACAACACCTTGGTCAACGCCCTTCTGCATCACTGCCAAGGCCAGTTGAGCGGCGTAGGCGGGGTGGCACGCCCGGGGTTGGTGCATCGGCTGGACCAATTCACTAGCGGCCTGATGGTGGTAGCCAAGGACGACGCCGCGCACCTGGCCCTCTCGTACCAATTCGCTCAACGGCAAGTCGCCAAGGTCTACCACGCCCTGGTCTGCGGCGAGTTAAAGCCACCCGAGGGCGAGATCAACGCCGCCATCGCGCGCCACCCCAACCATCGCAAGGTGATGACGGTGCTGGCAGGCGGGCGCACCGCGCTGACGACCTACTGCACCCTTGATCGACTGGGTCAAGCCACGCTCGCCGAGGCGCGCCTCCACACCGGGCGCACGCACCAAGTCCGGGTCCACTTCAAGTACCTGGGTCATCCGCTAGTTGGCGACCAGGTCTATGGCAAACGGCAGAACGCGCGGTTGGAAGAGTTGACCCGGTACCATGCGCCGCGACAAATGCTGCACGCGCAGTTGCTCGGCTTCAACCACCCGCGCACGGGGCTGTGGCTCGAGTTCAAGGCGCCGTGGCCGGAGGATTTTGTGGCCGCCGTCCGCGCGCTACAGCTTGCGGGCGGGGCGAATCAGGATAGGATGGTGGGCGAATGAGCTGGGCAGAGATCGTCGGTTTTGGCCTGGCCCTGCTGGTGATGGGGGTGGGGTTGCTGGGCAGCGTGCTGCCGGGTTTGCCGGGGCCGCCGCTGGTCGTGGCGGCGGCGGTGGGACACCGGCTCTATTTTGGCGAGGCAGGCTTGGGCAACCCGCTCTTGGGGGTGCTGATCGGGTTGATGTGCCTCTCCCTGTTGTTGGACTACGTGGCGGGCCTGCTGGGGGCGCGGAAGCTGGGGGCCACGTGGCGGGGCGTGTTGGGGGCAGCGATCGGCGCCATCGTCGGGCTGTTCTTCGGGTTTGTGGGCGTGCTGATCGCACCGTTCTTGGGCGCCGTCCTGTTCGAGTTGGCAGGGGGCCGCGAATGGCGCGAGGCGACGCGCGCCGGCGTGGGGACTGTGTTGGGTATGCTGGCAGGTGCGGTGGGCAAGATCGCCTGTTGCCTGGCGATGATCGGCATTTTCGTCTTCGGCGTGGCCCTCAGATGACTCGCCGGCGGACGCTGGCCTATTCCACGCGCAGAATCTCCGGGCGCAACCGCCCCACCCACTCCGCGGGCAACCGCAGGTCGAGCGAACCGGGGACCGGCGCCTCAGGCGCCACATGGCCGTCAAGGAAGAGGGCGTTGGCGGCCTGCCGATGCCGGAAGTGGGCGGTCGGTTCGTTCGTGGAGACGTAGTAAAACTCCTCGAGCATGGGGTTCTCGCGCGAGGCAGGAGGTTGGAAGGTGTTGATCTGGGCGGCATCGGCCAAGACCACAATCGCCGCGGGCCGTTCGAGCCTCGAGACATTGACCGGGGGATCACCGGCCGGCGCCGAGAGGCACAGGTTGTAGCCGTATCCGTAGGTCGTACCGGTGGCCTTGAGCTTCACCTGCGCACGACCGTAGCGCAGCGCCGGGCAGCATTCCACGCCGCGTCCGCCGAGGTACGGGTAAAGAGCGCCTTGGGAAGCGTCAAAGGTGCGCGTGCCCTCGAGCCCGCGCGACAACCACCCAAACCAGAACAGGTCGCCACCGTTCACCGGCCCGGCCCGGTAACGGAACGCATTGCCTCCATGGTCGTCCCAGTACATTTGGGCGGCCAGGCCCAGTTGGTGGAGGTGGCCGACGCAGCGCAGGCGACGCGCGGATTGCTGGCTGCGCGCGATCGCCGGCAGCAGCAGCGCCGCCAACAACGCCACCAGGACCACCACCACCAGCAACTCGACCAGGGTGAAGGCTGCGCCAGCGCCGGCGGAACCGCATTCCGCCGGGCGCCTATCCGTGATGCGGGGTTTCACGGCCGCGACGCCTCGAGCCAGTAGAACTGGGCCAAGCCCGCGGCGGGCTCGGGATCGGCCAGAGTAACACGGCCTGCGTGGCCCACGGACAGCGTCTTCACAACGGTCATGGCCCGAAAATCAGCCGTGCGGTAAAGGGTGTAGGCCCACTCGGGTCGAGCGTCGAACTGCACCTCCCACCGGTCCTCGACCCAGCGGCCGGTCAAGCCCAAATCCAGCGTCGCCGGCCGTGCCACGGCCACGATGACGTTGTCGAGGATGCCCCGCGCGAAGATCGAGCCGCTGAACTGGGGATCCTGGCCGGCGTCGCTGTAGCTCATGACCGCCACGTGATCGACTGCAAAGTCGGTGAACTCAGCCCCGAGAGCGACCGGTTGGATGGGGCCGAAGGGTTCGCCCTGGCGCGTGAGGCTCGTGGTCAGTTGCTGGGTTTCAGCGCGGTAGCTCAACGTGACACGGAACCCGTCCTCGAGAGTCAACTCGAACGGGACATTAAAACTGGTCGCGAAGATCCCGTTGCTCGAGATGATCGTGGGCGAGATTGTGGCGCCGAAGCCTGAGTCGGCGAAGTAGTCGAACTCGACCAGGTTCGGCGAGTCGGACCCCGTCCCGCGCAGGAAAGCCCCAGCGGTGGCCTGGTCGAGGTTCATCAGGCCCACCGCGAGTTGAAACGTGTAGGGTTTGCCGGGCGTGGTGCCAATCCGCAACTCGCGCAGCCGCAAATCGAATTCGAGCAGGAAATCCGAGCCCCGATGCAACGTGTGGCCCAAGGGCCGGACGAAGTAACTGTTGGGTCGAGACGAGTCCCAGGTGACCTCGAGGTTGTGGTCGGCTGGATTCCACGAGAAGAGGCTGGCATCGCCCACCGTTCGCCAGCCGGCGGCCAGCGGGTCGCGGGCGAAGTCCTCGACCAGGGCGGTCGGAGCTGATGGTGCGGCGCTTAGGGTCTGACCTACCACCAGGGCGAGGACGCCCGCCCCGGGCTTGAGTCTCGAACCGATGTGCTGGATGTGCATCTGATCTCTTTCCTGAACGGCGATGTCGCGGTGCGTGCCGGCGCACCCGACGTGTGCTGGTTTCCCGGAGACCAGTGCGAAGCGTGCAGACCAAACGGGCGGGGTGCGGTCGTGGCGACCGGCGGGTGCCCGCAAACGAACAAGCCTTCACGCTCCGCCCATCGGAGAATGAAGGCATTCAACGAACTCGCTCGAACACCGTTCGAGAGACTGGCCTCATCCTTCTCTAAGACGGAGAAGTTGGCCCCGCGGCGACGGGGCCTGACGAGCACAATCAAAGCGGTATCCTGACTCGGGGCTTCGTACCTTACTCCCGCCTTCCCGGACGCCTTGCGGCGGTTCCAGTGGCTGTGGGAGTTTGTAGCCCGACACAGTGGCGCAACCGTCCCCGATTCTCACGGGGTTCCCTGGCCTTTGACTGTCTCAAAGAACAAAACAACGACCAACTGGCACAAGGTGTTAGGGCCAAGCGCAAGGTTTGCCAAGCAGAATCGCCGACAGCAGTTTCGTCGAATCGTCGTCCGGTTGGAAAAGGGTATTGAAATGCGGCGCGGACTGCTTATGCTTTGAGGACGCCTGCCACCACGGGCGTGACGGTCGGGACGTAGCGTAGCTTGGTAGCGCGTCTGAATGGGGTTCAGAAGGTCGTGAGTTCAAATCTCACCGTCCCGACCAATTTAACAACCAGCGGCTCCCGGGGGGCCGGCGGAAATGGTGAAACAAGGGGGAAATGGGGGTAGGAGGCTGAAGGGGAAGGGGTTAAGTGAGGTTTGTTTCAACATTTCGTAACGGGGTTTTGCAGGGCCGAAAAGAGATGTTGAAACAGGGTGGGCTACCAACGGAAATCGGGGCAGCGGAAAAGGGTGGTCCAGGGGCGAATGCGGGCGGGGGATCGAGGACAGGGACCGCGGGGGTGACAGCAGCGCTGAATGGAGGGGTGATACCAGTCTGAGCAGGCCTCGCAAAGGGCTTGGCGGTGGGGTTGCAGAGGGGGTGCAGGGCGGCTGCGGACCGGGCGCGGTGGGGGTGCAGGGAGGGGGCCGGCAGGGGAGCGCCGGAGGCGCATGGTGACCCGGAAGAGCATCAGTCGACGAGGGGAACCTCGAGGAAGACATGGGGGCCGACGGAGCCTGAAATAGGGGTCATGGTGACAATGGAGCTGGAGCCGCCGGCGCAGAAGTCGAGAGGATTGAGGCTCCAGTTGACGTGGAACCAGCCGGGGGCGGGATCGCCGAGGTCGAGGACGCCTCCGGATGAGAGGACGCATTCCCAGGTGCGGGTTTCGACGGGTTGGAAGTCGCAGTCGAAGATGGTGGGGCCGCAGGTCTCGGTGCCGAGGGGGTCGACGGTCTGGTGGACGGAGTAGGTCTCGCGACAGAAGAGGGAGCCGATGTGGGTGTCGAGCATGTCGCGCCAGGCCGGTGGGATGGCGTAGAGGGCGTCGGGATCGACGAGGGAGAAGCGCCAGGTGCTGATGTTGCGGTAGGAGTTGAGGAGGTAATCGGCGCCGGAGCAGGTGTTGGGGATTTCTGCGCCGTTGGCGGCCTGGGCATAGGTGACGGGGAGTTCGATGCCTGGGACGGCGAGGTGTGTGGCGGGGGGGGGTGAGCCTTTCCATGTGAAGTGACCGGCGGAGCCGCAGGTGACGGGGCTGCCGTCGCAGGAGGTGTTCTCGGCGAGAGTCAGGACGCGCTGGCCGTCGTAGATGTCCACCTTCTCGAGGAGTTCGAAGGGGAGCATGACGCGGAGGCGTGTGAGGCGATTGACGGCGGCGCTGATTTGGTTGAAGCACTGGGCGGCGAGGCGGGTGTGCTGGAGTGGGCCGAAGCCCTGGGGGGCGTCTGGGCGCGTCTCGGAGGCTGGGGTGTGGTCGGTTGCACCGGAAGGAAGGGTGGTGAGCCAGCGGCCGCCGAAGGCGTATTTGCAGAGGTTCTCGAAGACGTAATCGTAGAGGCCGGCATCGTCGGAAATGCAGGTATGGATGGCGGGGTCCTCGCGGCAGTGGTTGTAGTCGAGGGTGGAGGTCTCGTCCACATAGCCCTCGCAGATGGCGCGGAGGTAGAGGTCGAGCTGGCCCCAGACATCAGACCAGAGGGGGGTATCGTGAGCGTCCTGGCGGTCGTTGGTGTCGAGGTAGGGGATGGGGACGAGTTTGGTGAGGATGAACTCCGGATAGATGCTGGCCATCGGCTTGCCCGGCAGGGACTGGACGTAGGAGTTGAGGGAGTTGTCGCCGACGGTGGCGGGGGAGTTGGTGTCGTTGTATTGCTTCAACAGATAGAGCCGGAGCCCATTTTCGGCGGTGCGGAAGGGCTCGGCCTGGATGTCAGCGGCGACCCAGGTGGTTAGATCGCGGTCGATGGAGGCCGGGGCGCCGCCGGTCTCGCCGTAGGTGTTGTGGAGGCGGCCGGTGAGGGTGAGGCGGACCAGTTCTTCTCCGCTTTCCGTAAGAGCTTCAGCGCTCTCGATTTCAACGTCCGGCTCGTAAAGGCGGCAGCTCTTGTAGAAACGGAGGCAGGTGTCATCCGGGGGGGTACAGGTCTTCTGGTTGACATAGGTATGGCCGGTCCAGGGGGAATCGAGCCAAGCATAGTTCCAGCCGGACGGGGTTTCGGGGACGAGGACGCCGCCGTCGGTGCCTGCGACGCGCTGGCCATAGGATGTGTGCCAGAGGAGGGCGGGATCGTTGGCGATCTCTGGGCTGTAGAAATGGCAGCGATTGAGGATGCCGAAGTGATCGGCGAAGGCGTCCGGTTTCCAGAGGCTGGTGTTGCTGGGGTGGTAGGGTTTGAGCTGGAGGCCGAGGAGCCACTGGTTTGTCCAGCCGCGCGGTGGTGCGGTATGATCGATGGCCTCGGCGATGCCGGCGAAGAGGTCGGCGCCGCTCGAGGGGTCGGCGACGGCCGGGAGGATGGCGTAGACTTTGGGCGAGCCGATCGGGTTGAAGGTGGTGTAGCTGGCCTTGCCTGGGAAATGCTCGCCCGGATCGTACCAGGTGCCGCTGAACTCCGGGTATTCGACTTGGTCCACGCCCACCGTGCCCTCGACGAGGTACTCGATGCCGGCGGCGATGTCGCCGCTGGCGACTTCGTATTTCGTGGGCGCGCCGCCGGTGCCGAGGGCGTAGCGGCGGAACCAGAGGATGCTTTTTCCGTTTTCGACGGCGTAGCCGGCAAACTGCTGGCGGCCGATGATGCGGGTGAACTGGCTAAAGCGGCGGGCGGCGTCGAAGAGGGCGTTTTGGTTGATGGCGGTGAAGGAGCCAGGGAGGCCTGGGTGGCCGCGGAGGTTGGTGATGGCGGCTCGCGCGAAATAATCCTGGACCAGGGAGCGGGAGCTGGTCTCGATGGTGCCGGAACCGTCTAGCATAGGGGGGTTGGGGGGGGGACTTATGGGACGGATGGGACGGACGGGACGGATGGTGGTATCACATGATGGCGGCGGAGGAGCGGAGGAGGAGGAAGAGGTCGCAGGTGTCGGGCTTGTAGGTCATTTGCTCGATGAGCTCGAGGTGGACGGTGGCGGTGTTGGGGCGGCAGGTGATGGCGACGGTGCCGGTGAGTGGGGTGGGCAGGACCTGGATGGTGTCGCCGGCGGGGAAGGTGTATGTGAGGTGGGCTTCTGGGCCGACGATGTCGAGGCGGATGGGGTGCTCTGGGTTGGCGACCTGGAGGAAGATGGCGGAGAGGCAGCAGTCGGGGTGCAGGGTGTGTGCAGTGGAGGTGCTGGCTGGGTGAAAGGTCCAGGACGGGTAGGAGGCGGAGACTTGGCCTGGGGGGGCCTCGATGCCGCGGGCTGGGGCCAGGAGGTACTGGGAACGGAGGAAGCGCTGGATGTCGGCGGCATGGCGCAGCCAGTGGGGGGGATCGCCTGAGGGCGGAGCGCCCGGCGGGGGCTCGGGGATTTGGCCGGCCCAGGCGCCGCGGAAGTCGCGGATGAAGGCGTTGAGGACGCGCGGGAGGTGTTGGCCTTCGCGTTTGCCGAGTTTGGGGGCCCCAGTATAGGGCCCCTCGAGGTAGTCCTGGGTGGAGAGGACGTCTACGTGGTAGCCGGTGGGGTCTGTGCTGTCGTAGAGGAAGACGTAGTAGGCCCATTGGAAGGCGAGGACGGCGGCGACGTGGCCGTCGTATTTGTTGGCCGGGCTGGTGCTTGGGCCGGGCATGCAGGTGCCGGGGTAGGCGATGTCCGAGAGGCCGGCGGTGAGGGCGGAAAACTTGATCTGGTAGTTGATCGGGGGCGGATAGTCGTCGGTGGTGTCCGGGTCATCGCATGGGGTGCCGAGGATGTCTGGCATGGGGAGCCAGGAGCCGTAGGAATTGCCGTAGGGGGCGAGGCGGGTGTAGCGGATGCCGGCCCAGGAGCGGGCGGCGGTGAAGGCAGGGGAGGCAATAGCGCCGGTGGCGGGGTCCCAAGCGCCTCGCTGGAGTTTGCCGAGGGTCCAGTAGTCCAGGGGCGAGGCGGGTGGGCGGCCGTCGAGGC
>Ga0194125_10005197_pt1 | contig 19911 bp, 18 predicted proteins | sample TA2KigC250mmetaG_FD_148626 | JGI IMG/M metagenome (GOLD analysis project Ga0194125, IMG submission 148626) | Freshwater microbial communities from Lake Tanganyika, Tanzania - TA2015034 Kigoma Deep Cast 250m | ecosystem: Environmental > Aquatic > Freshwater > Lake | place: Tanzania: Lake...
AACTTTGGTGCAACCCAGTCAGGCAGCCACCAATCAATTCCTCAATCCTCTCCTGGTTTGGAATCCAGGCACCTATGCCCAGGACTATCACGTTCAACTTTCACCCGACGTTCATTTCTTAAATGACGTCATGGAATATCTGGACATTCCGACGAATTCCTTCCGCCTGCCCGATCTGCTGCAAGCTCAAACGCAATACTACTGGCGCGTCAGATCCCACAACGATGCCGGCTTCAGCTATTTCTCCGTCATCCGCCGCTTTACCACCGGAAGCGCTGTCGGGATCGAGGATGGCGATATCAGCTCCCCGGTCACCCGTCTTATCGGCAACTACCCCAATCCCTTCAACCCTTCCACCAGCATCGCCTTTGAAGTCGCCAAACTTGATGAGACCATCCACCTGACCATCTACAACACCAGGGGACAAGCCGTCCGCAATCTCTTCTCCGGCAACCCGATACAACCGAGGATGTCAATTGTATGGGATGGAAAGGACGATTCCGGTGCAGGCGTATCCTCCGGGATCTATTTCTACCGGCTGCACAGCCCATCTGTTGATCAAACCCGCAGGATGATCCTGATCAAGTAGCCATCAGCCCATCGTCTCCGGTATGTACCGGTGGCAGATACAACCCTCATTGCAAGGCACGGATATCACCCGTGCCTTGGTTTTTATCTTCTTCTTCTCTTGCGTGCCCCTCTTAATCAAGTGATTATCCCCCCTTAATCAAGCGTTAATAGTTAACGCTTGATTAACGCTTGATAATGACTTGATAAAGAAGAGCAAGGAGGGGCAATATCCTTGAATATGGGGGTAAATGGGCAGAGTCACAACAGTTGATTCTACCCTGCCTGAAAAATGGGGGGATGTGAGGATTCCGACATTTTAGTTGACAGAATCGGGGCATTATAAAGTTAGTGCCGGAACTGATATATTGATCCGATATTTTTTCGTGGCGAGGATAGAACATGTTATATATGATTGCTTTGATACTGCATCTCATCATCAGCGTCGTACTGGTGTTGATCATACTGGCGCAATCTTCCAAGGGCGGATTGGATTCCAACCTTGGAGGTGCGGCAATGAATGTGTTTGGAGGCAGCGGTGCTTCCATGTTTTTACGTAAATGGACTCAAATTCTGGGTTTGGTGTTCCTGGGATCCTGTTTGTTGGTAGCCTTTTTGGTTAAGGAAATGGGAAGTGGCACCGCTATCGATGAGATCCAGAAACGCCAGCAGAAATTGGACACAGAGGAGACAGCTCCTCCCGCCGGTCAAACACAACCAGCGAATATCCCTACCACAACCGAATAAACGCTATCCTGCTTTATGATTGCAGAAGTGGTGGAACTGGCAGACACGCAAGACTAAGGATCTTGTGCCTGTAACGGGTGTGCGGGTTCGAGTCCCGCCTTCTGCACCAAATCCCTAACTACCGATCCCGACTATATCAATCAAATCTCGGGGTCTGCCGATCAGATACTCGGGATTTAGTTTTTCCAGCAAAGACCGCGGATGCAAGCCCCAAGTGACGGAGATGACAGGGATGTGATTGTGCTTGGCAGCGCGGATGTCGCGCTGCTCATCGCCGATATAGACCGGATTGCGGTCTCCGATCTCCCTGCGTTTGATCTGTTTGGTCAAAGCGCGGGATTTGCGGAAAAGACCGACATCACAGACATACCAGTCGAATACATCCATCCCGTGCTTGATAAGGAAAGGCATCACATTCGCATAGGAATTGGAGGTCAGCATCGACATCGGGATCCCAGCCCGTTGGAGCGTCTGCAGTACTTCCGGGATGTCGGGAAAGGGCTGCAGATCACCCAGCCGCTTGCTCAGTTCCAGCTTGACCTGACGCACGAAGAAGGGGAGCTGGTAAAAGGGTAATTGGAGATGTTTGAAGGCCTCTATGAGGGGAAGACCGCGGAACTTATCGATATCTTCTTCCGTGAGAGGGGGATAGCCATAACGGTGACTCAGGTCATTGGCAATGGTCAAGCCCAGTTTTATCGAGTCCGCCAGCGTGCCGTCAAAGTCGAAGATCAGATAGGGTCGATTGAGCATGACGGCTGGTTTATTTATCCTTCAGGGTAAGGATCATGCGCTTGATGCGATTGCGCGGGATCCCCGTCCGGTCGTGATATTCAGTGGCAAGGTCAGTCAAGCTGGCACGGTTCAGGTCATCCCGGCTGAGCATTTCTTCCAGGATTTGTTCGGAAGCCGGTTCTGACCGGAATCCAGCAACGAGCAAAACGATCTCACCCCGGCATTCCAGTTCTTCATTTATCATTCCGGTCAGGTGTCCCCGGCGGTACTCTTCGTGGATCTTGCTGATCTCACGGGCGAAAACGCACCGGCGGTCTCCAAGAACATTGGCAGCATCCTGGAGGATATCCTTCAGTTTGTGGGGTGGGACGTAGAAGACGAGTGTGAAAGGTTGTTTGGTCAAAGTTTGGAGCAGCTTGATCCGCTCGCCGGCTTTGGAGGGCAGGAAACCGATAAACAAGAATCGGTCACAATCGAGACCACTGGCTGCCAGCGCCGGGATCACTGCCGTCGCTCCGGGCAGGCATTCCACTCTGATGCCTTCTGTGATGGCTTCCTTGACCAGGATAGCAGCCGGATCAAAAATGCCGGGTGTTCCGGCATCCGTGACGATAGCGATGTTCTCGCCGTCTTTGAGGCGTTTGACCAAGGCGGTGGATTGCTGGCGTTCGTTGAACTTATGATAACTGATGCAGGGGGTTGAGATGGTGTAGTGGTCGAGTAGTTTGTGCGTATGTCTGGTATCCTCGGCAGCGATAAGCGTGACTGTACGGAGCACTTCCACGCCCCGAAAGGTCATATCACCCAAGTTTCCGATCGGAGTGGGTACCAGGAATAACGTACCGCTGCTCATCTCAATCGATCAGATTGAGTTCTCTGCCCACTTTCACGAAGGACTGGATCGCCTGATCAAGGTGATAAAGTGAATGGGCAGCGGAGAGTTGGACGCGGATACGGGCTTTGCCGACGGGTACAACCGGATAGGTGAAGCCGATCACGTAGATCCCTTCCTGCAAGAGGCGGTCGGCCATTTTAACCGCAAGGTTCTCGTCACAGGTCATGACCGGCACGATCGCGGTCTCGCTGGGGATGATGTCAAAGCCGGCTTCGGTCAGACCCCGTCTCAGGTAATGAGCGTTGGTCATGACGTGATTACGCAGATTGGGTGAGAGGGTGAGCATCTCCAGCACCTTGATCACGGCACCCACGATGGGCGGTGGCAGGGTATTGGAAAAGATATAGGGACGCGAGCGCTGACGGAGGAACTCGATGATCTCTTTGCTGGCGGAGATACAGCCGCCGGAAGCGCCGCCCAATGCCTTGCCGAAGGTGGTGGAGATGATGTCCACCCGCCCTTGCACGTTACAATGTTCAAACGTGCCGCGTCCGGTCTTGCCGATATAACCGGTGGCATGAGAGTCATCTACCATCACCAGAGCGTCATAACGTTCTGCCAGATCGCAGATCGCGGGGAGCTTGGCTATGTCGCCATCCATGGAAAAGACGCCATCAGTGATGATCAGCCGGATGCGGACATCAGCGCTTTGTCTGAGTGCTTCTTCCAGTTCACTCATATCCGAGTGCTTGTAACGCAAACGCTGAGCTTTGCAGAGCCGGATGCCATCGATGATCGAAGCATGGTTGAGGTCGTCCGAGATGATCGTACAATCCTCTCCCAACAGCGGTTCAAAGACGCCGCCATTGGCATCGAAGCAGGATGAATACAGGATCGTATCCTCCATGTCCAGAAAGCGTGACATGCTTTCTTCCAATTGCTTGTGAATGCTTTGCGTACCGCAGATAAAGCGCACCGACGCCAGTCCGTAGCCCCATTCCTCCAGGGCATTCTTTGCCGCCTTGAGCACTTCCGGGTGATTTGCCAGACCCAGGTAGTTATTGGCACAGAAATTGATCACTTTCTTGCCATCGGACAGAGCGATCTCAGCGCTTTGGGGTGTAGCCAGCACACGCTCGGTTTTGGACATCCCGCTGGAGATGATGGTGTTCAGTTGTTTCCTGATCTCACTATGAAACCGTTTGGACATTTATTTACCTCATAAGAAGTTATGTGCTTTGTTCAAGCTATGATAGGTAAAGTCCGTCCCTGCCATTTTCCGTCAATAAAAAACTGCCTATCCCGGGTCCGGAACAGGCAGCATATTGTGTCACGGAGTTCGTTTTCAGTGCTTAATTGCCATACATCGCCATGATCTCATTCTTGGTTTTGCCTAAGATGTCATACTTCCTACCGACTTTGATGAAGGCATCCAGCGCCTTTTCCAGATGGTGCATGTCATGCGCCGCGGAGATCTGAGTGCGGATACGCGCTTTGCCCTGAGGCACGACCGGGAAGAAGAAACCAATGGCATAGACGCCTTCGGCAAAGAGGTCGCGGGCAAAATCCTGCGAGAGCTTTGCATTGAAGAGCATTACCGGCACGATCGGAGTATCCCCCGGTTGCAGGATAAATCCCGCTTCCGTCAGGTTCTTTCTCCACCAGTCCGCATTGCTTTCCAGTTTATCTCTTCGTTCGGTGGTGGCGGACAGGATTTCCAGGACATTGATCACACCGGCTACGACAGGCGGGGCGATTGTATTGGAGAAGAGGTAGGGACGCGCCTTCTGACGGCAGAGTTCCACCAGTTCCTTACGTCCGGAAACGCAACCGCCGGAAGCGCCACCCAAGCCCTTGCCAAAGGTGGTGGTGATGATATCGATCTTGCCCATAACGCCACATTTCTCATGTGTTCCGCGTCCGGTCTTGCCAATGAAGCCGGAAGAATGCGAGTCATCCACCAGGATCATAGCATTATATTTCTCGCAGAGTTCGACCATCTTATCCAACGGCGCGGTATCTCCATCCATGGAATAGACGCCATCGGTGATGACCAGTTTGTGCCGCTTGTCGCTATGCAGGATCAGCTTTTCCTCCAGGTGTTTCATATCAGCGTGCTTGAAGGAATCTGTCATGGCTTTGCAAAGCCGGATGCCATCGATCAGGGAGGCATGCACCAGGCGGTCGGAGATCATCACATCTTCCTCGCCCAGGACTGCCTCAAAGACTCCGGCATTGGCATCCATGCAAGACGGAAAGAGGATGGTATCCTCAGTGCCGAGGAATTCGGTCATCCGCTTTTCCAGTTCTTTGTGGATATCCTGTGTGCCACAGATAAAGCGGACGGAGGACATGCCATAACCTCGGGCGTCCAAGCCCTCATGCGCCGCGGCTACCACATCCGGGTGGCTGGAGAGCCCCAGATAGTTATTGGCACAGACATTGATGACCTTTTTCAGCGGTGCGCCGGGAGGAAACTCCACTTCGATCTCAGCATCCTGCACCGAGTGGATATACCGCTCGATCTTGAAGATGCCCTTGTCCTGAAGATCCTGCAGTTGCTGCTGATAGGTCGCACGGACGGTATCGCTGTATGCCATTGCCTACTCCTTATAACCGAGGAATTCGATCACCAGTTCAGTGATCCTGTCCACCGTGTCAAATGCCTCAGGCGTGGCACGGTTATCCGGCAATGAGATCTTGTACTTGGTTTCGAGGAAGCGCTTCAGCGATACCATCGAAAAGGAATCCACATAACCGCCGGAAATGAGGGCGGTATCATAGGTGATCTCGTCATCCTGATCTTCCATGTATTCATTGATGACGTACTCGAGCACAACTTCACGGATGTCGTCTTTCATTTTCATAACTCCTTATATTTAATCATCTTCAAGCGTGGATGTATCGCCGATCTCCTCGCCCCATTCCTTGGCTTTGAGGACACGGCGCATGATCTTGCCACTTCGGGTCTTGGGCAAATTAGGGACATATTCGATATCCTGAGGCATTGCCAACGGCGAGAGTTTTTTACGGATAAAGTTCATGATCTCCAGCTCCAGTTCGTCACTGGCTACATAACCGGGTTTGAGGCAGACGAATGCCTTGACCACTTCCATATTGACAAAGTCCGGTTTGGCGACGACAGCCGATTCGGCGACGGCAGGATGCTCCAGCAGAGCGGATTCCACTTCAAAGGGGCTGACCAGATGGCCGCCGGTGTTGATGATATCGTCATCGCGTCCCACAAACCAGAAATAGCCGTCCTGATCAATGTAGGCACGGTCGCCGGGGATATACCAGCCGTTCTTGAATTTACCTTTGTAGGTCGCTTCGTTGTTCCAATACATCCTCATCATCGCAGGCCAGCCGGGTCGAAAGGCGATCAAGCCGATCTTGCCGGTCTCTTGGATCTGTTCATAGGTCTCGGGATCAACCACGGCTCCGGTGACACCGGGGAAGGGTTTGCCCATGGATCCCGGTTTGATCTTCATACCGGGATAATTGGAGATCATGATCGAGCCGGTCTCCGTCTGCCAGTAAGAATCGTGGAACATCAGTCCAAATACCTTGTTCGACCAGATCACCGCCTCGGCATTGAGCGGTTCACCAACGCTTGCCAAGTGCCGCAAAGAGGACAGATCAAATTGCCTGACCAGCTCATCGCCCGCTTTCATCAGCGAACGGATCGCCGTCGGCGCTGAGTACCAGACCGTTATGCGGTGTCTTTCAATGAACTTGTACCAGGTCTCGGCGGAAAAACCGACATCGGAAACGCATTGTGTAACGCCCATTGCCCAGGCACCGATAATGCCGTAGGAAGTACCGGTCACCCAACCAGGGTCGGCTGTGCACCAGTAGATGTCGTCATCCTTCAGATCCAGAACCCAACTCGTGGTCAGGTATTGCGAGATAAGCGAGCAGTGGACATGCTTCACACCTTTGGGCATGCCGGTCGTACCGGAGGTGTAATGCAACACGGAGGGGGACTCTGCCAGCGTGGGCTGGATCTCAAACTGATCAACCCTTGCCGCTTCTTCCATATTGAATGCCACTTCCCGTTCCTGTAACGGGCTTTTGCCATTGTCATCAACGATGATGATATGCTTCAGATGCGGCAATTTATCCAGGATCTTGCGGATCTTGCCGACGTGTTTTTTCTGCGTGATGACTGCGGTGGTCTCGGCATTTTCCAGCCGCACCAGCAGCGATTCGTCACCAAAAGCGGAGAACAAGGGCTGGGCAATGGCACCGGTCTTGATGATACCGGCAAAACCGATGTAAAGTTCCGGAATCCGATCCAGAAACAGACACACCCGCTGTTCGGGCTGGATTCCCAAATCCCTCAGAAATTGACCGATCGTATTGCTCAATTGTCTGATGTCATTATAGGTGTAGCGTTTTTCCTTGCCGCCCAGACCTTCCCAGATCAGCGCCAGTTTGTCGCCTTTGCCCATTTGACAAATGCGGTCGGTGATGTACCAGCCGATATTGATGACATTTCCGGGCTGGTAGTCCAATTCGCGCTCTGCGATCTCCCAGGAGAAACCCTGGATCCGTTCATCATAGGAACCGATATTGTGCATACTGCGTACCTCTCATATATTTCATTATGTTAGTGATTACCTTATACAACCGGGATACTTTTTCCTATTCTTTTTGATGGCGTTCAATCTGTCAATAGCAAAATCAGATTTCTCTTTCTGATTTGGATGGCTGCCTTGCCTGTTTCCGCTACCAGTTTTAACTGCCCCGGTCTATTTTCCCAAGTGAAACATATCGTTTCAGATGCAGTTACGGGGCAGTCCAAGCGACATCCTGGCTTTGAAACTCCACTTGCCTCCTCCTTGCTTCATCACCTTAGTATAACCTTAGTATAACCTTACGACCGTAAGGTTATACTAAGGTTATACTAAGGTGATGAAGCAAGGAAGACATCCGGGGGAGCGGTTTTCTCCAGCTTGCTTTTCTCATCCTTTTCTCGCCATCTTCGATCCGTGAGGCATTAGTATTGACAAAACAGCGACATCAGAAAAAGAGTTTCAGGATGGGAGAACACGAAGATGAAACAGGATTATATCCGTAACTTCTGCATTATAGCACATATAGACCATGGCAAATCCACGCTGGCGGATCGTCTGTTAGAGATGACCGGCGTGATCGACAAGAATCAGGCGGTGGCGCAGGTTCTGGACGATATGGATCTGGAACGTGAGAAAGGCATTACGATCAAGTCGCATGCCATCCGGATGAACCGGCAGTATCGGGGCGATAACTACATTCTCAATCTGATCGACACTCCCGGTCATGTGGACTTTTCCTATGAGGTCTCACGGGCGCTGGCATCCTGCGAGGGTGCGGTTCTCTTGGTCGATGCTTCGCAAGGGATCGAGGCGCAGACCATGAGCAACCTCTATCTGGCAATGGATAACAACCTGGAAATATTACCAGTTATCAACAAGATCGACCTGCCCAAGGCGGATGTGGAATGCGTGGAACACGACCTGGTGGAGATCCTGGGAGTCGATCCCGCGCAGATCATGAAAGTAAGCGCCAAGACCGGACAGGGCGTGGAAGAGCTTTTGGATACGATCATCCGGACGCTACCTCATCCCACCGGTGAGAACGATCATCCCGCCAAAGCGCTTATCTTTGATTCCTATTTCGATATGTATCGCGGTGTGGTCGTTCTGGTCAGAATGTTTGACGGCACGCTTCGGAAGGGTGAGCGGATTAAGCTCATTTCCACCGGCAAGGAATTTGACATCGAGGAGATCGGTTATCTGGGCTTGAAGTTTGAGCCGCAGAAGGAATTGAATGCCGGCGAGGCGGGCTATATCATTGCCAATATCAAGGAAGTGGCGGACGCCCGCGTGGGCGATACGATCACCACTACCAAGAATGGTTGCGGGGAGGCATTGCCCGGATTTATGGATCCGAAGCCGATGGTCTATAGCGGTATCTTTCCGATCAATGGCGAGGACTATGAAAATCTGGTGGAAGCCATTGCCAAACTGAAGCTTAACGATGCGGCGCTGATGTATGAGAAGGAGAGTTCGCTGGCTCTGGGTTATGGATTCCGCTGTGGCTTTCTCGGCATGCTGCACCTCGAGATCGTCAAGGAACGGCTCCTGCGGGAATATAATGTGCCGATCATTGCCACCACGCCCAGCGTACGCTTTAATATCCAGCTCAAGGATGGCAATACCATCACGGTTTACAATCCGGTTGATTTCCCTGATCCATCAAAGATCGAGACCATTTTTGAACCGGTCATGGATACCGAGATCATCGTGCCTACCGATTATATCGGCAATATCATGAAACTGGCTCAGGAGCGGCGCGGCATCCAGAAAAACATCCAGTACATCGACGAAAAGCGGGTGGAACTCACCTATGAGATGCCGCTGATCGAGATCATCTTTGATTTTTATGACAAACTCAAGACCGTCAGCCGGGGCTATGCCTCGCTGGATTATCATTTCAAGGAATACCGTCCCGCCAATGTGGTCAAGGTGGACATTCTGATCAATGGCGAGAAGGTGGATGCGATGTCTTTCATCTGCCACATCGACAAAGCGTATAACTGGGGTAAAAGCGTGACCGAAACGCTGGCGGACGTGATTCCACGGCATCTCTTTAAGATCGCTTTGCAGGCCAGCATCGGTGCCAAGATCATCGCCAGAAGCACGATCAATGCCATGCGCAAGGACGTTTTGGCAAAGTGCTATGGCGGTGATGTCACCCGGAAACGGAAACTCCTCGAAAAACAAAAGGAAGGCAAGAAAAAGATGAAGGAGATCGGATCCGTGACCGTTCCACAGGAAGCATTCCTCGCTGTCCTGCGCGCTGACCGCGACTGAGCGGCTATGATCCGTCGCCTCCTCCTGCTGAGTTGCCTCTGCTTTCTGGGCTGGCAGGGCTTGTCTGCCATTGATACGGTCATTGGAGAGGTCACGATCGGGGCGGACTTCCGGGTCGATGAGAAAGCCCTGCTGAAGGTCATCGATCTCAGGGAAGGCGAGGTCTTTGATAATGATCGCGTGCTGGCAGCGGTGGATCGGTTGCGTTCATATATGGTCTCACAGGGATATTATTACGTCGAGGTCAGCTATCCGCAGATCATCCCCGCTGACAAAGGTAACTTGCTGATATCATTCCAGTTATATGAGCGGATCAATCCGCATGTCACTCTAGTGCGCTTCACGGGGATGCGCTATTTCAGTGATGATAAACTGAAACAGCTTCTGCTCCTGACCACCGTGCCCAATATTCCGCTGAAGGAACTGGAACGCCTGAAAGAACGGGTGCTCAATCTCTATCTGCAACGCTCCTACCTCTTTGCCCGGATCGAAGTGGACAGTTTGTATCGGAACGATACCGGGCTGACGGCGGTGATCGGGATCGATGAAGGCAAACCCTTCAGCCCACAGAATAACGTCTTCCGCGGGAACAAGACGACCCGGGAGAATACGCTGCTGGCGATCTCCGGCTTGAATCAGGCAAAGCAGATCACGCCGGATGTCCTCCGGCGTGCCGAAGCCAATGTCCTGGGCAAGAGTTATATCCGCAGTTGCCGGATCGATCCGGTCAATGACAATACCCTGCTCTTTACGGTGGAAGAAGGGAAAATGACCTACCTGGAAGGGGTCTTGGGCGTTAATGATCAAGCCGGGCAAACCAAACTCAGCGGACAAGTCCGGATCCGCTTCCTGAACCTCTGGGGCACCGATCGCGCCATCCGGCTGTTTTGGCGGCAACTTCCCACCCAATCAGGGGAATTGGAACTGAAATATCACGAATCCGGCTCTTTACGCTTCCCGCTGGCGGGTGATCTCACACTCTACCGATCCGTGCGGGATTCTTCCTGGATCAAGATGTCTGCCCGGGCAGAGGTGTACATGTATCATACGTATCACAGATATGGAGTGCAACTGGAAGCGGAGTCGATCACGCCGGGGATCAGGCGGCCGGCGGTCATAGACCGGTCGTCAAATAGCAAGACAGGTGTTTTCTGGCACTATGAGAATGTCGATTACCCACCCAATCCCACCCGGGGTACGGAACTCGATCTTCAGTATCGCTGGATCTGGACTGATGATCCGGGGGTAAAAAATGTCCGCAATGCGCTGGAACTGAATGCCTGGTTCTATATCCCCATTTCCCGCAGGTTGGTGGGTGCTCAGGGGACGCATCTGCGCGATCTGAACGACAGCAATGCCCGGGAATATGAATTGTGGACGATGGGCGGGCATCATTCTTTGCGGGGATTCGATGAGGACAGTTTTAAGAGCTGGCGCCTGGGCTGGATGAACTGGGAACTCCGGTATCGCATCACTCCGGAATCAAGAGTGTATCTTTTTATCGACAATGGGATCTATGCCCTGGATCGGGAGAGCTATCAAACCGGACTGATTGGCGTAGGTCTCGGGATTACAATGAGTTCCAGGATCGGTATGGTCTCGGTTGTGTATGGTCTGGGGGCTCAGGACGGGCATGTTCCGAGTCCCGGTAATGGCTTTGTTCATCTCGGTTTGGATACCTATTTCTAAAAAATCTGGGCTTATCCAAAAAAATATCTTGCCAAAAAAGGCGCATTTATACATTGGTGACCCAAGCAAGCGCATAGATGTGACAAAGGACTGTGTGACAGCATGGTTAATCTGTTGATTTAACATGCTTTCTGGAGTACATTCGCAAGAGATCTTGCTACTTGTAGTCATTTATTATAATTGACCAATACCCAAAAGGGAATCTACTCAATGGAGGAATAAAATGAAAAAATCCCTGTTACTCGTACTGATCGCTATCATGCTACTGAGCACTCTCGTGTTTGTCGGTTGCAAGAAAAAGGTCGAAGAGCCAGTCGTCGAAGAGCCTCAACCGGTTGAACAAGTTCAGCCCCCAGTTGTCGACACCACCAAAACCGTCCAGTAACCTAAGACCCAAACAAAACTACACCTATCCGCAGTCCTTAAAAGCGGGTGCCACAACGGCACCCGTTTTTTTATGCTTTTTCCAATACCTCCCGGCATAATCGCAGCAGCGTGTTCAATGCATAGGGCTTATGTAAAAACTCATATCCCCGTTCCAGCGCTGTCTTGATCTGGGGCTTATCCTCAGTATATCCGCTGGACAGTATTACTTCAGCATGAGGATGGCGTTCTCTGATAACCTCCGCCAGTTCCAAGCCGTTACCATCGGGTAATATGACATCAACCAGATACAGATCATATTTATACTGTTCAATCATTGCCAGCGCAGTAGCCACATCCTCAGCGGTATCTACCTGGTATCCATGCATGGCTAAAGCCTGGGAAGCAAGCTCGCAGACCATGCTATCATCCTCAACTATCAGGATGCTCTCAGAAAAGACCCGCTCATCCTCGACCTTTTCATCATCACCATAGGGTGTCTGACTATCGTCCTCTACAATAGGCAGATAGATATTGAATGTGGTACCGGCTCCCTGTTTGCTCTGGACTACGATTGCCCCCTGATGCTGCCGGACGACACTATAAACCGTAGAGAGGCCAAGCCCGGAGCCCTTGTACTTGGTTGTGAAGAAAGGATCAAAAATGTGTTCCACAGTACTTTGATCCATGCCTTGTCCAGTATCGGCAAAGCTGATCAGCACATATTTCCCGGCAGTCAGTGCGGATAGGTTTTGACAATCATCTGTCGTCAGTTCTACATCGCTGATCTTTACATCGATCCTGCCGCCCAAGGGCATTGCCTCCCTGGCGTTGACGGCAAGGTTGAGAAAGACCTGCTCGATCTGGCTTTCATCAGCGCAGATCTTCCAGTTGTTCTCATCCAGATCCAGCTTCATCCGAATATCTTCACCCATCATCCTGAGAAGTAGTTTATGCAGGCTCTGAATAACTTTACCGGGATGGAACACGCTGTAATCGCTTTCCTGCTTGCGGCTGAAACTCAGTAGTTGTCGGGTCAGCGCTGATGCTTTCCTGCCGCTCGTAAGGATGATGTCCAAGCTTTTCATGAGGTGTTCGTTGTCGCCAAAGGCTTTCATCATGATCTCGGCATGACCGATGATCACCTGCAGGATATTATTAAAGTCATGCGCAATACCACTGGCGAGACGTCCGACATTTTCAAAGCGTTTGGAGTGGACGATCGATTGAGACAGGTGGTAGTGCTCGCTGCGATTCTCGGTAATCTCGAGGATACCGGTTTCAATTCCAAGCCGATCATACAATGGGATATGTGTGACATTGAACTGGAAGTATCTTTTCAAGAACGAAAAGGTATAGACGCTGTTAACGCTTTTACCTTCCTTGAACAAGGACTGGAGCAGCCGGTTCTGGTGATTCTCATCAAATTCAGCGCTTTCTTCATCCATGCGGCTGATTTCAACCACAAACAGCGAATCTCCCGGCACGATCTCCGGCAGCCAGTGGATAAAGATCTCATTCCGGTAGATCAGTTTCATTTCCATATTGCAGATCCGCACTCCAAATGGAGCATGGTCAAACATCATTTGATGATCGAGGTCAAGTGAAGCCAGGTCGATACTTTTATCATTATCCATATTACAATATCCTGCGCTTATACAGTTCAATGGTGGCTTTATCAGGTTTTTCCCCGGGTTTGAGCCGGCGGTTCAGCCGATCGAGCAGTTTACTACGCTGTTCGCTTTTACCAGCGGCTACAGTTACCATAAATAGTGAGCTTGCCAGGACCTGACCATCATCGGCATATAGAGTCAGCAACAGCCTGTATTCCTGCTCCGAATCGGTCAGGTTGGTGATCCGAAAGCTGACCTCCACATATTGTTCCGCATAGTTGGATATCTGGATATCTTCGATCCGGAGGGACTGGCTGGCTTGACGTTGGGCACAATTATGCACTAAGATACCCACCGCAACACCTATCACCGCCAGTAAAACCACCACATCTTTGAGAGGATACCTCCGAGGGAACTGCATTCTCTCGATCGCTGGCATTCAAACTCCCAGATTTTTTTATCTGTTACATATGCTAATCCGACACCTCACTTCTGGCAAGGCAATTTTGAAAAAAGTGCTTGACTGATTGGTCATGCTGCACTTCTTGGCAGTTACACGGAATTCACTCAATCTATGCTTGGTTGGAGCATATATGAAGTGAACCCTTGTAGCGGGAGGATAATAATGAAGAGATTGACTGCTTGGATAGCGATATCTCTACTGATGACGATATCGCTGTATGCTGCCGGCATTATTGCCATCAAAGCAAGTGACTACGAGAATGTAGTTACTCGAACCGTGATTACACTGGACAGCCCGGTCGAACCGGACATCCAGTCGAATCCCGATCAAAAGATCATCAGGATCAATCTGCCCGGGATCTCACCGGGCAGTATCAAACCCGATTACCGCCGCCTGAGCACAATCATCGATGCCATTGAGGTCTCTCCGGTAGCATCCGGATCAAACATAACGATCAAGACAATGGAACCATTCAAGCTGGAGCAACTCATCCTGCCCGATCCCCAGCGGATCGTTCTGGATATCTATGCCCAACCATCCAAACCAGGAAGAACGGATCGACTGATCTTGGCCAGATTCCAGACCGACACAGGAAGGTACAGCAAAGCAGAGCGGGAATTACGTTCCCTTGCCCGTGATTACTCCAATGATCATGAGATCATCTATTATTGGGGAGCTCTGTTGATCAAACGCAAAAGCTATGAATTCGCTTCCGAAAAACTCACCAGCATACCCTCTGGCAGTTCATTTTATGCCCCAGCCCAAAAGCTCCTCCAGGAGATCCCCGGCGATCAAAGCAAAGCCGCTGCTGCTCCTGCCGCAATCCGGACGCCCGAAAAACCTGCCCCGGATACACTTCCTGCCCAAGAGTCCCAATGTGCCAAGATAAAAGCAGTGCCGTCGCATTCCAGGATCGAGGGAGAGACCCTCCTGACCCGGATCGCCGAAGTTACCTATGATAATCTCATTATCTCGCTTCTGGTGTTTATCATCCTGATGATCATCCTAACCTGGCTGGGGATGCTGCATCTGGCACGTCGTCAACCACCACCGAGATCTGACCGGGATGATGAGGAAGACCAGACCCTCTTTCTCGATGCCAAGACCCGCAAACAGATGGTCACCAAGCTCCTAAGCGACGGCTGGACGGTTCGTGAGATCGCCAGGGAACTCAAGCTCAGCGTCAAGGATGTGGAACAGATCGTCAAGATCTGCCAGATGAGCGGTCATGATGAGCATTAAAAGAACGGTCTGCTACGGGCTGTTCATCATCCTGCTTGGTATAACTCCATCCGTGATTCACGCTTATCTGCGTCCGGAATCGGGGTTTTATCCGCAGATCAGATCACAGATCAAACACAGCTTCCTCCAGGAAAACGACACCTATCGCATTGATCGGATCACTCCGGCAGAACCCGGACTGCATCATCCCTTTCACGGTCTTCGGGATCTCGGCGATGCCATCGCAGAGTATTTCAGTCCGGGTGATCCCCAAAGCGCCATGTGCCTTTATTCCGTGAATGATGAAGGGCTCAAGCTCCATACCGAGATGAACGTCATCGCCGGGGGCGATCTCTTCCAGCATGACGATTATGACTACTCTTTCCTCTACAAGGGCATCAGGTTCAATACCTACATCCTGAAAGGCATTGAGGAAAAGCACTCCAGCGTTTATGACGGTTTCGGCATGAGAGCGCTGTGGTGGAATGGTGGATTCTGGGGTGATCTGAACGGCATTCTCGCTTCTCCCCTGGTCGATGGTTACTATAAACACAACGAATCCCGCATCGATATCGACAACCTCACCGCCGACATCTACTACAATCATCCCCGCTTCACGCTTGCCATCGGACGCGGCAGATTCCAGACCGGCAACAGTATCTCCGGCAGCATCATTCTCAATGACACCTGCAACGACTATGGTTACTTCCTGGCAGAGGGCTTTACCGGTCCATTCACTCTTTCCTTCATGCACGGTTCCCTGATCGCAGATAGTATCCTGGCTCTGTATGACAACGCCAGCGTTAACCATAAAAACCTGCCGGATAAATACATAGCAACACACCAGATCACTTATGAGACCGGTGATCGCTGGCGCCTCTTTGCCGGAGAGACCATCATCTACGGCAAACGCGGGCTGGAAATCAACTATCTCTTGCCACACACCTTCTGGCGAGTGACCGAGCATAATCAACACGACCGGGACAACGTCCTTATCTATGCCGGCGGCTCTTTCCGTCCCCATCCCCGGGTCCTGCTCTATGGACAGGCGTTTCTGGACGAACTCCGCTATGCCGAACTCTTTGGCAACTGGTGGGGCAATAAATATGCCCTGCAGGGAGGCATCAATCTTTTACTCGCCAATCCCGCCGTTCTCCACAATCAAGCGCCACAGATCACGTTGGAGGTCAGTGCTGTGCGTCCCTGGTCTTACACCCACTATCTGGACTACAATAAATACTCTCACGACCGCCGGTCCCTGGGATATCCCAAAGGTGCAAACCTGCTCGACCTCTCCTGCGAATTGAATCTCCCCCTGTTGAAAACGCTGCGGTGGGACAGCCATGCTTCCTATACCAAACAAGGCAGCACTGGCAATAACTATTCCCTGAATTATGCCCACCTGATCCCCGATATCGACACCACTCAAACGCGCTGGTTCGAAGGTAATGTGACCAAAACCCTGAAACTGACCAGCAACCTTGCCTTCGCCGGAATGGCGCACCACCGCTTTTTAATCGGGATCACTTCAACCTACGTCATCAACTGGAAACACGCCATTTTCGGCTCCTGGCAGATGTCTTTCTAAATTCGGTCTTACCTCTTTCCTCCTTGCTTCATTACCTTAGTATAACCTTAGTATAACCTTACGATTGTAAGGTTATACTAAGGTTATACTAAGGTAATGAAGCAAGGAGGAGGCAGATAAAATCACCCATGACAGGCACTGAAAGAACACCGGAAGATCCCTGAAAGATCATTGAAATGCAATCTTTGAGATACAGATGGTCTTTAATCTGGTTGGACGCAACTGGAAGTCAGTGATAAATGTAGATATTTCAAATCATTAGAGTCGAATCATGGGATCCTAAATCGGAATCGGGCAAAAAAGGTTTGACAGAATAGAGCAGTTTCAGACCCTGCTGCTGACATGAAATAATCCATGGAAGGAGCGCAACCATGCCAAGAATGACGGTTGACCCAACTTATTGCAAAGGATGTGGTTTGTGCATAGCAGCGTGCCCGAAGAAGATCATCCGGTTTTCGGATAATATCAATGCCAAGGGTTACCACTATGCCGAGTGTTTTAATCAGGACAGTTGTATTGCCTGTAAAATGTGTTATGTGACCTGCCCGGATGTGGCGATCACGATCGAGAAGTGAGGGTAAAATGAGCAAAGTATTGATGAAAGGCAATGAAGCCGTGGCCGAAGCGGCAATTCGGGCGGGTTGCAGATTGTATTTTGCCTATCCGATCACTCCTCAGAGTGAATTGATCGAGTATATGGCAAAAATGATGCCCAAAGTGGGCGGCACCTTTATCCAGGCAGAGAGCGAAGTGGCTGCGATCAATATGGTTTATGGCGCTGCCGGGGCTGGCAAACGCGTGATGACCTCTTCTTCCTCACCGGGAATATCGCTCAAAATGGAAGGGATCTCCTATTGCGCCGGAGCCCAATTGCCCGCCGTGATCGTCAACGTCCAACGCGGTGGTCCGGGATTGGGAGACATCCAACCGGCTCAAGCGGACTATTTTCAAGCCACCAAGGGCGGCGGTCATGGCGATTACCGGTTGATCGTTCTGGCGCCGAGTACGGTGCAGGAATTTGCCGATATGGCAGCCGATGCGCTGGATCTGGCGTATAAATACCGCAATCCGGTCATGATCCTCTCCGACGGGATGCTGGGTCAGATGATGGAACCGGTGGAATTCCGTCCGGCAAAGACCGAAGAGGAGGTGCAAGAGCTTGCCAAACAGCACGAAAATTGGTGCATCTGTCCCAATGAGGATGGTGTAAACCGGCATCATCATGAGATCAATTCACTGGAGATCGATCCGCTGGTACTGGAAAAACACGTGAACAATCTATTTGTGAAATATGCTGAAATCGAGCAGCACGAAGTGCGCTGTGAAGAGTATAACATCAACGGGGACAACGAGATCCTTTGCGTGGCGTTTGGCACTGCTTCCCGCATTGTCAAATCCGCCATCAATGATCTGAAAACCGAAGGCAAAAGCGTCGGCTTGATCCGTCCCATCACACTATGGCCTTATCCGTATGAATGCGTCGCCCGAGCTTTGCACAAGAACGTGAGACAGGTCTATGTCTTTGAATTGAACAAGGGTCAGATGCTGGATGACGTTAAGATCGCCGTCGCCGGGAGATGTGATGTCAAATTCTGGGGCAAAGTCGGCGGGATCATCTTTACTCCCGGCGAGATCAAAGAAAAACTGCTGGAATGCTTTTGAGGGAGGTAATAATGGAAACTATCGCAAGCAGACCCCTGTCCCTGACCAAAACGCCGTTTCACTACTGTCCCGGATGCCTGCACGGCGTGGCGCACCGGTTGATCGCAGAAGCGGTGGATGAAAACGGACTTAGAAATGTGATGACGGGCATCGCGCCGGTTGGCTGCTCGGTCTTTGCTTATAAATTCTTTGATTTTGATATGGCAGAGGCAGCGCATGGCAGAGCACCGGCTGTCGCCACCGGCATCAAGCGTGCCCGGCCCGAGATGCATGTCTTTACCTATCAAGGCGATGGTGATCTCGCAGCAATTGGCACCGCGGAGATCATCCATGCCGCCAATCGGGGTGAACATATCAGCGTCTTCTTCGTCAACAACGCCATTTATGGCATGACCGGCGGGCAAATGGCACCGACCACTCTGCCGGAAATGAAGACGACCACCTCGCCCTATGGACGTAAGGTGGATGACATGGGTCACCCGATCCGGATGTGTGAACTTATGGCTACGCTGGTGGCTCCTTACTACATTGAACGCGTATCGCTCTTGAGTCCGGCGGATATTATCAAAGCCAAAAAAGCCGTGGCTAAGGCGATCAAATATAATAAGGAAGAACGGGGCTTCACCTTTGTGGAGATCATCTCGACCTGCCCGACCAATTGGGGCATCGATCCGATCAAAGCACGGGACTGGGCAAAGGACAATATGCTGCCTTTCTTCAAACCGAACTGCTTCCGGGATCGTGGCGAGGGAGTGGAATAATGAAAAAGGAAATGATCTGTGCCGGTTTCGGAGGACAAGGCGTTCTCACCATCGGCAAATTTATCGCGCAAGCTGCTATGCAGGAAGGAAAGGAAGTGTCATGGCTGCCTTCCTATGGTCCTGAAATGCGTGGTGGAACAGCAAATGTCTCTGTCGTCGTCTCCGATACCACGATCGCCTCTCCCATTGTCAGTCAGGCGGATATTCTGGTGGCGCTCAACCAGCCCTCGCTGGACAAGTTTGGACCCAATGTCCGCCCGGGAGGACTGATCATTATCAATACCGATATGTGCCCGCATGGGATCAAACGCGAAGACGTGGTCAAGATCAATGCCCCGATGTCCGAGATCGCGAAGGAACTGGGTAGTTTGAGAGTGCTCAATATGCTTGCCATCGGCGTCATTATCGGCACGACTGGAATGGTCAGTTATGAAACCATTGAGGAGGATCTGGAGTCCTTCCTCCAAGCCAAGAACCCCGACCTATTGGAACAAAATATTGCCGCGGTAAAGCGCGGCATCATGATCGGTAATTCCAAGTAGATACCTGTAAAGAACAACCGGACATATTGGAGCGGTGCATTTATGGCACCGCTCATCTTTTGTATCAGTTCAAAAGGCAAGATACAGAAAAAACTTGACGGTTTGATTTCCCGTCAATCGAATGGCACCCGGTTACTTTTCAGGATCAATCGTGGATAAGGAGATGTTATGCGCAGGATAGTCAGTGTTGTGCTGCTGATGATGGTGTTGGGCAGTTTATCGTCAATTGTGGTCGAGACGGCGTCGCTGCAAAACTTCCTTCTTT
>Ga0194125_10005206_pt1 | contig 19878 bp, 11 predicted proteins | sample TA2KigC250mmetaG_FD_148626 | JGI IMG/M metagenome (GOLD analysis project Ga0194125, IMG submission 148626) | Freshwater microbial communities from Lake Tanganyika, Tanzania - TA2015034 Kigoma Deep Cast 250m | ecosystem: Environmental > Aquatic > Freshwater > Lake | place: Tanzania: Lake...
CGGCTCGTCTACGGCTGCCCCGACCCGAAGACCGGCGCCTGCGGCAGTCTCTACGATATCGTCCGCGACGGCCGGCTCAACCACCGCCTCGACGTCACCGCCGGCGTTCTGGCCGACGACTGCGCCATGCTGCTCCAGAGCTTCTTCCGACAACGCCGTCGCAGCAACGGCGCCGACTCGCCGGAAACCGGCTGACATCCGCTCCCACTCGGCACCAGACGGCGCGGTTGCACGACATGATGGTGAGTTGCTGGTGCACGTCCCACCTTGCGATTGCCGACGCCCTTGACTTGCACCCAAGTCCGAGGTTATCATCGTAGTAGTGTTCCTCCGTGGCAGGGTCCTGCCATCGGACCAGCCAGAGGGCGACCGGGATCATAAGCATGGTCGAGAGCGGCAGGTGCTATGATGGAATCCGTCTACGTTGAGACGACGATTATCAGTTATCTGGTCTCCCGACCCAGCCGTGATCTCTTGGTGGCGGCCCATCAGCAGATCACGCACGAATGGTGGGATCGCCAACGTCCCCTCTTCGAATGCTACATCTCAGAGGTCGTGGTGGATGAGATACGCGCTGGCGACGATAAGGTCGCGCAAAGAAGAATGGAGGCCGCTGGTGGTTCAACGATCTTGGGAGTGGCTGCGCGGGCAGAGGCTTTGACGAAGGTCATTGTGGAAAGCGGAGCCATTCCCGTGCAGGCCGTCCGAGATGCTGCACATCTCGCGATCACGGCCGTAAATGATATAGATTACCTGTTGACTTGGAATTGCAGGCATCTGGCCAACGGTCAGATCATCCGCGCAGTTTCGGCAATCTGCGCTGCTCGTGGCTTTAGGATGCCGGTGGTCTGCACTCCTGAGGAACTGATGGGGGTATAGTGCTATGTACGAAGACCCGATTGTCGATGAGGTCAGAAAGACGCGCGAGCGTTTGGCGAAGAAATTCAACTACGACATAGATGCGATCTTCGAAGATCTGCGCAAACGGCAGGTCGAGTGGGGAAGCAGGTTGGTGTATCGAGAGAAGAAGCCAAGGGGCGAACAGCCGCCGACGCCGGAGCGGTAGGGTCTTCCTATCACTTGTTGGGTGAGGCAGGTTTGTCTATCTGCTCGTAGATCTGGGCGATTTCGCGGAGGAGGGGCTCCAGCTTGGAGAAGTATTCTTCTTCGGAGAGCTGGGTTTTGCGGTCGCGCAGCGTCATCACCTCTAGCTCAAGCTCATCGCGCCGGGCCCGGACCTGCGGCGGCATGCCGGCCTCGCCGGGACTGGGGAGCAGGTGAAGCTGGTGGGCGCGGTAGCCGTCGAGGGCGGCGCCGTCCTGGGCTCTTCGCACGGGGCGGATGCCGCGGAACCACTCGGCGGGCGTGCCCAGGGCGTCCCCGTTGTCGTCGAGCAGGGCGTGCTCGGTGGCCAGCCGTCCGGCGGCGGTGTAGAACTGGCCGGTCGCGTGGGAGGCGCTGAGGAAGGCTTCGAGGAGGGAAGTCTGGCCGTCCTTGTCGAGGTCCGCGGCCGGATCGACGATCGCTGCGGCGAAGTACTGGCCGAACCGGGCATAGTTCTGTTCGAAGCCGCTCTTGGTGGCCGTGATGACGATCCGTCCGGGCGCGGACAACTCCCGCAGGAACGGGGCGCTCGCCGACGCGGCGTTGATCACGGCGAGAGGCCGATTCAGCGGCCTGAGCCATTCGGCCAGATCCCGCGCCGACAGATCGGGTCCCCGCAGGTTGAACCTGGCAGTCCGGCCGTCGAAGGTCCCGTGCCCGATCAGAACGAGCCAAAGCGGTGCGGCGGTCTCGGGCGTCTGACCCGCCAGGATCTCCTGCACCCGGGAGCGGTCCGAGGAAGTCCCAGGCTCATCCAGACCGACGGCGATGAAGGATGCATTGCTCCTGGCGCACGCCTGCTCCCAAAGCCGAGCCCAGGCGATGAACTGCGCCTCATACTCCGGCGCCCCGGCGGCGCCGACGATCACAAGCACGGCGGGACGAGCTTCCGAGGAGCCGGCTGATGCGAAACACCGCGTTCCGCGAGAAACAGGCCGAAATCCCAAATCCCAAGCACCAAATGCCAAGGAAATTCCAAGCACCAAATTCCAAATCCCAAACAAATTCAAAACGGAAGAAAATCCAAAATTCCAAACGGCGCCGCCGTACAGCGACAGCGTTTTGAACCTTGGTGCTTTGGATTTTGCATTTGTTTGGAATTTGGTGCTTGGAATTTGGTGCTTCCGGCGTTGGGCGGCGTTTGAGATTTGGAATTTGTGATTTGGGATTTCCGCGCAGTGCAATTCCGGGTTCTGCACTTCATGTCTCCAATTCGCGGTTCTCACGGCATTCCCCTCCAGCGGCGCAGGGCCCATTCGGTGATGAAGCAGGCCAGGGCGAACAAGAAGATCGCCGGCTGAATCCCCGGCAGGTCCCACAGCGGCCGGACCCAGGTCTCCGTGACCGGGGCCTCCCGGCGGGGCAGACTGCGGGCGAACTTGTCCAGCTCGCCCGCCTCCACGATCCGGCCGCCGGTCTGGCGGGCGATTCGCTCCAGCAGCGGCCGGTTGACCCGCAGGGACTGGTACTCCCGCGCTTCCAGATCGACCGTCCAGCCGGTCTGGGCGTCGCCCAGCTTCGTCGCATCCGCGCCGGCGACGGTGGCCTGGGCCAGGAAACCGGCGCTGGTGCGCGGGACGTAGACGGCCTCGAACAGGCCCCGCTCGGCGGGCACAGGTGCGGCCGTCAGGCGCACGGAGGGTGGATTGACGGCACGGGTGGGATCGTTAGTCATGCCTGTGTCACGGGCATCGTGCCCACGATCGTTCGTGGCATCGGCATCCTGCCGATGATCCTTCATGGGCTGGAAGCCCGTGCCACTGACGCTGCCACCCATCACCTCGCGCACGTCTATGGCCACGGAGACGTTGTCCAAGGGGTCGAAGGCCTTGTCGCGGACGCGGACCTGCAGCGTCACAGGTTGGTTCGCCTGGTCCGGCTTCTGCGTCGCCTGGACCGAGATCCGGGCGGGGACATCGGCGATCAGCCAGCGGAGGGTCTGCCGCCAGAATTTGTCCGTATCCGCGCGCATCTCGGGCTTGTACAGGCCCCAGCGCCAGATATCGCCGACGGTCAGCGCCGCCGTGCGCCCGTGGCCGAGCCGCTGGACGATCAGGGCGGGCGCTTGCTGTTCTGCGCCGGCGCCCGCAGTGAGGACGACCCCGGCGCCCGGCTTGACCGTACGCACGCGGTTGAGCACTTGGAACTCCGGCATCTGCGAAAACCGCTGCTGCTCATCCTTCTCGTTGTCGCGCAGCCGGGCCCAGGGCTGGAGCCAGCCTTCCCGCGTCAGGCTCCATCGGACCGCGGGCGGCGCCCCGGCGGCGGGCATCGGGTCCAGGTAGACCGGCAGGATGCCGCCGATGGGCGTGCGGTCGAAGTTGCCCCGCTGGAAGGACTCCAGGCCGCCGAGCATCAGGAAGCCGCCGCCGCGCTCGGCGACGAACCGCCGGACGAGGTCCATCTGCTCGTGGGTGAAGAACTCGGCCTCAACATCGTCGAAGATGATCGCGCAGTACTCGAAGAGATCTTCGCGCGTTTTGGGGAAGCCTTCGCGCAGTTCCACCTCGTCGCGCGTGTTCAGGCGGATCAGGACCGGCTGGTCGTAGTCCTGGGCCTGGTCCTTGTCCGTGGGCTGAAAGCCCCGGTACAGGGGATTGGTCGTCTCGCCGCGGCGCCCGCGCCAGTCGTACTTCGGCTCGCGCCGCGCGACCCGCAGCAGCACGACCAGCTCCACCTGCTCGTCCTCCTCGATCGCCCGCGTGAGAAATTTGAGGTCCCAGTTGGGCCGGCCGCCGACATAGAGAATCCGGTAGGGTCCTTTGCCGCGATTGACGACGACGGTCTGCTCGTTGTTGGCCAGCGTTGCCTCCGCGGTTGTCTCGGCAACGTAGGGTGGGGCTTGCCCCACCATTTTGCTTTGTCCGGCCGGAGGAATCGGTGGGGCAAGCCCCACCCTACCAGTCTCCTCGACAACGCGGAGGCGATAGAAGAGGACCCCGGTCTTGTCCGGGCGCAGGCGGAAACGAATCATGTTCTTCTCGTCGTTCCGGGCGACCTTCCACCGGTGCCGCTCGACCAAGTTGCCCGCGTCGCCCAGCAAATCGACGGCGACGGTGCGGCCGGCGAAGCCGACGGCCTCGACTTGGGCCTGGATGGTCACCGGAGCGTCCTCGAACGAGGTCTGGCTGACCGAGACGTTGCCCACCGCAAGGTCCCGCGGCGGCTGGCCCTGGCCGATCACGACCGCGTAGACCGGCGGCAGGCCGGCCAGGTCGTCGGACGGCTCGCTCATGTCCGTGACGCAGCCGTCGGTCATCAGGAGGATGCCCGCCAGCGGCCGGCCCCGGTACCGCTCGGCGAGGGTCCGCAGGGTCGCGCCCAGGGCGGTGGCCTTGCCGTCGAAGACGAGGTCGGAGAAATCCGCGGTGCGGCGGAGCCGCGAATCGAAGAGGTACTGGCGAAGCTGGAAATTCTCCGCCAGCGCGGCCAGCCAGCCGGTCTCGCCCGGCTTGAGGATGTTTTGGAGCATCTGGCCGCGGCTCTGCGCGGCGCCGCCGTCGCGCACGGTCATGCCGCTGCTGTTGTCCGCCACGACCACGAACAGGTTGGCGCCGGGCTTCGCATGCCGGCCGCTCCACAACGGCTCGGTCAGACACAGGGCCAACGCCAGCACGCCCAGCAGCTTGAGACCGAAGGCGAGCCGGTGCAGACCGCCGGTGGTCCGGGCGGCGCGCCGGTAGGACCAGATGAGCAGCACCAGGGCCAGCAGCGCAGAGGCCCCGGCGCCCCAGGCCCACGGACCCGTTGGAATCGTGATCGTCGCCATCGGCGTCATTGTGCCCCCTGCCCCAGATTCTCGAAATACGCCCGGACCAGCTCGGCGAAGCGGTCGGGCACCGGATCGCGGTCGATGGGGACCATCGCCTCTTTCGACTGGAGTTGGGCCAGCCGCTCGCTGACGCGCTGCCGCAACTCGACCAGGGGATTCATGACCTGCATCTGCACGAGGTCCCACTGCGGCTCCTTGCTGTGCCGCCGGGACTCCGCACGAATGGCCCGGGCGCGGTCCCAGATCCGCGCCGCCTCCTCGCGGAGGTCCCGCTGGGGCAGCATGTCCTCGACATCGCGCAGCCGACCCGCCCATTGGCGGAATCTCTCATCGGTAAATGGGCCGCGCGGTCCCGTGCTGCCGCCGCCGTCGATTGTACCTGTGTCGCGGGCATCCCCCGCCTGCGCGGGGGCAAGCTCTTGCCCGCGCTCCGAGGGCGGGACGCCCTCGGCCCGACGCTCGCCGGGGCGGCCTTGCCGGTCACCCGCACGATCGCCCGGACGCTCGCCCGCCTCGGCCCGGGCCCGCTGGTCTTCGGACTCCTGCGGCTGTCCCCCTTCGCGCGGCGCGCCGCCTTGCTGCGCCTGTTGTGATTGTTGAGCATCTTGGGGTGTCCCCTGGCGCTCTGCGGATTGTCCTTCCTGCCGCTCGCCTCCGGGCCGGCGTTCCGCGTCGGCCTGCCGTTGGCGGGTCCCGGCATCCATCGGGTTATTGGCGTCGCCCGGCTGTTGCCGCTCGCGGCCACCGGCGCGGGCGGTCGGCTCGCCGCCGGCCTCCTCGATCAACTCATCCAATTGCCGGCGGGCGAGGCGCAGCGATTCCGCCTCGTCGCCGAGGACATTGCGGGCCGCCTCCTCGACACCCCGGCGAAGCTGCTCGATGCCCGCGCCGGCGCGCCGCTCGATCTCCTGGGCCTGGGGCAGGAAGTTGCGCCGCAGCAGCTCGCCGGTTGCCTCCAGGGCCTTGTCGGTGTCGCCCATGCTGGCCTGCCGCAGCGTGTCATAGAGCTTGCGCGACAGCAGGGGCTCCGAGACCTCCGCCTGCTCGCTGACCGTCTTGACCTCCTCGAGCAGCTTCCTCATGTTCTCTTTCTGCCGGTCGACCCGCTCCGCCAATTCCGGGCCGACCTCCGGTCCCGCGAGTGTCTTCTGCCGGGCGTCGATCTCGCGCCCGATCTCGCCGGCGATCTCGTTCTGACGCTGGTCGAGCTGCTGCGCCTGATCCCGCATGTCGCGCATCTGGTCGGCGAACTGGCTGGAGGTCCGGCGCTGCAGCTCCTCGCGCATCTGCTCCAGTTGCCGCTGAGCCCGCGTCGCGCTGGTCTGGGCCTGGGAGAGCCGCCCCTGCTCCAGCGCCTCGGCGGATTGGCGGATCTCCGAGCGGGACTCATCGAGCCGCTGGCGGGCGTCGGCCATCCGTTGGCGGTTCTGCGCGCGGTCCATTTGCCGACCGATCTCGTCCGTATCCCGCAGCGCCTGAAGCTGCTCATCCCGCAGCCGCTGGAGCTCGCGGAGCAGGTCCTGCCTCTGCTGCTCGTCGCGGGCCTGGCGCAGGGCGGCCTCGGTCTCCCGCAGCCGCTCGCTCATCTCGCTCTGCCGCCGGGCCAGGTCGCGGAGGCGGTTGAGCATTTGCAGGTCCTCCTGCCGGCTCTCCTGCTGGCGGGACTGGGCCAACTGCTGTGTCTCGTAGCGGTTCTCCCGCTGCGTCAGCTCCAACTGCTGCAACTGGCGCTGGAGCCGCTCGGAGCTGGCGTTGTTGCGCTGGCCGGAGTTGCGGCCGCGCGCGACCTGGTGCTCGCGCTGGCGCAGCTTGAGCAGTTCCTGGTACGCCGCCTGTTCGGCACTCAAGGCGGGCGTCAGCTCCGTCGTCGCGGCGGATTCCGACGCCTTGGTCAGATGCTCCACCGCCTTCTCCATGTGCTCGGCGGCCGCCTGCAATGATTTTGCGGCCGCGGGATCTTCGGCTTCTGTGAGGGCCTGGCGGGCCTGCTCCAGGACCCCGGCCTGGGACTGGCGCACGACCTCCACATCGTCCTTGCGGCCGGTGATGCCGCCCGCGCGTTCGGCCTGCTGCTTGATGTTCCACGTGGCGCTGATGATCTGTTTCTGCAGGCGGGCCAGTTGCTCGCCGGACTGGTTCCGCTCCTGACCTTCCTGGTTCTGCTGCTGCTCCTGATTTTGCCCATCCTGGAAGGACTGGCTCTCGCGGAAGATCTCCTCGAAGGGGCGGACCTCGGCGAAGTACATGTCGCTGGCGGTCCGACGGGGCTTCCCGTCGGGACCCATGTCCTCCGCCCAGAAGTAGTAGGTCAGCAACTGGTCCGGCTCGGCCCCAAGATCCTCCAAGGCCAGCAGGTACCGAATCTGGGGCTCTGCAGCCACGTTTGTAGTGGCGTCGTCAGACGCTATCCGATAGGCTCTGACGAGCCCACTACGAGCCGGGCCTTCGGCCTTGACGATGCCATCCGGTTGGGCGGTGCCCAGCGTGATCTCCTCGTTCTTCGCGCCGATCAGACTGTACGTCAGGCCGTAGCCGAGCAGGCCGTAATCGTCGGCGACCTTCGCCTCCAGGACCAGCTCTTCCAGCGGCGACACGACCACGTCATTGGCCGGGAAGAGCGGCGTCAGTTGCGGCGGCAAGTTCTTCTGCACGTCGATCACGAACCGCGGCGGCATCTTGTTGGCACGTCCCTGTGCGTCCGCCAGGTGCAGATCGTACTGCTGGCTCTGCGTAGCCGTGAAGGAGGTCGTCAGCACGTTCGGATGCTCCCGGTCGATCGCCAGGCCCAGCGCGACACCGCTCCTGGGGGCGAGCCGGGCCGTCTGCACTGGCTTGTTGAGCATGAACGTCAGCGTCACTTCGGAGCCTTCGACGACGCTGATCTGGCGGGTGTCCTCGACCGTTTTCGCCGGCAGCTTCGTATAGGCGGGATAGACGATCCTGGCATCGGCCCGGACCAGCTCCGGGCTCTGAAAGATGCTGATCGTGTAGTCACGCGTGCGCCAGCCCGCGTACTCGAGGCGGTAGAGCAGATTGGAGCTGGTCTCCTGGATCATGCCGCCGAAGACCGGGTCGTTGAGGCTCTTGGTCAATGCCATCCGCTGCGGCGTCTGTCCCGGCGGTCCGAACAGAAGATCGACCGCCGAGGGAAGCTGGCCCTCGAACCGTCCCAGGATCACCACGGGCGAGCCTTTCTCGACCTCGGTGTCACCGGGGGTTACGGTGATGCTGTACCCGCCCTGCAGCAGCACCGTTCGCGCGGGGGCGCCGGGCCGATGGGCCGGCCACAGCAGCAACAGGACAAACAGCAGAAAGCCCAGCGCGGCGAACCAACTGAAGTTGGCCAGCGCCAGCGTCCGCGGCGGGATCGTCTGCATCCAATCATGGTGGGTCGCGTGGGAGACCGCCTGCAACAGGACCTGGTGCTGCAGGTAGCCGAACCGGCCTTCCGGGCCTTCGGGCTTCTGCTCGATGGCCGCCAGGAGCAGGGCCTTCAAATCCGGATGCTGCTGCTCGATATGCCGCGCGATCGCGCGGTAGTCGGGCCGCAGACGGCGCACGCGGTAGATGGCCCAGACCGTGGCCGCGACGACCGCCAGGCACAGGCTGGCCAGCGCCAGAGGCGAGCGCCAGCCCAGGAGGCGGTCGGCGCCGATCAGGAAAAGACCCACGACGCCCGCCGTCAACCAGTAGAGCGATAATCGCCAGGCCAAGGACAGACGCCGGCGACGGTCCACGACAGGTTCGAGTTGTGTGCGAAGAGCTTCCTCGATCATAGCGGCTCCTCCGTAGCATGGCCCTCGGAGCCATGTTCCCACGGGCCGGCAGCCCGTGCTTCTACAGGGTTCGGGCGCGTGAGCCAGCCGCCCAGCCAGGTTTCGATCAACACGATGAGTAACGTTGCGGCCAGCACCCAGCGCCAGAGCTTCTGCCGCGACTCCATGTCGCTGAAGCTGTGGCGCCGGGCGGTGTGCCGGGCCACATCAGAGACCACCGGCACCGCCGGCTTCAGCAGGACGCCGAGCTTCTCCAACTCCTCGACGGGCATCGGGTCCGTCTTGCTTTCCGCGGCCGCCAGATTGACGGCGAACAACTGCGAATGATACGGCGTGGCAGTGTCAAGCGCGTTTGTAGTGGCGTCGTCAGACGCTATTTCATATGCTCTGACGAGCACACTACGAGCCTGGCCTTCGGCCTTGACGCTGCCACCCAGGGATTCAATCGTGTAGATTCCGGGAAGGTCCGTCTGGGTGAAGACCTCCTGGTCTTTGTCGATGGGTACCGTCGTGCCGTCGGGTTTGCGGATCTGAAGATCCGCCGTCGCCGGTGATGTCCGGCTTGGCAGAGGCACTGGGTCGCCGACGAAGAACTGCGATGGACGCTCGGCGAGGGTCCCGCCGTATTCGAGCGCGCCGTACAGCAGCGGGACGAATTTCGACGAGAGGGCCAGGTCGCTGTCCGCGGGGTGCCAGCCGCTGGTCCAGACCAGCAGGGTCCCCCGGCCGATGGGGACCTCGAGCCAGGCGGGGTCGCGGTTGTCGAACCGGGCCAGGACCCGCGCCTCCGGACAATCTGCGGGATCGACCCGGCGATGCCTCCAGAAATGAATCCGCGTGAAGTCGCCGAAGCGCGGATCGGAAAACGGCTTCAACCACGGGTGATCGAGCTCGACCCGGCCGAGCATCGCATAGCGATCGATTTCGGCTTCCTGCGCTTCGATCCTGCCAACGCCCGCGAGGCCGGCCAGTACGGTAGCCGTCTCGGGCGACTTCATCACGAGCAGACATGGTTTGCCCGATTCGAGATAGCGGCGCAGCGCCGCAAGGTTCGCCTGGCTCAATGGGTCGGTGACGACGATCAGGTGCGCGATGTCCACGTCGGCTGTGCTCAGCGTCGCCCGGCCGGGACGGGCCGCGATGCGCGAAGTCAGCGCCCTGCCGGTCCCGAAGGCCTGGCGCAGGTAGTACAACATCCCGGCGGTATCGTTCGGATCGTCGCTGCCGAGGTAGAGGATGTTCACCTGCCGGCGCCGCTCGGGCAGGAGGTAGAGACTGTTGTCGAAATCGTGATCGTCGCCGGTCAGAACGAGCTTCGCGGGGGCCGGCCCGCCGGGCCGCACCGGGGCGCGCACGACCGTGCTGTGACCCGCGGCGACATAGACGTCGAGAGTCGGGCCGGAAGCGGCAGAAGCGTCCTGCCCTTGCGCCGCGCGGCTGTCCTGACTTTGTTTCTCAAGGGCGGGACGCCCTCGCCGCGGCGCGGCGGCCTCGACCCAGCGCAGTTGAAAGCGATCGCTGGTCGCGTCGGGCGAGTTCGTGATCCGGATATCGGGCAGATCGTCGTCGTGTGAGGGGGCCAGCGAATCGCGATTCGTCACCAACTGCAACGAGGCGTTCGTAGCGCCGCGACAGGGAAGCGTTCTGACCACCAGTTCCGTTCGCTGCGGCCATTCGTAGGCGAGCAGCGCATCGAGTTTGCTGCCCTGCTGCAGGTCGCTGACGAGCACGATCTGGCGATTCGCCCGCGCCTGCTCGGCGTCGTTGGTCTCATCATCCTCAATCGCCTCGGCGGCGGTGAGCAGCGCCTGGCCGAGATCCGTGGCCGACCAGCCCGGCGACCAGCGGGAGACCTCCTGTGCCGCGAGGGAGACGCGTGGGCCGGGCGCCATCGTCTGCCACTGCTCGAACCCGATCAGTGTTCGGGTCTCCTGATCGAAGCTCATCACGCACACGCGGTCCGCGGGACCGGCGTCCCGCAGGACCGCCCGTGCCTCGTTGACCGCCTGGGTCCACAGGTCGGCGCGGCGCATGGAAGCGCTGGTGTCGATCAGCAGAACGATGCGCCGGCTCGCGCCGGCGGCGCCCGGCGCGGCGGGTCGGAGCAAGTAGGGACGGGCAAAGGCCAGGGCGAGCAGGCACAAGACCGTGCAGCGCAGGACGAGCAGTGCCACGTGCTCCAGCCGGCTGCGGCTGCGGAAGCGCGGCAGGCTCGCCCGCAGGAACATCAGCGAGCTGAACGCCACGCGCCGGCGCGTGTGCCGGCGGATCATGTGCAGCAGAATCGGCAGAGCCACCGCGGCGAGACCGGCCAGAAAGAGCGGATACAAGAGACTCATGGCCCCCTCCGGTCAATTGTGCTGCTAGGGGTGGAAATCCCAAACGCCGCGCGGCGCGGAAATTCGAAATCCGAAATTCGAAATCCGAAACAAATTCCAAATAGAAGAAAACCCAAAACTCCAAACGGCTCCGCCGCGTGGCGACAGCGTTTTGAACCTTCGTGCTTTGGATTTTGAATTTGTTTCGAGCTTCGGATTTCGAAATTCGGATTTTCTTCCCTCTGGTAACTCATAGCGTCCTCCCCGTTCCCGGGCCGTGGACGCGGCGGAGCCGCTTGCGGCTGCGCAGGCGATGCCGGAGGAATTCGAGCAGGGCCAGGTCGAAGGGGCAGTCCGTGGCGAACAGGTGATAGTCGATCCCAAGACTCTGGCAGATGGACTGGGTCCTGGCCAGATGGCCGTCCAGCAGGTGCTGATAGCCCTTCTGGGCGGCGGACGGATCGACGTACAGGTCGCGCCCGGACTCCAGGTCCTGGAACAGGGCAGGCTTGTCGAAATCGAAGCTCACCTCCGCCGGGTCCAGAACGTGAAAGACGACCACGTCGTGGCCGCCCGCGCAGAGGTAGCCGAGATCGCGCTCGAGCCGGTCGATCGCGGTCAGCAGGTCGGAGATCAGCACGATCATCCCGCGCTTGCTCAGCATCTGGGCGAACCGCTGCAACGGCGGCCCCAGGTTCGTGGCGCTGCCGCGGGGCTGCGCCTCCAGGGCGAGGATCAACCGCCGCAGATAGCTCGCCCGGTTCCGCGGCGGCAGGTACTCGCGGATTTGATCGTCGAAGGTCGCCAGGCCGACCGCGTCGCCCTGCGTGAAGAGGAAATACGCCAGCGTCGCCGCCAGCGTGCCGGCGTACTGGGCCTTGCTGTAAGCGCCCGAGGCGTAGCCCATGGAGCGGCTGTGGTCGATCAGCAGGTGACAGCGCAGGTTCGTTTCGTCCTCGAATTTCTTGATGTAGAACCGGTCGCTGCGGGCATAGACCCGCCAGTCGATATAGCGGGGGTCGTCGCCGAATGCATACTGGCGGTATTCCGTGAATTCGACGGAGAAGCCGTGATACGGACTGCGGTGAATCCCTTTCCAGAACCCCTCGACGACCGCCTTGGCGCGCAGCTCCATCGACTTGATCTTCATCAGGGCCGCCGGATCGATCAGGCCGTCGGCCTTACCGAGAGTGAACTCGGATCGGGATGGAACCGCTCGATCTTTCACCTGAGGCTGTTCTCCTTTACCAGCTTTGGCCACTCGTAGGGTGGGGCTTGCCCCACCACGATCATTTCGGTGGGGCAAGCCCCACCCTACAGGTTCACCTCGCGCCACTCTCCTTGACCGATTTGAGCAGGCGCTCGACGAGGCTGTCAACGACGACGCCCTCGGCCTCGGCCCGGTAGTTGATCAGGACGCGATGCCGCAGGACCGGATAGGCCAGGGCGCGGATATCGTCGAAGCTCACGTGCGCGCGGCCGTACAGGAGGGCGCGGGCCTTGGCGCCGAGGACCATGTACTGCGAGGCCCGCAGGCCGGCGCCCCAGGTGACCCACTCGTTGACGAACTCCAGCGGATTGTCCGGGCTCGGGCGCGAGGCGGCGGCGATCCGCACCGCGTAGCGCACCACGTCCTCGGCGACGGGGACCCGGCGGACCACGCCGCGAAAGCGCAGCAGGTCTTCGCCGCTGAAGACCCGCGTCACCGGCTCGGGCTCCGTCGCGGTCGTCTGGCGGACGACGGACACTTCATCGTCCTCGGACAGATAGCCGATGGACACGTTGAACATGAACCGGTCGAGCTGGGCCTCCGGCAGCGGGTACGTGCCCTCCATCTCGATGGGGTTCTGGGTAGCGAAGACGAAGAACGGCTCGTGCAGCGCGTAACCCACCCCCGCGGCGGTCACGTGGTGCTCCTGCATCGCTTCGAGCATGGCCGCCTGCGTCTTGGGCGGGGTGCGATTGATCTCGTCGGCGAGAATCATGTTGGCGAAGATGGGACCCTTGATGAACACCATCCGGCGGTCCCGGTCCGTGCCCTGGAGGATCTCGGTGCCGGTGATGTCCGCGGGCATGAGGTCCGGCGTGAATTGGATCCGCTGGAACTTCAGATCGAACAGTTGCGCCAGCGACTTGACCAGCAGCGTCTTGGCCAATCCCGGCGCGCCGGTGACCAGGCAGTGCCCGCCGGAGAGCACGGCGATGAGCAGGTGCTCGATGACATCCTGCTGGCCGACGATCACCTTGGCCAGCTCGGCCCCGATGCGCTCGCGCGCCCCTTTGATCTGCTCCACCGCCTGCCGTTCCGCTTCATACGCTTCGTTGTTCAAGGCTCGTGTCCTTTCTGATCCGTCCGATCTGTCTGATCTGCCCGATCTATCCTATAGGACTCATGGGACCACCAATTCAGTGGGTCATCGCGTAGACCACGATATTGATCCCCATCGGGTACGCCTTCTTCTCGGAGAACTCCCGGAAGTACCACTCGTTTTCCCCTTCGCGCTCCCAGCCGTCGCCGAGGTCGGTGTTGTGGCAGATGATGACCATCATCCGGCCCTTGTCGTCGTGGATGGCCTTGTAGTGCGCCTGGCGCGCGTCTTCGCGCTCCCAGGTGATGCCGTAGGGCCGGCCCGCCAGGGCGACGTTGATACTGGGGACTTGGGGCTTTTCCTTCAGTTGGAACACGATGTTGAAGACCGGGTGGTCCAGGTCCAGCTCGACCGGCTCGCGATCGGGAAACACCCGTTTGATCTCGCGGTAGAAGTTGAACCACTCCGCCTCGCCCCAGAAGTCGTCCACCATGAGGAATCCGCCGTTGAGCAGGTAGGCGCGCAGGGCCTCGACCTCCTCCTCCTCGAAGACCAGCCGGCCGACCTCCAGCATGTAGATGAAGGGATAGTTGACCAGCTCCGGGTCGGTCAATTCGAGCACGATGGGATCGGGAGCCACTTCGATCGAGGTCAGTTGGTGCAGGCGCCAGGAGAAGTTCAGGTCGCTGTCGGGGAAATCGGTCGCCCAACTGCCGCCGCTGTAGCCCCGGCCCCGGCCGCGGCCATAGCCGCCGTAGCCGGAGGAATACTGGATGCGCACGAACGTGAACAGATCCCGGGAGAACTCCTTGTCCGGCTGCCAGTTGGGCACGCCGCGACGGTCGTATTGGCGATCGTAATACCTCTGGGCCAGCGTCGCCGTAGCCGCCAGGACGATCACGACCAGCAACAGCAGGAGCCGATACGTGGCAAACCCCGGAGAGTGCGTACCACGCACCACCTCGGCGAACGGGAGGAGATTGCTTCGTCGCTGCGCTCCTCGCAATGACATAAGGGAGATTGGACCGGCATCTGCCCCACCCGCGCGGGGGCAGTGTAGGGTGGGGCTTGCCCCACCGTAACCCGATTGGTGGGGCAAGCCCCACCCTACATGGCACGCTTGTCCGAACGCCCACGAAGAAATGAGCCTGGTCGGGTCCCCTGGATGCAACGTCGTTGCACATGACACGGCTTCGTTGGCTGTGACGCCGTGAGGCGTTTCTTCGTAGGTCGTGCGTCCTCGCACGACTCCCTTCAGGCGAGCGGGGACGGGTATCCCAAACGCGATGCATCGCGTTTGGGAACCCACGCGCGCCCTACGAAGAGATGCTCTGACGAGCACACTACGAACCTGGCGACATCGTTTCGATTCCTGCCGGGCGCTCATGGGTCCTCCAGGATCTTCAGCAGCAGCTTGTGGCCCGCGCGGAAGCGCGGGGCGTCCGCCAGCGCTTCCAGGAGGTGGCGTTTGGCCGCGGCGGGGTCCCGCGGCTGGAGCAGTCGGGCCAGACGATAGTTGATCTCGACGGGATCGGAAGGATCGAGCAACAGCAACCGGCGGTACGCTTGCACGGCCGGCTCTGCACGGCCCAACTCCTCGTGGGCCCGCGCCAAACGTTCGTACACGGCAGGGAGCATGGGATAGACCGCGAGATAGCGCGCGCCGTTTTCGACAACCTGCGCCCATTCTTCTTGCTGCGTGCCGATTTCCATGAGCCGGTGGTACGCCTCGGCGGCATCGGACGACAGCCCCGCCCACGCGCCAAGCACCTCGGCTTCCTGCGAAGTCTCCTCCAGGTGGCGGTGCACCTCGGCGAGGAGCTGGTAGGCATTGCCCTTCTCGACGTGCCCGGGATAGAGCGAGATCAGCTTTTGCAGGGGCGCCTTCGCCTTTTCCCACTGGCGGGCGGCCAGCAGACTCCTCGCCTGCAAGGTCAAGGCCCAAAAGCTGTTGGGGTGCTTTTCCAGCCATTGGGTCCAGGTTTGTGTGTCGCGGGCATCCTGCCCACGGTCCGAGGGCGAGACGCCCTCGACACGGAGCTGCTCACGTGCCGGCTGCTCCCAGTCCACGCCCGGCGCCAGATCTTCCGCCCGTTGGCGGGCAAACGCTTCGAACTCCTTTTCCATCTTGTCCAGCGGTCCGGCGTGCTGCGCGAGGGCGGCGTTGATCTCTTCGCCCTGCGCCAGATCGGCGAGGATCGCCTTGAGGGAATCGAGGCCATACCGCTCGATAAGGAATTCCACCACCAGGGCCGACTGGTAGTAGGCGAATTGCAGGTGCAGCGGCGTCTTCGGGCTCAGGAACGCGGCGCTGAGATTGCCGATCGGCGTCAGCTCGCCCTCCAGAATCAGCCGGCGGTAGTCGGGGTTCATCCGCTGACCCCACAGAGGATTGTGCTGCGCCTCCTCGTAGACGGAGATCCCCTCGCTCAGCCAGCGGGGCATCTTGTTGGCGGTCAGGCTCAGGGTCACCACGTGGCAGAACTCGTGCCAGAGCATCGCCTGCCAGTTGAACACCAGGCCGGGGCGGGGGCTGTTGGCGGTGATGACTTTGCCGAAGCAGACGCCCAGAAAGCCCTCGACGCCTGGCATGCCGAACGTGCGGACCGCGAAGTCCTGCTGGCTCGGGAACAGCTCCACCGTGACCGGGCCGTCCGGCTGAAACCCGTACTTTTCGCCCAGCTTCAACCTGGCCTGTTGCAGCAGCTCCAGCACCTGGTCACCGTACATGGCGGCCTCGCGCTTGTCCATCCGGACGAGCAGTCCGTCCGCCGACAGGGTCGCGAACTCGGACAGGGCATCGTGAAGATGGACGAGGTTGTACGCCTCGACGTTGTAAGGGTCTTTCTTATTGACCTCGACGGCCAGAGCCCAGCCTTGGCCATCCCCCAGCCGCAGCAGGTCGCCCGCCAATTGGATGCGAGCAGGCAGGTAATCCGGGTCAAATTTGAGCGCCTGGCGCTGGCAGGCAGCGCCCTCGGAGAAACGATAGTTCTGCGACAACTTTCTGCCGATCAGGTGATCCACCCGCGGATTGTTCGGCCAGAACTGCAAAGCGTTGGTCCGGCGGCTCTTCTGGGCATTGGGATCGCTCGCCAGGTGGGCCAAAACCGCCTGATAGGCCCAGGCGTCCGGGTCCCAGGGATTGACGGCCAGCGCCCGATTCAACGATTGCGCGGCCCCTTCGCGCTGCTCACAGTCGATCTGGTGCTCGGCCACCAACACCAACGCCGGCACATGCCGGGGGTTGACATGGAGGGCGGCATCCAGGGAAGCGATCATCGCCTTGCGGTCGCTGTGGTAGAAAGCCCGCGCCAATCCATAGTGGAGATCCGCATCATTGCCGAACCGCTTCACTCCATCCTGGTAGCGGTCGGCGGCCAGCTTGTAGTCCTGCTTGGCCAGGGCCAGCGCCCCGACGGCGAGATACCCCTCGCGGCAGTTCGGGTCGTTGCGCAGGGCGACGTTGTAGAAGTTGTCGAGAACCAGCCGGGGCTCGACCCCGAGCCGCAGCAGGCACTGGCCCAGCGCCACCACCTCCGTGCTGCTGAGGTATTCGCTGCGGCGGTAGCTGGCGATGCGGTAGACCATCTGGAGCATGCGGGCAGCCTCGTCCGCGCGCCCCGTTTGCTGGAAAGCCGTGTGGGCCAGGGCCAACAGGCGGATATCCGTGCGGGAATCCCGGATCGCCGCGTCGGCGCGATCCGCCGCCTCCGGGTATCGCCCCAGCGCCAGCAAGGACTCGATCTCCAGAAGCCGCCACTGGGTGGAGAATGCGCCGTCCTTGATGGCCTTCTGCGACGCCTCCAGGCATCTCTCGTATTGGCCCACTCGGAGCAGCCCGCGCGAGGCCTCGGTATCCAAAGCGGCCGAGGCCCGCGATACCCCGCCGAAAACCAGGACAATGCAGGCCGCGAGCCACAGGCAGCGACGGCGACAGGACTTGTCTGACAGCGGGCGCATCATTTCCCATCCCTACCCAATCGGCGGCGCCCCCACCCGTTGGCAGGAACACCGTAAGCGTTTCCGCAACATGCCAGTACCTCCGGAGCATGGCGCGGGTTCAGCACATTCGATTCAGCATTATACCCGGTCCCCCGGCCTGTCCGACGAGAGACTTGTCAAAATAGTTGGAATCATCCTCTCTCTCATGCCACCTGCGCAGACCCCATCTACGGAGCCGTGCCCCGATCCGGACAGCTCGGTCTCCACCGTACTCAGTGCGGAGGCGCCGCCGCATGGTTTCAAGAAATTGGAGAAAAATTGCGCATTTTTTTTGCCGGTAGGTATCGCAAGGCGAAATGTAGCGGGTAGAATATAACCGCAAGCTGCACCGGAGTTCCGTTGCCGCGTGTGCAACCCGGTGCGGCTCGGCGTGGCAAGTCAAGCGGGAGGTTACCATGAAGAAGATGATGCGAACCAGAGCGATGGTGGCGGTCTGCGCGGTCCTTCTCGGCGCAGGCGGCGCAGGGGCCCAGGATTGGCCCCAGTGGCGCGGGGTCAATCGGGACGGCAAAGCCGGCGGGTTCGCCACACCCGAGAAATGGCCCGAGCAGTTGACACAGACTTGGAAAACCACCGTCGGCACCGGCGATGCGACCCCGGCCCTGGTGGGCGACAAGCTCTTCGTCTTTGCCCGCCAGGGCGAGGAGGAGGTCACCCTGTGCCTGAATGCCGCCGATGGCAAGGAAATCTGGAAGGACAAGTACACGGCCCAAGCCGTGACGGGCGCGGCCAGTCGGCATCCCGGCCCCCGGAGCTCGCCGGCCGTCGTGGAGGGCAAGGTCGTCACGCTGGGCGTGGCGGGCGTCGTCTCCTGCCTGGACGCCGCGACCGGCAAGGTCCTGTGGCGCAAGGACCCGTTCCCCAAGGTCGTGCCCCGGTTCTTCACGTCCACGTCGCCGATCGTCGTCGACAGCATGGCCGTCGCGCACGTCGGCGGGCAGGGCAACGGGGCGCTCATCGCCTTTGCCCTGGCGACGGGCGACGAGAAGTGGCGCTGGGGCGCGGAAGGACCGGACTATGGCTCGCCGGCCCTGATGACGGCCGACGGGGTCAAACAGATCGTGACCCTGACGGAAAAGAGCATCGTCGGGATCGCCGTGGCGGACGGCAAGCTGCTCTGGCAACAGCCCTTCGTGCCACAGGGCCGGGCCTACAACGCCCCGACGCCCATCATCGACGGCCAGACGGTAATCTATATGGGTTCGGGCCGGGGCATCAAAGCGGTGAAGATCGAGAAGAAGGGAGACGCCTTCGCAGTCACCGAGCTCTGGAGCAATCCGGAGATCGCCCCGCAGTACAACACGCCGGTGCTTCGCGACGGGGTCCTCTTCGGTTTGTCGGACAGGGGCAATCTCTTCTGCGTGGACGCCCGGACCGGCAAGACCGCCTGGACCGATGCGACCGCGCGCGACCGCCAGGGCTTCACGTCGATCGTCGACGGCGGCGCGTGTCTGCTGGCTCTGCCGAGCAGCGCGGAGATGACCGTCTTCAAGCCCGACGCCGGGCAGTACCAGGAACTGGCGAAGATCAAGGTCTCCGACACGCCGATCTACGCCCATCCGGTCCTCGCGGGCAACCGGATCTTCGTCAAGGACCAGGAGTCGGTGACGCTGCTGACGGTCCGGTAGCGATGCAATAAGAGAATCCTGGCGAGCGTCATTATCCGGTAGGCAACAACCGAATGAAACGCCGGGGGACTCGGTCCCGCCGTGGGACGCGGGTCCCGGGCGCATCACATTTTTAATCAGGAGAAAGTCCCATGAAGAGAAGCACGATTCTGGTGGTGGGTGCTCTGCTCGTTGCCGCGGTCGCCTGGACGGCCTACGGACAGGCGGGCGGCGGCGCAACGCGGGGCGGACGCGGCGGGTTCGGCGCGATGGGCGAGACGCAGCAGAAAGCCCTGGCCGAGCTCCAGGAGCAAGTGGCCAAGCTCAAGGCCATGTCGGAACGCGCCGCCCAAGGCTCGCAGGACCGCTCGTTCCAGGACATGTCCGAAGAGGAGCGGACCAAGATGCGGGAACAGATGACCCAACGGATGCAGGAGCAGCAGCAGATCCTGGCGTCGATGCAGCAGAACCTCGACCGGCTCAAAGGCGGCCGGCAACTGCTGCTGGAGCACAACGAGTCTCTGAAGCCGCTGCAGGAGGCGCTGGCCTCCGCCCAGAAAGAGAACGCCAAGGCCACTGCCAAAGTGCTCGAGCAGATGGTTGCACAGCGCCAGAAGCAGTTCGAGGACAAGATCACGGCCATGGGCATGACGATGGAGCAATTGCAGCGGATGGGCCAGAGACGCCAGCCGCAATGAGGCGTTGACGGTGACACCTTAGAGCCTCTAGCGGAATGAGCCTGAACATGTCATTGCGAGGAGCGCAGCGACGAAGCAATCTCAGTCCGACGAGTGGGAGATTGCTTCGCTGCGCTCGCAATGACATGATCCGTATCAAGTTCTCATTTCGTTAGAGGCTCTTAGTACTACAACGCTACGAGAAACGTCTCTACGCCGATAAGCTGTTATACCACAGATACTTACGTACGAGGCACAAGAACGGCTTACTCTGCGATAACACCTAGCAAGATGCCGAGCCGTTCATCGG
>Ga0194125_10005215_pt1 | contig 19869 bp, 11 predicted proteins | sample TA2KigC250mmetaG_FD_148626 | JGI IMG/M metagenome (GOLD analysis project Ga0194125, IMG submission 148626) | Freshwater microbial communities from Lake Tanganyika, Tanzania - TA2015034 Kigoma Deep Cast 250m | ecosystem: Environmental > Aquatic > Freshwater > Lake | place: Tanzania: Lake...
CGCATATCCTCATACATCCGCTCGATACCCGCCGGATTGACCAGATCGTACTGCTCAATGTGCGGGATCTCGATGTGCCGGCACCCGCGTTGGCGGAGGCCCTCGGTGACGTAACGCCCCAGGAATCCGGCCCCGCCGGTCACCACGACACGTCGGCTCGCAAAGTAATCACTCATCGCGCAGCACCGTCCTTGGCATCGTGATCCCGCATCGCACACTCCCGCTCGGCGATCTTCATATCCGCGTCGACCATCATGCGGGCCAACTCCCGGAAGCCGACGCGCGGCTGCCAGTTCAGGAGCCGGCGGGCCTTGCTCGCGTCGCCGTGCAGCAGGTCCACCTCGCTGGGCCGGAAGTAACGGGCGTCGATCTCGACGTACCGCTGCCAGTCCAGATTCAGGTAGCCGAAGACCTCATCGAGAAATTCCCGCACGGAATGGCACTCGCCGGTGGCGATGACGTAGTCGTCGGGTTGGTCCTGCTGGAGCATCAGCCACATCGCCTCGACGTAATCGCCGGAGAAGCCCCAGTCGCGCCTGGCGTCGAGGTTGCCGAGAAAGAGCTTTTCCTGCAGGCCGCACTTGATGCGGCTGGCGGCCCGGGTGATCTTGCGCGTCACGAAGGTCTCGCCGCGGCGCGGGGATTCGTGGTTGAAGAGGATGCCGTTGCAGGCGAACACGCCATAGGCCTCGCGGTGGTTGACCGTCTGCCAGAAGCTGTAGACCTTGGCGCAGGCATAGGGGCTGCGGGGATAGAACGGCGTCTTCTCCGTTTGCGGCGTCTCGACCACCTTGCCGTACATCTCGCTGCTGGACGCCTGGTAGAACCGGATCGGCAGCCCGCTGGAGCGGATCGCCTCCAGCAGCCGCAACGTGCCCAGGGCCCCGACGTTGACGCTGTAGATCGGCTGATCGAAGCTGACGCGGACGTGGCTCTGGGCCGCCAGGTTGTAGACCTCGTCCGGCTTGATCTCGCCGATCAGGGCCGCCAGATTGCTGCCATCGGTCATATCGCCGTGCACCAGCCGCAGTCGCGGCTGCTCGTGCGGATCGATGTAGATGTGGTCGATGCGGCCCGTATTGAACGACGAGCTCCGCCGGATCAGGCCCCAGACCTCGTACCCTTTGCCCAGCAGAAGCTCGACGAGATACGAGCCATCCTGGCCGGTGATCCCGGTGATGAATGCCTTCTTCGTCATGTGCCTCGTTCCGTCTGAATGCCTTGGGTCCTGTGCCTGACTCACACACCGCCAGGCCCTGCGGCTGGGGAAGCGAAACCCACTTCCCCTTCTCCGACCCGTGCTTCGCTTCCTTGGTAACCGTTCCGGCTCCGCCATGCAAGGGAATTTCCCGTCGTGGCGCGAACCAAGACAAGAGAACACGGCCGCAAGAAACGAAAGAAGACGCAAGAAGGAGTGTCGTCTGAGAGCCTCTCTCTGGCCGGCTACCGACTACAGACTACCGGCGACCGACCACTGCCTTCCAACCGCAGATTACGCCGATTGGCGCAGATTTCTTCTGACCAACCGCAGAGGACGCAGGCCGCAGGCATCGGATCCAAATCATCAACATGTCATTGCGAGCCCAGCGCGGCAACCTCAGGCCGAAGGCCGTAACTGACAACTGGGAACTGACGACTGTCAACCGATCCAGAAGCTGCCAGCTACTGTGCCTCTTGGGGTTTGGGGCTCATCCGGCTTTAGCGTACTTTTGAGTTGAAAGGGTGGACATGCTGGCGTATCCCAGCGCTTGCCCGTGCGTCCCAGCAGGAACCGGTCCAAGGCCGCGCCTTTGAGCACCTGCTTCCTCCCGCAGGTCCACGTCGGCGACGATGCCGAGCAGGTCGCGCATCTTGTTGGGCAGGTCCTCGATGAGCTTGGCGGCATCCGGCAGGCCGACAACCTTTCCCTTGCTGTCCCGGCCAATCTCCAGCACGCCGCCTTGAGCGTTGGCGAACGCGCAGACCCACTTGAGGTACTCGTCCCGCCACGACTCCTTCCATTCGATGTGCTGGTCTTTAATCATGCGAACCGTTCCCGTTGCAGCCCAGGTTCCAATGAACCATGAAGCGCCGATCCAGCGATACTCTCTGGGCCAGTTTCCCTTCGATTTGGGCGATCCGTTGCTCGCGTTGCTTGTCTACTTCGTCTTGCCCGTCAAAGGAAAACGAGGCAGGAAGACGAGGGACGCGCCCCGCTTTCCACAGCCTCTCCACCCTGTTCCGGCTCCAATCGTCGGTCGCATCCTACTTCCTCTTCTCGGCCGAGGCAAGCGCTTGGATCGTTCCGCTTGTCGATTTTCTCCGTGCCGGAAGTCGTCGCTCGGGCCTCCTCGCTCGTCGCTCGAAGGGAAGAACTGGAATATTGGAATAGTGGAATGATGGGGGGGGAAGGGCCCCTTCCATTGATGATCGATGATTTGCTATTGATGATTTCCTTTTGTTAGAGGCTCCCAGAGATGCCCTACTTTGGCCCGGAAGGGCCGGTCTCCAGGCCCGCCGGCGGCGGCTTGGCGGAGGATGGCGCGGGCTTCGTTGGCCTTGCCTTGTGACAACAGGATGTCGTGCATCCGGCGGTAGGCTTCGGCGTTGTCGGGGGACAGCCGGACCGACCGGGCGTAGCACGTCAGCGCGTCGTCCGGACGGCCCCGGGCCTGATGGGCGAGGCCCAGCATGTGGTATCCCTGGCCGCAGGTCGGCTTGATCCGCACCGCCTGGTTCAGGTACTCGATCGCCTCCTCGAAGCGGTGCAGGTTCCCCAAGGACAGCGCCAGGGACAGGTGCGGCTTGTACGAGTGCGGCGCCAGCGCCTGCACCCGGCGGCACTCCTCGACCGCGGTCGGCTCGTCCCGGAGAAAGACCGATGCGAATTCGGCAAACCGCAGACGCAGCCAGATGTCGCCGGGCGATGCGCCGATGAGGTCGCGATAGTGGGCGGCGATCTGCTTGTTCTTCTCGGCGGTCGGCGTAGCATTCGCGCGCAACAGGTCCCCTTCCAGCCGCCGGACCTGCTCCGCGTGGTAAAGCTGACCCGTGAACGGAGGCTTACGGAGGTAGTAATTGAGCACCTTGAAGAGCACGTTGTAGTGCGCCCAGGCGTTGTAGGCCACGCGCCGGGCACAGCCCTCTTCCTCAAGCAAAGACCGTTCGTCCGCGGTCCCCAGGGCACGGCACACCTGCATGGCAACCATCTTGGCCAACAGGTAGTTGCCGCGAAAGGTCAGGTGAACGTGCTCGTGGAACAGCTCGCGGCCGGGCATGCCGGCGGGACTCTCGGCTCGAAAGACCTCCTCCACGTCGACGAGCTGGACGCGCGCGTCCCCGGTCGTCGAGGCCACCTCCCGAATGATGGCGTTGAGGCGATCGTCCGGACGAAAACGCAGGGCATCGAGCTCCCGCGCAAATCCGAATCGTTCCCGCGCCTGCTCGGGGTCGTCCGCCTGGCGGTAACAGTGTCCCAGGCGGAACTGCAGATCGGCGAAGCGACCATCGATCCGGGCCGCGGCCAGGTAGCTCTCGATGGCGCCGGCATAGTCCCCTGCCGTTTCCCGTTGGGTCCCCGCCTCGTACAGGGCGGTCCATTTCGCCAGATCGTCCTTTCCGAGGTCCGCCCGGTGCAGCGAGGCGAACGGCGGGCAATCCCGCAGATTGGCGCCCAGGGTGCAGAACAGGACGCCCGCCCCGCTGCCGGCCGCGATGTCGCGAATATCGGCCAGATTGCGGCGAAAATGGCGGTAGACTGTTTCCAGGCGGGGATCGTCGGCCGCGACACGGCCGGCCGCGAACATCTCCAGTCCCCGCCAGACCTCGGGAGACGGTGCACGCGCACCCAGCCGGGCCGCGACATCCGCCAGCAACTGGCCGGTCCGGGTGCTTTTGAAGCAGATACCCGCGCGAATCAGCGACAAGCTCGGGGACAGCGGCGCAAAGATCGTACCCGGCCCGTACGGCCCCACGACCTCGTTGTTGCCCACGTAGACCACGAAGAAATCCGGCTGGTACCCGGCCAGATCCTTCGCGATCTCGACGACCGCGTGCGAGTTGATGGCGGGCATGGCGACGGTGATGACTTCGAAGTCGGTCCCGGGATGGGCATGGTCCAGCAAGACCTCCAGGATACGGCCGAAGCTGTACGCGCAGTCCGGCGTGCCTTGCGCCGCCGATTCACCCAGCACGAAGAGGCGGCGCGTGTGGGCCGGCTTGGCAGCCGCAAAGACGAAGGGGTCGAACTCCTGGGCGAGGGCCCGCGGAAAGAACCGCCAGCCGAACTTGACGTTGTCCCCCCGGCAAGGGACTCCGTTGACTTGACAGGGGATGGTGGCCGCGGCGGGAAACCCGTAGCCGCCCAGCCGCAGACCGGCTTCGAGCAAGAGCAGAAAGAGCGCCGGCGCCAGGAGCAACGCGGCCAGACGACAGAGCCACAGACGCCGACTCGCCCCTGGCACACGAACCGCCGCCTCGGGTCCGGATCGCTGTTCCGTCCGGCTCGCGCGTGGCGGCCCGGGCCGTTTCCCCTGTTTGCGGCGTCCCGTGCTCATCTCGGCTCGACCTGGCACGAAGAGGCGGACGCCCGGTGCGCTCCCGGGCGTCCACCCTCGGAGACGGCTATTGCGTCACTTTGCCCGTGGCGGCCCACTCGGTGCCCCGGGCGATGATCTTCTGCACGTTGGGCGTCATCAGGGCCTTGCGGTCGTGGCCGTAGGCGTTGTGAACCACCCGGCCCTGGCCGTAGCTCTTCACGAACACCAGCGGCTCGGTCGCCTTGCTCCAGTCGGAATCCGCCGTGACCAGGACGTGAATCTCGCCGGTGCCCTGCAGCTTGGCGTAGAGCTCGTCGTCGGTCGTGAAGTCGCTCAGGCCCTTGGTGATGGAGTGCTCCTTGTCGGCGATCTTGGACTCGAAGACGTTGCGGGGGCCGTGGCCGGAGGTCTTCATCACCCACTTGCGGCCGCAGAGGTTGCCGAACTCCTCCCACTTCGGGAACGAGGCGCTGGCCAGGTGCTGGACGAAGAAGCCCTTGCCGCCTTTGACGTAGTTCAACAGGTTCTCCTGGGCCTGCGCGGGCAGCTCGCCCTGCTTCATCGCGTAGATCGTGAAGACGATCACGTCGTAGTTCTTCAGGGCGGTCGCCGATTCGAGGATCAGCGGGTCCTCGCTGACCTTGACGTCGAACTTGCCGGTCCCCACGAGGATCTCGCGCGTGGTCTCGGAGATCTCCCGCCAGGGATGGACCGCGACATCGTCGCCGGTAATCAACAGGACCTTGATCAAGGCGGGCTTCTTGGGAGCACCGGCCCCCATACAGAAGATCATCGCCACGAGCGCCACCAACACCAGAGCTTTCATCCACTGCTGCATGTCACGTCTCCTTGGATTTACGATTTACTATTGACTGTTGACGATTGCGACAGGGGATAGGATACGTGGAGGCGTCCGCCGCGTCAACTGTCCGAGGGTTTTCCCCCAGGGCGAACACAAAGTCATTCAACGACACTTCCAGCATGTACGTGCCGCAAATACCTTTTGGCGCGGGACGGGGCATCTGCTACACTGGTCCGCGAGCTTGCAGGTAGCAACCGAGGAGAAAATCAAGAAAGAGACGCACCGTACATGCTGATGACGGAGGGAGACATGGCGCAGGTTCCAGAGAATTCGGCGGAGATCGAGAAGTGGCTCAAGCTGATCCGGGCGGACGAGGTCGGGCCGGTGACGTTTGGCAAGCTGCTCCAGCGGTTCGGGTCGGTCGATGCGGTCCTGGGGGCCTCGGTCAGCAGCCTGATGAAGGTGGAGGGCGTGGGGTCCAAGACCGCCGAGCGGATCGCGGCCAGCCGGGGCAAGTTCGATAGTGGCGCCGAGTTGGAGCGGGCGGGCAAGCTGGGCGTCTGGATCGTCCACATGGAGGACCCGCGCTACCCGCCGGCGCTACGGCAAATCTACGATCCGCCCCCGGTCCTGTACATCAAGGGGACATTGGACCGGGCGGACAACTTGGCCGTCGGGATTGTGGGCTGCCGGCGGTGCAGCCTCTACGGCCAGGAACAGGCCTCGCGTTTGGCGCATCTTCTGGCCGCGTCGGGCTTTACCATCGTTTCGGGCATGGCGCGCGGGATCGATACGGCCGCCCACACCGGCACGCTGGCCGCCTTGGGCCGGACGCTCGCGGTCCAAGGTTGCGGCCTGTCCCGCGTCTTTCCGCCGGAAAATGCCAAGCTCTTCGAGCTCATCAGTGCTTCCGGGGCCTGCATTTCCGAGCTGCCGCTGCAGGCGGAGCCCCTGGCGGAGAACTTCCCGCCCCGCAATCGCATCATCGCGGGTCTGTCCCTGGGGACCATCGTCGTGGAGGCCGGCCCGCGGTCCGGCGCGATGATTACCGCCCAGGCGGCTTTGGAGAGCAACCGCGAGGTCATGGCGGTGCCCGGCAAGGTCGATTCGCCGGTCAGTCACGGCCCGCACCAGCTCATCAAGCAGGGCGCCAAGCTCATCGAAACGGTCGAGGACGTCATGGAGGCCCTGGGCTACATCGGCGAGCAACTCAAGGACCACACGGCACTTACAGCAAAGGAGACCACTGAGAAGGTGGAGACCCCGCTCTTCGAGGCGACCAGGTTCAACCTCAAGGGACACGAGAAGACCGTCTACGAGGCCCTGGGCAAGGAACCCCTGCACATCGACCAACTGATCGCCGACACCGACCTGGCCGCCGGGACCGTCAATGCCAGCGTCGTGTCCCTGCGTCTGAAGGGCCTGATCCGGCAACTGCCCGGCAATCTCTTCAGCAAACGCTAACCTCCGAGAGTCGCGACATTTGCGTGCACGTCCACTTTTCCCGTCTGAAATCGATGCAGGTCGTTGACAATCGCGGACTGCGGAGGTATCATCAAGTTGTGTAACCTGTAGCGTAGTCCACCCGCGGCACCACGTGCCGTTGCATAGTGGGACTGCGCGTCGGGGAAATGCCTCAGACAATCTCGGCAGCCGGGTCCTTTTTCCAAGCACGGAGTGCGGGGGCGCCGGCGGGAGGAGACGTTCGGATGGGGGCATTGCAGGCAGGGTGCTGGCACCAACAGACGCGGGGGTACACTATAAGTCTTTTCACAATCCGCACTTGCGCACTACCTCATCCCCAGAAAGCGGCGCCCGGACGCGGCGGGTTCACGCTGATCGAGCTGTTGGTCGTGATCTCGATCATCGCGTTGCTGATGGCGATCCTCATGCCGGCGTTGCAGCGGGTGCGCAAGCAGGCCCTGGCCGTGACGTGCCAGTCCAATCTCAAGCAGATGGGCCTGACGTTCTCCATGTACACCGGCGACAACAACGGCTACTTCCACCACGAGACCGGCGGCAATCCGTTGCATAGCTGGGTCCCCGCCCTGCGGCCTTACTACAGTCACGAGCCCAAGATCCGCGCCTGCCCGGCCACGACGAAGTTCTACAGCGATGGCGTCACCGGCCCCTTCGTCGGCTGGGGCGTCTACGGCAAAGGCGCCATTCCCAGCGTCCCCGGCTTTGCGGTCCGGGGTGACTACGGCAGCTTCGGCCTCAACGGCTGGGTCGCCAACGACACCGGCGGCATCCACACGCACAAGAACTGGCGGTCGATCCACGTCCAGGGCGGCCACCGGGTACCGGTATTCGTGGATTGCCAGTGGGTGGACGGCCTGCCCGAGGCGTATGACAACCCGCCGGAGTTCGACGGTCAATGTCACTGGCAGTGGACCGGCAACGCGATGCGAAGCTTCTGCATCAACCGGCACAACGGGTTCGTCAACGGCGTCTTCATCGATCTGTCCGTCCGGCCGATCGGTCTGAAGGAATTGTGGGAAGTGCATTGGCATCGCCAGTGGGCCCAGGACCGGGCCGCGGCCCGAACGCCCGTCTGGCCGGCCTGGATGCGGGGCTTCCGGGATTACTTACCACTCTGATCCAATCAGGTTTTTCTTGTAAGGAAGACGAACATGGGAAAGGCAGCGATTCTGATGTGGCTGGGTCTGGTGTTTTGCGTCACCGTGCCCGCGGCCTCCGCGCAGACCCTGTGGGCGCATTACCCCATCCACCAGAACGACTTCAAAGACTATTCCGGCAACAACCGCCACGGCACGCCGGTCGACGGCGCCGCCACCGTCGCCGATCCGGAGCGCGGCTGGGTGGCCTCGTTCAACAAGGAGCCGGAGAAGCCCAGCCGCGTCAACTGCGGCAAGGAGGACCCCGCCGCCGGCGGCCAACTGACCGTCTCCGCTTGGATCTACTGGCGGGGACAGAACGGCAACTGGCAGGGCATCGCCGGCAAGAGCTTCGCGTACGGCAATCGCAGTTGGATCCTGCAGCTCCGCGACAGCGACGGCCGGATTCAATGGGGCGGCTCGGACCAACTCAACCTGCACATCTTCGCCAACGCGGCGCCGGCCCTCGATGAGTGGCAGCACCTGGTCGGCACCTGCGATGGCAAGCTCTCGCGCGTCTACATCAACGGCAAGGTCGTCGGCGAAGGCGCCGGCGGACTCGCGCCCGGCGCCGCCGAGGCCAACGTCACCCTCGGCTTCGGCGAAGACCGCACCGACTACGATGAGTCGTTCAACGGCATGCTCGACGACATTTACATTCTCACGCGGGCCCTCTCGGCCGCGCAGGTGATCGATCTGGCCCAGGGCATTCTCCCATCCTTCAGCAAGGCGCGGGACCCCAACCCCGCCGACGGCGCCGTGGGCGTGCAGATGCCGCTGTTCCGCTGGGGCGCAGGCGACGGCGCGATGTTCCATAGCGTCTACATCGGCACGACTTCCGAGTTGGGGCCGGCGCAACTTGTCGGTCCGCGCAACGTCCTGCCGATGTTCTACTGGACGACCCCCTTGCAGCCGGGGACGACGTACTACTGGCGGGTCGACGAGATCGAGATGGATGGCGTCACCGTCCATCCCGGAGACGTATGGAGCTTCACGGCGCAGGCCTTGACCGCGTACAAGCCCGATCCGGCCGATGGGGCCCGTGCCCTCCCGGTCCGTCCCACCCTCTCCTGGCTGCCCGGTACCGGGGCGACCAAGCATCGCGTGTATTTCAGCAACGATCTCGATGCCGTGAAACAGAGGGTCGCCGGCGCCGCCAAGGGCGAGCAGGCGGAGACGAGCTTCACTCCCGGGGTCCTGGAGGGCGCGACGACCTATTACTGGGCGGTGGACGAGTTGGTCGCCGGCGGCACCGTCCAGGCGGGTCCCGTCTGGAGCTTCACCACGGTCCTGCCCATCGATGATTTCGAGAGCTATACGGACCAAGACGGCAAGGCCATCTTCGATACCTGGATCGACGGCTGGACCAACAAGACCGGTTCCCAGGTCGGCTACGTGACCGCGCCATTCGCCGAGCAGAAGACCGTTCATGGCGGCAAGCAGTCCATGCCGTTGGACTACAATAACGTCAAGTCGCCCTTCTACAGCGAGGCCGAGTTGGAGTTCGCGCCCGTGCAGGACTGGACGGTCAACGGCGTCGACACGCTGGTCCTGTACGTTCGCGGCCGGCTGACCAACACCGCGGCGCCGGTGTACGTGGCCCTGCGCGATGCGACCAACCGCACGGCGACTGTCGTGCATCCCGATCCGGCGGTCGTGACCCTGTCCAAGTGGACCGAATGGAAGATCCCGCTGGGCAGCTTCACGGGCGTCAACCTGGCCCGCATCAAGAAGTTGGCCCTCGGCGTGGGCGACAAGACCGCCGGCGGCGCCGGTCTGATCTACGTCGATGACATCTATCTGACCCGACCATGAAGATCGATTGTGGATGATATCTATCTCGTAAAAAACGCTGAGCCGAAGTAAGCCGGAAGGGCAAAATTCCACCGGATCAGTCTGATCCGACAGATCCGTCGGATCGGACAGATCGGACGGATCTTGGAATGGATCTCCCCGCTGGCGCGGTGTGTTTGAGATTGGGTGCTTGGGATCTGGTGCTTCTTTGGTAGGAGGATCGCAATGAGTTGCAGGAAAATGTCCAGGGTCGTGGCCGCCGTGCTGGCGCTGGGTTTGGCCCAGCACGCGACGGCCGGTCAATTGGCATGGTGGGCGTTCGATGAAGGGTCCGGCACGACCGCCCGAGACGGTTCCGGCAGAGGCAACGATGGCACTCTCGTGAATGGGCCGGTCTGGGTGGACGGCAAGCTCGGCAAGGCCCTCCAGTTTGACGGCGTGAACGATTATGTGCAGGTGCCCCACAGTCCGGGCCTGATTCCGACCACGGGCAAGGCCACCGTGGCGGTCTGGATCAATGCCCAACGACACACCGGTCCCGGCGGGGGCACCTGGCAAGGCATTCTGGCCAAAGGCGGCGCCCCGCGCCTGTACAACTTGTACACGCACGCCAACCGCGTCATCCACTTCAGCACCGGCGTCAGCGGCGCCTACATGGGGAGCACGAGCACCGGCCAAGTGCCTCTGAACGAGTGGGTCCACGTCGCGGTCGTCGTCGACGGCCGGCATCGGTACTACCTCAACGGCGAGCCGGCCGGCGTGGCCGCCGAGGGGGCCTCCGTTCCGACCGGCGGGACCGCCAACCTGACGATCGGCCTGACCACCAGCGGCGAGGCCAACTACTTCCTCGGCACAATCGACGATCCCCGCATCTATGACGTGCCGCTGACGGCCCAGGAGGTGAAAGCGCTCTTCAACGGCCAGCCCCCCACGTGGCCGAAGGCGAAGAAACCCGACCCGGCCGACGGGATCATCGGGGCTATCACTCCCCTGCTCCAATGGGAGCCTGGCGACGGGGCCCTGTTCCACGACGTCTACTTCGGGACCACGCCCAATCTGACGGCGGCCAACAAGGTTGGCACGCGCCAGCCGTTCGCGATGTACTATCACGTCCCGGGCCTGGAACCGGGCGTGACCTATTACTGGCGGATCGATGAAACCGCGGCGGACGGCACCGTCGCGACCGGCGACGTGTGGAGCTTCACGCCGGCGCCTCCCGCCGCCTACGCGCCCAGTCCCGCCAACGGGGCCCGCAATGTGCTGCTCGACGGCAAGCTGTCCTGGTCCGCCGGCACCGGCGCGATCTCGCACGATGTATACCTCGGCACCAACCGCGAGAATGTGGCCGCCGGTACCGGCGGTACCTCCAAGGGCACCCAGGCGGGCACGACCTTCGATCCCGGTGCCCTGGCCGGCGACACCACGTACTATTGGCGCATCGACGAGACCCAGGTCGGCGGCGGCAAGACCAAGGGCGACATCTGGAGCTTCCGGACCATTCCCTTCCTGCCGCTTGCGGACCCGAACCTCGTCGGCTGGTGGAAGCTGGACGAGGAGGCCGGGACCTTCGTGCTGGATTCCTCCGGCCGGGGCAATCACGGCACGGTCCGGGGCAATCCCCTGTGGGTGGCCGGCTACGACGGCGGCGCCCTGCACTTGGACGGCGTGGACGACTTTGCCGAGATCCCCCATCACGCGACGCTGACCGTCACCTCGCAGGTGGCCGTCATGGCCTGGATCAACGCCCGCAATCTGGTGGCGGAGTACCAGGGGGTGATCGCCAAGGGCAATACCGTCCGTTCCTACAGTCTGTATCTCCAACGCGCCGGCACGCTCCACTTCAGCACGACCTCGGCCGGCGCCTATGTGGGGTCCGTCAGCACCGGCACGGTCAAGCCCGGCGAATGGACGCACGTCTGCGCCATGGTCCGAGGCGGCTCCCATCAGTACTTCATCAACGGCGAGTCGGCCGGCACCGGCGGCGGCAACGTCGTCCTGGTCGGCGCCGCGGACACCGCGACCGTCCGCCTGGGCAACACCCAGGAAGGCGCGCGGTTCTTCAGCGGATTGATCGATGAGGCCCGCATCTACAATGCGGCCCTGACCCAGGCCAAGCTCCAGGAAGCCATGCAGGGCGACCCCACGCGGGCCGGCAACCCGCAACCGCCCCACAACGCCGAGATCGACGTGCGCGCCGCGGAAATGCTCGAGTGGGCGGCCGGCAAAGGAGCGACCCGCCACGACGTGTATTTCGGCTCTTCTCGCGACGCCGTCGAAGCGGCCGACACCCGCGCGCCCGAATACAAAGGAAGGCAAACCCAGACCAGCTTCTCGCTGGCCGGACTGGTGGCCTTCGGCGGCGGATCGTACTTCTGGCGGATCGACGAGGTGGGCGCCGACGGCACGACGATTCACAAGGGCCGCGTCTGGACCTTTGTGGTTCCGGCCTACCTCATCGTGGACAACATGGAAAGCTACACCGACGACGAGGGCAACCGGATCTACGAGGCCTGGATCGACGGCTGGACCAACAAGACCGGCTCGACCGTCGGCAATCTGGTGGCTCCGTTCGCGGAACGAACCATCGTCCACAGCGGCAGGCAGGCCATGCCCATCGACTACAACAATATCGGGAGCCCGTTCTACAGCGAGGCCCAGATGACGCTGGCGCCGGTGCAGAACTGGACCGACTACGGCACCACCAACCTGAGCCTGTGGTTCCGCGGCAATCCGATCGGCTTCGTCGATAAGGGCAACGCCGCGTTCACCGTCGGTGCCAGCGGCCACGACATCTGGGACAATGCCGACGACTTCCGCTTCGTCTTCAAGCGGCTCAACGGCAACGGCTCGGTCACCGTCAGGGTCGACAGCCTGGTCAACACCCACGCCTGGGCCAAGGCGGGCGTGATGATCCGCGAGAGCCTCGACGCGGGCTCGCCCATGGCCTACATGATCGTCAGTGCCGCCAGCGGCGTCTCCTTCGGCTGGCGTCAGGTCGGCAACGCCGCCTGCGGCAGCATGACCCAGACGGGCGTTACCGCCCCGCAGTGGGTCAGGCTCACCCGCACCGGCAATGCCTTCACCGCCCAGTACTCCGCCAACGGCACGACCTGGACGGACATCAGAAACGCCGACGGCACCGTGACGACCACGACCGTCTCGATGGGACCCAATGCCTACGTCGGTCTATGCGTGACCAGCCACAATACGGCGGCGACCACGACGGCCGAGCTCTCCGGCGCCGCGACGACCGGCGGCGTGACCGGCGCCTGGCAGCAGGTCTGGATCGGTGACGATCCGGACCTGACGAACAGCGCCGCCGGGCTGTACGTCGGGATCGAGGACAGCACCGGCAGAAGCGCCTTCGTGACCCATCCCGATCCGGCGGCCGCGAACGCGAGCGCCTGGACCGAGTGGAAGATCCCGCTGAGCAGCTTCACCGGCGTGAATCCCGCCCGCGTCAAGGCGCTGTACCTCGGCGTGGGCGACCGCAAGACCCCCGTCCCGGGCGGTAGCGGCCGCATCTACGTCGACAACATCCGGGTCACCAAACCATGAGGATCTGTACGGCATGAACCGTATGGCCGGCGGTTGATCCGCCCGGCCCGCAAATAGACGTGAGGATCCACAGCATTGCATGAAGGAGAACAACCATGTGCAAGAAAACAATCGCGATCCTGGCTGTCGTGCTGGGCCTGGCCCCAGCCGCGACGGCGGTACAACTGGGATGGTGGGCGCTCGATGACGGAACGGGGACGGTCGCTAAAGACCGCTCCGGCAACGGCCACGACGGCACGCTCATGAATGGTCCCACGTGGGTGAACGGCAAGTTCGGAAAGGCCCTGCAGCTCGATGGGGTCGACGACCACGTGTCCATCCCCCACAACGTCAACCTGTGCGTGACCAACGAGGTCACCGTCTCAGCGTGGATCTACGCGGAAAGGACGGGTGGGCCGGGCACCCAAGGCTGGCAGGGCATTGTCGCCAAGGGCAACGCGCCGCGGTCCTACAGCCTGTACACCACCACGGCCGGTCCCCTGCACTTCAGTACCGGCCCCAGCGGTGCCTACATCGGCAGCACGAGTGCCACACCGGTGCCGATCCGGCAGTGGGTACACGTGGCCGTGAAGGTCGAAGGCGGCCAGCACCGGTACTTCATCAACGGCCTCGCGGCCGGCGTCGGCGGTGCGAACGTGGTGCTGCCGGGCACCGCCGACACGAACCCGGTCCTTATCGGCAGGACGGCAGAAGGCGCCACCCGCTCATTCTGGGGAATGATCGACGAAGTCCACATCTGGAATCACGCCCTGACGGACCAGCAAATCAACGACCTGGCCACCAAGACGCCCCCGGGCTATAAGGAAGCAGCCAATCCCGCTCCCGCCAACGGCGCGCAGGGTGTGGCCTCCCCGCTGTTCCAGTGGGTGGCGGGTGACGGCGCCCTGTTCCACGATGTCTACCTGGGCACGACGCCCGAGCTCACGGCCGCCCACAAGGTGGGCACGCGCCTGCCGTTCGTGATGTATTACCATGTCGCCGGTCTGCAGCCGGGGACGACCTACTACTGGCGCGTCGACGAGATCGCGGCCGATGGCGCCATTGCGACCGGTGAAGTGTGGAGCTTCCGGGCCATGCCGGCCACGGCTTGGACGCCCGTGCCGCCTGACGGCGCCTCCTACATGAAGACAACCGCGACCCTGACGTGGACCGCCGGACTGAATGCCTTGAACCATGATGTCTATGTCGGCACGAACCGCGATGACGTTGCTGCCGGCGCGGCCAGCACCTTCAAGGGCAATCAGAAGACGCCCTCATTGCAGTTGGACGGCTTGGCGCCAAACACGACGTACTACTGGCGCGTGGACGAGATAGGTCTGGCCGGGACCAAGGTCCCAGGCGAGGTCTGGAAGTTCACGACGCGGCCGGTCATCGTCAAGGCCGATCCCACGCTGGTGGGTTGGTGGAAGCTCGAAAACGAAGGCTCCGGTTCCGCCGTGGATTACTCCGGCTACGACCGCGACGGGACCCTGATGGGCAATCCCCAGTGGGTGGAAGGCTATCTGGCCGGCGGTCTCAAATTCAACGGCACGACGGACTACGTCGAAACCAATTACACGGAAAACCTGGCGAAGTGGACTATCGGCGTCTGGGTCAACAGCCCGGCGGCGCCCGCGGCCACCACGCCGACCGGACCGATGCACCGGGAGAAGAACTACCAGATTTCCTGGAACCACACCAACGCCACGTTCCGCGGAACCGCGGCCATCTGTATCGGCGGGACCTGGTCGGCCGCCAGTTTTGGGACGCTCGCCGGCAACACCTGGTACCACCTCGCGGCCTCCTTCGATGGCACGGCCCTCAAGGCCTACGTCAATGGCGTGTTGATCACCACCACGGGCGTGGCGGGGGTTCCCGACGCCGAGGTCGGCACGCTGAAGTTCGGACGGCACTCGACGGCGGCGCAGTTCTTCGCCGGCACGGTGGATGACGTCCGCGTCTACAGCCGGGCCCTGACGGTGGACGAGATCAAGAAAGCCATGCAGGGCGACCCGCTTCTCGCCTCGAATCCGCAGCCGCCGCACAATGCCAGCGTCGACATCCAGACCGCCACGGCGCTGACCTGGACCGCCGGCGAAAAGGCGGCCCGGCATGATGTCTATCTCGGCAAGGACGCGGCGGCCGTCAAGACCGCCAATCCGAGTTCGCCCGCATACCGGGGCCGCCAGAGCGGTACCAGCTTCTCGCTGGCCGGACTCGTCGAGCTCGGCGGCGGCACCTACTTCTGGCGCATCGATGAGGTGGAGGCCGACGGCACGACCATTCAGAGAGGCAACGTCTGGTCATTCACCGTCCCGGGCTACCTGATCGTCGATGAGTTCGAGAGCTATACGGATGCGGAAGGCAACCGCATCTACGAGTTCTGGATCGACGGCTGGACCAACAAGACCGGCTCGACCGTGGGCAATCTGGTCGCCCCCTTCGCCGAGCGCACCATCGTCCGTAGCGGACGGCAGTCGATGCCCATGGACTACAACAACCTCAAGACCCCCTTCTACAGCGAGGCGGAAACCACCTTCGCGCCTCTGAAGGATTGGACCGGCCACGGCGTGACCGACCTGAGCGTCTGGTTCCGGGGCAACCCGCTTCGCTATCTCGACAAGGGCAACAACGCCTTCACCGTCGGCGCCTCGGGCCATGACATCTGGGACAATGCCGACGACTTCCGCTTCGTCTACAAGCGGCTCACCGGTGACGGCTCCGTCACCGTCAAGGTCGAGAGCCTCGTGAACACCCACGCCTGGACCAAAGCCGGTGTCATGATCCGGGAGACCCTCGCGGACGGCTCGGCGATGGCGTACATGATCATCAGTTGGAGCAGCGGCGCCTCCTTCGGCTGGCGCCAGGTCGCCAACGCCGGCTGCGGCAGCGCCACCCAGGCGGGCATCGTGGCGCCGCAGTGGGTCAGGCTCACCCGCACGGGCAATGCCTTCACGGCCCAGTACTCCGCCAACGGCACGACTTGGACGGACATCAGAAACGCCGCCGGGCAGGTCGTCTCCACGACGGTCGCGATGGGATCCAACGCCTACATCGGCCTGTGTGTCACCAGCCACAACACGGCGGCGACCACGACCGCCGAGTTCTCCGGCGCGGCCACCACCGGGAACGTCGCCGGCGCCTGGCAACAGATGTGGATCGGCGACGACCCGGATCTGACGAACAGTGCCGACCGTCTGTATGTTGGGATCGAGGACAGCACCGGCAGAAGCGCCTTCGCGACCCATCCCAATCCGGCGGCCACGAACACGAGCGCCTGGACCGAGTGGAAGATCCCGCTGAGCAGTCTGACCGGCGTCAATCTGGCTCGGGCGAAGAAGTTGTACCTCGGCGTGGGCGACCGCAAGACCCCCGTCCCGGGCGGCAGCGGCCGCATCTACGTCGACGACATCCGGGTCACCAGACCCTAGGAATTTATGATTTATGATGGATGATTTGTGATTTGTGAATTGTAGGAGCCTCTAACAGAATGAGCGTGGACATGTCCTTGCGAGTCGCGAAGCCGCTGCGCGGCGGGTAGGAGAAAGAAACCCGCCGGATCCAGGGTGGGGTCCCCAAACGCGATTCATCGCGTTTGGGGGCCCGTGCCATGCCTACGCCTCGTAGGCATGTCTACGCAAAGCCGTAGACATGGCACCCAAACCGCCGGTTTCTTGGGAGGAGCGTCAGCGACGAAGCAATCACGATCCTATGGGTAGGAGATTGCTTCGCTTCGCTCGCAATGACATGCGGCAGTCTTCATTCTGTTAGAGGCTCCCAGTGTGGAACGTGGCGGTCTGCCCTGGGAAAGGGCTCCCAAACGCGACGTGTCGCGTTTGGAACCCGGCGCCGATCTCCCGATCGGCCCTTTTTGCCAATCAGAAGATTGGCGTTCCTGGGCAGGTCCCCTCGTCTCGGACAGGAGGAAACGAATGACTGGTAGAAGACTCGTAGTGTTCACAGCGATGGCAGTGGTAGCGATCGTCACGCTGGTCGCCGCACCGGCGGGCGCCCAGATCTACTTCTCGGACGACTTCAACGATCCCGTGGCATCCAAGGACAAGTGGGAAGTGATCACGGGGGACTGGCAGGTCAACGACGGGCTGTACCAGCAGGTCAGCACAGCAGATCCCTGGCTGGCGAGCCTGGTGGCCGCCAAGCATTGGAACGACAATTGGGAGGAGTACACGATCGAGTTCAAGGTCCGGCCGCTGACCACCGGCGATGCGCCGGTCAACGTGCTCTTTCGCGTCGAGCAGCCGCCGAAGGTCTGGGCGGACCGCAACACGGCCAATTCCCGCTTCTACCGCTGGATCGTCAACGGCTGGACCAATACGGAGTCCCGGCCCTACGCCTACAACCGGGGCACCGCGACGATGCTGGGGCAAGTCCCCAACTCCTTACAGGTGGGAACCTGGTACCACATCATGCTGGTGGTGACCAAGACCGGCATGGCCGGTTATGTCAATGGCGTGGAGATGTTCGACGTGCAACATGCGGCCTGGACCAAGGGCCGGGTCGGACTGCAGGCCTACAGCGGCAAGATGGACTTCGATGACTTCATCGTCTACGGACCGGCCCACATGCCCGATTGGCGGCTCAAGGCCAAGAAGCCCAGTCCCGCCGATGGCACCGTGGGGGTCCAGATGGCGCTGTTCCAATGGACCGCCGGCGAGGGCGCCATGTTCCACAACGTCTATCTGGGCACCACGCCGGACCTGGGGGCGGATCAGCTCGTCGGTCCGCGCGGCGTCCTGACCCTGTTCTACCACCCCGTGCCCTTGCAGCCGGGGACGAAATACTACTGGCGGGTGGACGAAATCAAGGCCGACGGCGCCACCATCCACCCTGGCGACGTTTGGAGCTTCGTGACCCAGGACACGAAAGCCTATTACCCCACACCGGCGGATCAGTCCACCACGATGTCTCTGACCCCCACGCTCTCCTGGATGCCCGGGGTCGGGGCCAGCCAGCACCGCGTCTTCTTCGGCAACGACGCCCAGGCGGTAGCCCAGGGGGCGACCGGCACGGACAAGGGAACGAAGGCGGAAACGACCTTTGTCCCGGGAACTCTCGAACCTGTGACCACCTACTTCTGGCGGGTGGATGAGACCGTGGCCGGCGGCGTCATCAAGGCCGGGGCGGTCTGGAGCTTCACCACCCCCCTGCTTGTGGACGACTTCGAGAGCTATACAGATACCGAGGGCAGCGCCATCTTCGACACCTGGATCGACGGCTGGACCAACAACACCGGCTCGCAGGTCGGTTATATCCAGGCCCCCTTCGCGGAACGGACGATCGTCCACGGGGGCAAGCAGTCGATGCCCCTCGACTACAACAATGTGAAGGCGCCCTTCTACAGCGAGGCCCAGCGGACGTTCGCGCCCGTGCAGAACTGGACGGCCGGCGACGTGGGCACTCTCTCGCTGTTCTTCCGGGGCCGCGCCAATAACGGAGCCGGCAAGCTGTACCTCGCGCTCGAGGACAGCACCGGCAAGACCGCCGTCGTCACGAACGACGCGGCCCTGACGAAGAATACCTGGGTCGAGTGGAAGATCCCACTCAGCGAATTTACGGGCGTCAACCTGAGCCGGGTCAAGACGCTGTATCTCGGTGTGGGCGACCGCCAGACCCCCGCGGCCGGCGGCGCGGGGCGGATCTTCATCGATGATATCCGCCTCACAAGACCTTGAGTTTGCGTGTATGGCTGAACAGGGCCATGATTTGTCGGGACTTTTTGGTATGGAGGTTCATTATGTACAGGCACATCGTTTTTCTGACGACCGCCCTGCTCCTGTTGAGCAGCGCGGGGCAAGTGATGGCGCAGCAAGCGGACCCCAGTCTCTTCGCCTGGTGGAAACTGGATGAGGGCCAGGGTACGCTCGCGGCCGATTCCTCGGCCAACGGTCGCAACGGCACGATCCGCAATCCCAACGGCGGTTTGGGAACCGCGGGCTCCGTCTGGGTGGAGGACCCCGAGCGCGGCATGGTCATCGGCTTCAACGGGACAGACAGCACCGGTGGCTGCGTGACCACCACCGCGATCATCCCGGCGATGACCATGGAGAACCGTTTTACGTGGGCGTTCTGGGCCAAGCAGCACACCAGCCAGGCGACGAACAACGACGTGATTCTGGGTAACCGCTACGGCGGAACGACCGCGCCGCTGCAGTTCGTCAAGTTCACGCCCACGCGCTTCGAGTGCTACAACGACGACGGTGCGTACGCCAACGGGATCAATTACATGTCTATTCCCAACGGCGTTTGGGTCCATCACGTGCTCGTCAAGGATGGGACGTCCCTGACGTACTATCGCGACGGGGCCAGGACCCTGACCAATACGATGATCAAGACCGTCACCGCGAATCCCTTCTACATGGGCGCCGATGCCTACAGCGGCGTGGTGGAGGCCTGGCAAGGCTACCTCAGCGACGTCCGGCTGTACACCCGGGCCCTGAGCGCGGAAGAGGTCAGTCGGATGGCCGGTGCTCTGAAGGCCCGCAAGCCCAATCCGGCGAACGGCGCCCTCAGTGTGGCCATGCCCCTGCTGCAATGGGCCGCCGGCGGCACTGCCGTCCTGCACAGCGTCTATCTCGGTACG
>Ga0194125_10005222_pt1 | contig 19860 bp, 12 predicted proteins | sample TA2KigC250mmetaG_FD_148626 | JGI IMG/M metagenome (GOLD analysis project Ga0194125, IMG submission 148626) | Freshwater microbial communities from Lake Tanganyika, Tanzania - TA2015034 Kigoma Deep Cast 250m | ecosystem: Environmental > Aquatic > Freshwater > Lake | place: Tanzania: Lake...
TGATACGCTCGACACGGAATTGATAATTCAAAATCAGACCGGGAGCGATATAACTTTTAAAATCGACCTGCGCGAAGTTGACCAGCAGTTTGCTGCTGGCAGCATCCAATATCTATCAGCGCGGGGAGCGCCGCCTGTCGGACCGGCGCGCGATCGGCGCGGCGAGCCGGACCGAGCCGGTTACTATTGGATCGATAACGCCGAGCAAGACGGACCGCGCTACAATTGGGTGGACATTCAAAATCGGCAGGGTGTGCAGCGACTTAATGCTGGCGACGATTGGAACAGCGGCGTCCTTGAATTAGGCTTCGAATTCCCTTGGTATGGCGAATGGTATTCTGCCATCCGCGTCTGTTCCAACGGCTGGATAACCTTCGACCGCAACCAAGGCGGCACCTTCAGCGACCTACCCGAATTTCCCAATCGAAACGCGCCTAACAACATCATCGCCGTGGATTGTCTTAATTTAGCCCTCACAAATCAAAGTTCGATGTTGTTCTGGACCGACAATGAAGGCACGGCTATTGTCTCCTGGCTGATGATGTCCTACCAGATTGCGCCGGTTCGTCCGGATATCACCATGCAGGCAATTCTCACGGCTGAGACCGGAACCGTTCTGATGCAATATGGTAATCAGTTGGGACTGCCGGCGAATTTCGTCAATGTCGGTTATGAGAACCAGGATGGTAGTTTGGGGGCGAATATCCTTTTCCACAATGGCGGCGTAGCCAATGGTCTGGCAATTGTTATTACCGGACCCTTCTCTAAATGGCTCATTGTCGAACCGCTCGAAGGCGAAGTCGCTGCCAACGAAGATCTGGCGCTGGATGTGATGTTTGTGCCGGGCGATATGGAAGCCGGTTCTTACGAAATGCGCATCGGTTTGACCGCTCGCTATTTGAACGAACAGAATCAAGCCGATTCATCGTTCGTGGAAATCTCGGCTTTGCTGACCGTCGATAATCCGATATGGGAAATTACCGGCGCGGCTACAAACGCTGCCAACGGCGAAGGCATCGAAGGCGCTAAAATATCCCTCGACCGCTATTTATTTATGCGTCGGACAAACGAAGATGGGCGTTATGTTTTAGCCGATCTGCCACCCGGCAATTATACGCTCGTGATCGAAGCGCTAGATTTTCTGCCGGTGCAACGGCGGGTCGAACTGGGCGATAACGGCGGTCAACTCGAATTGAACATCGAAATGCTGCATGCCACTTGCGATCCGAGCGTCGATGACCTCTACGCCCAACTCGAGCCTGACGCTGAAATCGATCTGGATTTCAGTGTTGCCAACAACGGCAACGGACCACTTGCCTACCGTGTCGAACGTCGACTGCTGGGCGAAGCCAACGCCGCGCCCTGGGAACTTCGGCGCAACTACGCCGCTGGACAAATCTTCGGTGACGACCGCATCGAAGGCGTCGCCTTCGACGGCGAATTCTTCTATCTCGCCGGCGCCGCCGGAAATAATCCCAACACGATTTATGTGATGAACCGCGAAGGCGAGCGCGTCCGCCAGTTCGTCCAACCTGGTGAATCCAATTACGGAATGAAAGACCTCGAATGGGACGGCGAACTGCTCTGGGGCTCCGGCGAACAGCGCGTCTTCGGCTTCGACCGCGACGGACAAGTGCAGATTCAGTTCCAAGGACCCTTCAATCCCAATCAAGCCATCGCCTTCGACCCGGTGAATAACCTTCTTTGGGTTTGCGCCACGACTAACAACATCGTCGGCTTCGATCGACAGGGCAACGCTCTCAACCGCATCTTAAACAGGCGCGGTTTGCGGCTCTATGGACTAGCGTATTGGGCTGACGACCCGGACCGCTGCCCGCTATATATTCTGCACAGCCCGGCTGCCAATGAATTCCGCGTCCTAAAAATGAATGTTGTAACCGGCGACACCCTTTTTGTGCGGCAGTTGCCGTCCGGCGGCTCGCCTGGCGGAGCCTATATAACTAACGCCTTCGATGTCTATTCCTGGGTCTTTATGAATATCGCCAATGTCTCGCCGAACGCCGGCAACGACCGTGTGGATATCTACCAGTTGGACGCCCGGAAGGAGTGGTTTGCCGTCGAACCGGCGGAGGGCGTCATCGACGCCGGCAGCGAGCAGGATTTCACCTTGCATCTGAACTCGACCGGCTTGCCAATAGTTGAATTCGAAGGCGAGTTAGTTTTCATTCACGACGGCGTTGGCAGCCTGACCCGAATTCCGGTTACTTTAAATGTGGCTGAAGGTCGTCTTCCGGCGTTTCGGATACTCGATTTTCGGCAGGGCTGGAATTTGATTTCGGCGAATGTGCAGCCCGACCCAGCCGATGTACGGGTCGTGATGGCGCCGTTAGTCCAAGCTGGACAACTGCAACTGATGAAGAACAACATCGGGCAGTTCTATGCGCCGCGCTTGAACTTCTGCAACATTCCGGGCTGGGTTATGCCGCAGGGCTATTTAGTGAAGACGACGGCGGCTTGCCAGTTGCGAGTCGAAGGTCTATCGGCGATGCCCGACGACCCGATTCCGCTGCGCGAGGGCTGGAACATCGCGGCTTATTACCCCCGGCAGCCGCTGGATGTGCGAGTAGCGCTGGCCGGCCTAGTTGACCAACTCATCATTGCCAAGGACGGCGTCGGCAATTTCTACCTCCCGGCGCGCAATTTCAGCAATATGCCGATGCTCCGCGAAGGACAAGGCTATCAGATGAAAGTAGACGAGGATGTTGAGTTGGTCTATCGGCTGCAACAAAATCAAGCCGCCGCATTGCAGCCACCGGCTGTTTCGGCCTATTCCCGCAGCGACCTTCCGCAAGTAACGCCGACGGGACGGAATATGAGCCTGCTGTTAATGGAAAATGGGATATGGAAAATGGAAAATGCGACAGAGCGGGCGTCTCTGCCCGCTGAATGCAGAATAGAGGATGATGGAGCGATATTAGTTTACGCCGGTGAGAGGTTGGTCGGGAGCGGCCGGATGGAAGGTGGAGTCTGCGGTATAGCCGTCTGGGGCGACGACCCGACGACAGCGGATGTGGACGGGGCGAGAGAAGGGGAAGAATTGCGAATTGTAAACTGTATAATGAATTCCAAATTCCAAATTCCAAATTCCAAATTCGTCTATCGAACAGATGGGTTTGAGGTTTTAGAGTTGGGAACAAGCGGAGATGTCTGTCCTACTGAATTCGGCTTGACGGAAGTATATCCGAATCCGTTCAATGCGGCGGTTAGGGTGGAGTTTAGTCTGCCGGAAGCGGGGATGGTAAAAGTCGGGTTGTTCGATTTAAGCGGTCGACTAACGCTGGATTTGGGTGCGGGGCATTGGTCAACCGGGCGCCACCGGCTGGAGATGAACGGCAGTTCGTTAGTGAGCGGGATTTATTTGCTGCGGTTGGAGGCGAGCGGAAAGACAGCGCAAGTGAAAGTGACGTTAGTGAAATAAATACCCGCACATTAGAGAGGATGGGCTGTCAACCCTATGCGGTTGACAGCCCCACTTCCTTGTCCCTCATATTCAGTGAACTTATAAAGGTGAAATCACAGATTTGCTCAATCAACTCGGCGAATCCGGCTGGGAATTGGTAACTGTAACTTTTTATCAGCCGGGCAATTTTAAAACGCTGTTTTTAAAACGACCGCAGCCGTGAATATCAAGCATACTTCTCTGCAGACGAGCCTTTTTCCGCCTTCTGCTCCACCCGCCCTCTGGCTGCTTCTTGACCCGGATACACAGCCGCCGGAGGAGTTAGCCCGAATCGCCACCGAGAGCGAAGCGGGGGGCGCAAAGGTTATGCTCATCGGCGGGTCATTCATCGCCAACGACGGCTTCGACCAAGCTGTGAAGGCTGTCAAACTAAAAGTCGGGACGCCCGTCGTCCTGTTCCCCGGCAATGCGCGTCAGTTGTCGCGCTATGCCGACGGAATACTGTTCACTTCGCTTCTATCAGGGCGCAATCCGCAATTTCTCATCGGCGAGCAGGTCCAAGCCGCCCCCATCATTAAGCGGTTGGGATTAGCCGCGCTGCCGACCGCCTACCTTTTGATTGAATCTGGCGCGGTGACCTCGGCTGAATTTATATCCAACACCAAGCCCATTCCGCGTCATAAGCCGATGTTAGCCGCAGCGCATGCGATGGCGGCGGAGTTGCTCGGTATGCAAGCGGTTTATTTGGAAGCCGGATCCGGCGCCGAGCTGCCTGTGCCGGAGGAGATGATCCGCGCGGTCGTGCAGAACATCTCGCTGCCGGTCATCGTCGGCGGTGGAATTGCCACGCCGGAGGCCGCCCAAAAAGCCGCCTCCGCCGGCGCCCGGGCAATTGTCGTCGGCACCGCTGTCGAACGCAACGGCGCCGGGATTATCGAGGAAATTGTTGAAAGTCTTATTAGATTATAATATTGTTTTGAGCTAATTGCAAAAGTGACGATTAATCTAGAAAACTCGGACTATAGCAAGGCGAACGCCCTCGTCAGCCAAAACCAAGCATAGAATGCAACGGACAAGGGCGTCCGCCTTGCCATCAGTTAATAAATCCAACACTTTTGCAATTACCTCTTTTGTCAAGGCAATATTGATAGGTAGGAGAACGGGCGTCCCTGCCCGTTCACTTTAAGAATAGGCCGGAATGCCTGCATACTAGCGGATATGGAAATCCACTCTACGCGTTTTCAACCGCAGAGGATTGATGTCCTGTTTTTTATCCCTTGACAATCGATATTCTAAAGTTTATATTAGATTAGGATTAACCGACTCAAATTCACACCTTCCTAACCGGGAATACCCGTGCGCCGTTTAACTTATGCCGGTCTTATCTGCCTGGCCTGTTCGCTCGCTGCATTAGCGGATGGGAGGGCGCTGCGCTCAACCGCCTCCAACTTTATAAGCGCTCATTTTTTTCAGCCGCAAGCCGAAACCTTAGCCTTAGCCGGGATTCAAATAAAACCACAGGACGGCGGCTTCCTGCTCGCTTGGCAAGAAGCGCTGCGGCGGAAGCGCCTCTTTGGCGAGTCGTTGACAGGGTATATCATCCAAGTCCGCGAAGCCTCCGGGGCTTTTATCCGCACCGATTTCAGCGCCCTGCCTGAATATTTCTATCGCCCCACAATTCAACAGCGCGCCGCTTATTTTTCCGTGTATGCGCTTTATGGCGGCCGTTCGAACCTCGACCGCGAACTCCGTCAGGTTCGCCGCGACGGGCGCATATTGCTCGACTTCGAGGAAGGCGAATTCGACTTTGAGTCCTATAACGAAGCCGAAGACCGGCAGCCGGACAGCGTTCAAGTTACCGACCGTGAAGCCGCCGGGCAGAGCCGCCGCTCGCTGAGACTCTACGGCAACACCTGGAAAAGGATGCCGCTTGAGCGGACGGATATCACTGACACGACGGTCTGGCAAATCAGCGTCTTGTCCATCGACGGCGACACCTCGGCCGAGATGCAAGCCTTTGGACTCAGCGACGGCGTGCAGGAATTGTTCTATCCTTTCTTCGGGCGCGAGACTTACTGGCAGCACAGTTGGCAGTCGGTCAATCAAGAAGCCCGCCGGCGCGGCGTTTGGCAAACCTTTAAACTGAATGTGGGCTACGATTGGACCGGCCGCTTCGGCTACGAGCCGCGCATCACGCAGCTGCTCTTCGTCAACGATAACGACACGACCAACCCGCCGGCGCAGGTCTATTTCGACCAACTGCTCGACATCACCGGCGACATTGCCTTTGAGCCTAAGCCGAAATTCCGCTGGCGCATAGAGCCGAATGTAGAGGTCGCCGGCACGGTCGTGTGTTTTACCGCTAATGTTGAAAACCGCAATCCCAACGATGTCGATTTGCTATGGGATTTCAGCGACGGAAATGTAGGACGCGGCTTTGAACCGGTCAAGGTCTTTCGTGACGGCATTTACAGCGTAGGCTTGACGGCAGTAGGCCGCGAAGGGTTGATTGGACGGGCGATGCACTTGCTTGAAATTGGCAATGTGCGTCTGCCGGCGAATTTGAGCCTCGCCTTCACCGGCGATGTAATGTTGGCGCGGCGCTATGAAGACCAGGGCGGCATCATCCCCCGCTTCGGGCCGGAAGCCGTTTTCGCGCGCATTCGTCATCGCACCATCGCTGCCGACCTTTTCGTCATCAACCTCGAAAGCCCGCTCACCGACGAAGGCGCGCCGCATCCCTGCAAGGAGTATGTCTTTCGAGGCTCGCCACAGAATGTCGCCGGTTTAGTTTATGCCGGCGTTGACATCGCCACCCTCGCCAACAACCACCTCACCGATTACGGCGACCGGGGTTTGGAGGAAACTATCGAAGTCTTAGACGCGGCGCGCATCCTGCACTGTGGCGCGAATATTAACGAATACCGCGCCTTGCAGCCTGTATTTAAGACCTTAAAGGGAATGCGGATAGGGATTTTGGCATACTGCAACCGCACCGGACGAGACGGCAACGAGCGCCCCTACCTCGACGCCGGTTATGACAAGCCCGGTTACGCTTATTTCTCAGCCGACAATATCGTCAATTCTGTGCCGCAAGCCGCAAGTCAATGCGACTTGCTGGTCGTCAGCGTTCACGGTGGACGAGAATATGCCGTCTTCCCAATGGCTGAGGATCCAACTAATCCTTATCCGCCATGGCACGAAGAGAATTATATCTATCGTCCGCCGGTCGATTCAGCGACGCGGGAACTGTCGCATTTAGCCATCGACCTCGGCGCCGGGCTGGTCATCCAGCATCATCCCCATGTCTTACAGGGCTTTGAGGTTTATAATGGTGTGGTCATCGCCGCCAGCCTGGGCAATTTCGCCTTCGACCAGAATATCTGGGAGACCTGGCCTTCAGCGCTAGTCTGGGTGGATTACGCACGCAGCGGCGTCCAGGCGGTCGGATTTGAGCCGGTGTTCGTCGATAATTACTATCCGACACCGGCTGTAGGTCAACTTGGCGCCAAAATTATAAACCGGTTAGCGGATTATTCAACGCCGCTCAACTGCTTTGTCGTGCCGGAATATCACTGCAACCGCGCGCGTATCGTGTTTGAGCCAAACGCTCTGGAAAGGATCTGCAATGAACGGACAGTATCGGGCAGTATGCGCCGCATAACGGCTGAAGGCGTTTATCGCAGCGAGCCACTGCGACTGGATGGAGGAGGTTTCGTCAGCGCAGTAAACACAGTTCTGCCGGAGGCTATGGACGCTGGCTGGCAGGCGCGCTTAGGCCGGGAGATATTATGGTTTGGCGGATTGGAGAAGGAAGGCGGTGAAGTTTGGAACTTCAACAGCCAATTTGAGGGTCGGGATTCAACGATTATGCATTCCGGGCGCTACTCGGCTTGGCTGCGCCGCAATGTCGGGCAGCAGGACGGTGTCACCGACCTGATACAACGCATTCCCGTCTTTGGGCTGTCCGATGCCTTGACCTTGATGGGCTGGCTGCGTCTAGAGAACGCGCGCGACGCGGCTTTAGCCGTCCGCTGGTATCGCTACCGCAACGACAATCAACCGCAGAATATTTATGGCGACACACTAGTTGAGGGCCGCTTCTCCGGCAACCGCGACTGGTTCTATGTCTGGAAGGATTTGCGTCCACCAAACAACAATACCGCCTTTGTTAATCCGCGCTGGCAACTCTTCGCCCCACAAGCCGGCTCTGGATGGCTTTGGACTGACGACATCGAATTAGTCCGCTGGGATGAATGGCGGGATTTCACCGGCCAGCCGCTCTATTACGACTACCCCTCCGAATTGTTCTACCTCCAGGTCCAAACACGGCGACCGGTCGAAACTGTGCAGGTCCGCTACTCAACGGTTACACTGTCGATGTCCGAACAATGATAGCGATGGTGATGATGATGATGATGATGATGATGATGATGGGGATGGCGATGAATGAGGATCTATGGTAGGGCGGGCGTCTCTGCCCGCCACCTTAAGTTCCTACGAACTACGAACCGCTGCCGACTCGCCGTAGTCGACGACAAGTTTGGTTGGACAGACATTCTTGTCTATCCACCTTATCCCCAGCCTCAAGAAGCCGGGCTACGAACTACGAACTACCAATTCACCTAATATTGCATTTCTTACTAATCGGCTCGCTGATTCTAGCCTCTGCTCTTCCAGTCGCCGCCGAAGCGCGGGTCAAGAACCTCATCTTGATGATTGCTGACGGCTGGGGCTATAATCAAATCCAAGCCTTAAACTACTGGCAGGGCGTCGAACAGCAGTCTTACGAGCGATATGAGACCGCTATCGCGGTAAGCACCTACTCTTGGGACACGCTTCAGAGCGACCGCCTTGGCTATAATCCAGCCGCCGCCTGGAGCGATTTCAAATATGTCTTGCGCAAGCCGACCGATTCCGCCGCCGCTGCGACGGCTCTGGCTTGCGGCGTAAAGACTTACGATAATGCCATTTCCGTTTCGCCTGACAGCGTCCGCCTTGAGACCATTCTCGAACGCGCTGAAAAAGCCGGCAAATCCACTGGCGTCGTAACCTCCGTTCCTTTCAGCCACGCCACGTCAGCAGCTTTCGCCGCGCATAATGTCAAACGCGATGATTTCATCGGCATTGCCTACGAAATGCTGGAACGGAGCGGCTGCGAAGTCATTATGGGCGCCGGACATCCGTTTTATAACGATGATAATATACTCATTGCCGATAATGCCAAACACGATTATCGCTATATCGGGTGGGATTTGTGGGAGCGTGCGCTGAAGGGCGAAGTCGGTGGAGATATGGACGGGGATGGCGATGTGGATAGATGGACATTGGTTCAAAGCAAGAGCGAGTTCCGGCGGCTGACGGTCGGCGACACACCGGAGCGGGCGCTGGGCATTGCGCAGGTTCACGAGACGCTGCAATGCAACCGCGCCGGGCGTCCCGAGCCTAACGACCCGCAGCCGCCGTTCACAGTGCCGTTCAACGACGGCGTTCCGACGCTGACCGATATGACCCGCGCCGCGCTTAATATATTAGACGAAGACCCGGACGGCTTGTTCTTAATGGTCGAAGGCGGGGCGGTCGATTGGGCGAATCACCGCAACCAACTCGGACGGATGATGGAGGAGTTGAGCGATTTCAACTCCGCCGTCGCCGCCGTCGAAGACTGGGTGAACAAGCGCAGCAACTGGGACGAAACCCTACTCATTGTCACCGGCGACCACGAGACCGGTTATCTTTGGGGACCCGGTTCAGGCGAACCGGCGAATTTTGAGCCGCTGAAGTACAACGGCAAATACAAGATGCCCCAGTTCCATTACTACAGCGACAAACATACTAATTCATTAGTTCCGCTTTTCGCCAAAGGCGCCGGCAGCGAACTGCTCAAGCTGGCAGCGAATAAGAACGACCCGATACGGGGAGCGTATTTGGATAATACAGATGTGGGGAAAGCGATGTTTAAATTGCTCGAATCACGATAAAAATATTCAAAGTATTTGTATTGTCTTAGCCATAGTTGCACATTTTACTGTAAGATTGAAACACTATACGGCAATTCCAGCCGAAAAGATTTCAAATCCTTAAAAGATATTTTTTATAAGCATTAGCATTAGCATTGACATTAGCATTAGCGCTAAATCTAAAATCCTATAAGCGCCGCTCCGAGCGCTCCGGTGAATTCCGGATAAGGCGGGACTAATATCTCGCATTTCAGAGCCTGCGATAACTCCCTGACCAGGCAGCGGTTGCGGGCGACGCCGCCTGAAAAGGCAACCGGTGTCTGCGGGTGCAGCGGCAGCGCCAGTTGGGCTACCCGCCAGGCTATCGCTTTGTGCGCGCCAGCCGCGACATCTTCCCTTGCTACGCCCTCCGCCAGTAAAGACAACACTTCGCTCTCAGCAAAGACCGTGCATATCGACGATATATTCGTCGGATTGTTCGAGCGATAAGCCAGTTCGGCGAACTCTTCGACTGTGAGATTCATCGTCATCGCCAGATATTCGAGGAACTTGCCGCTGCCGGCGGCGCAACGGTCGTTCATTGCAAAATCTTCGACTAAACCATCGGAAATTATAATAGCCTTCGAATCCTGTCCACCGATGTCAATAACCGTGCGCATACCGGGCAATAAATCTGCCGCGCCGCGTGCGTGAGCCGTGATTTCGGTGATGCGCCGGTCAACGAAATCGACCAGCGACCGGCCGTAACCGGTAGCAATCACGCGCGAAACGCTCTGCAAGCCGGCTTGGTCGAGAGCCTGCTGGAAGGCTTGGGCGATAGCGGTCTGCGGCGTCCAGCCAGTCGGGACGAGACTGCGGGCGAGGATTTCGTATTCAGGATGTGATGGCAGTGCCTGCAGGCTGTCAACCACAGAGGATTGACAGCCGGCTTGAAGCATCTTGCGCAGGATAACGACCTTCGTCGAACGCGAACCGACATCGACGCCGGCGATTATTTCATTACCACTCGACATAACGGGCTCTTTTGGCGGTGTTTATCATAGTTAGTAATTTCTCTTTATCGGCGCGGATGGGAACTTCGCAGCCGGTCGATAGAACGAAGCCTTTGGGGTTTTGCATTCCGATGGTCAGGGCTTCTTCAACCGGGCCAAATGTCGGATGACCGCTGAAGGCGAGTAGGCTGTTGGGCGGAATATTGCCGACCAGCCGGACGCGGCTGCCAATTTCCTTGCAGGCGGCAGCCAGGTCGAGTTTGTCCAGACTGAACAGGTCGGCGTCGGTCGCGGGTATTAGGTCGAGAATGTTCTTTGTCTCGCCGCATATATGCAGCATAATGTCGAGGTCGTAGCGATGCAGGTAATCTATCAATCCCTTGATATAAGGTAATGCGAACTCCTTGAAAGTATGTCGGGAAATGACGCTGCCGGAAGCCAGCGGATCAACTAACACTGGCAATCCGCCGGCTAGAATGCATTCGTCGCACAATTTAAGCGCGGCATTCAGCGTCAAATCCAATATCTTATGGGCGGTTTCTGGCATTAGAATAGTATCGGTTAAAAAAGTTTCCGTCCCGCGCAAGCCAGCGGCGGTGGTGAAGGGCGCCGGGATGAAGGCAAACACCGGCTGCCGGTCGCCGGCGGCAGTGAATAACCTATCCACAGCCTCGATATAAACCGGCAGCCTGCCAGCGGATTGCGGTTCGGGAATAGCCAAATCATCGACCTGCTCCGGATTTTGTATCAATGGTTCCAACAGAATAGGCACATCCTCGGCGCGCAGTAGGTAGCGGCTGCCGAAAGCCTCGGCGATGAGACCGACATCCGTGAACACCGTTAGACCATCCTGCCCATATATTCTTTGGGCTTCGATTTGGGCTTCAGCCAAAACCCGCCCATCTCGGCAGTAGTCGATGAGGTTGCAGCCGTGAACTGTTGCAGCGTGCGACGTTATCAACGGATAGACCGGCGGCCGGTCGGTCAATTCGTCGATGAGCAGCAATCCCCACCTCTCCCGCGCATTCATCCTCTCGTCGCTCATATTCTTCCTCTTTCATCAGCATCACCATCAGCATCAGCATCAATATTCGCATTTTTGCGGTTTTTGAGCATTTCGATGAACGCTTCGATGCGGTTGAGCAGTTGCGCCTGCATTCTCACTTTACCCGGCGCGACGACATCGAATGCCAGCGTAGGAATGCCTGCTTGACGCAACGCTTCGACCAACGGCGCAGTTTCATAAGGACAGTGCGACGAGCCGAACACACCCGAGATGACGGCGCCGTTGGCGCGGGATTTGCCGGCGTATTGAAGCGCCAATCCGATGCGGTAGTCCGATGAACTTATGAGGCTGCCGCTGAGTTGCGCCTCGGACAGCGGTAGAAATATAGACTCCCTTCCAAATGAACGATGGTGTTCATCGCTGGGGAGTTGAGCGGTTTTATCATTCTCAATTGATATAAGCGGCGTCGTCTGATTGATTAGATATTCCGTCGCGACTATCCTCCCGCCTAACTCTTCAACGTAGTTCAACAGCAGTGGGTCAGCCGGCGGCGTGAGCCAAAGCAGCTTGACGCTCTGATTTGGATAACCCGCTCTTTTCTTTACCCGCCATTCTACAGTTTTATGTAATTCATCGAGAACCGCGCAGCACTCGTCCAGGTCGCCGTAGTAAGACAACGCGGCAAATTCGGCGTTTAACATCTCGAGCGCGCCCATCGGATTTGGTCCCGAGGTCGTAATTAAGTCTTTTAAATCTGCAATAGTCTTTCGCAAATGATTGACTTTATGAATTGTGGCTGAATACCGATTTAAATTGAATTTTGCGCCAGTTAAATCTTCCAACCATCCGCATAATTTTAAATGTTGTCCGGCAATATAACTCCGCAATTCATCCCTTGGATGATACTTCTCATCTCTTCCAATTTGCGAACGATTGTTTTTCTCTCCACCCCTGCGCGGACTTCCGTCCTTCTCCCCCCCGCTCTGCGAACTATTGTCCTTCTCCCCCCCGCTCTGCGGGGGGGAATTAAAGGGGGGGTAACACTGTTGCAGCGACTTTTCCCTATCCGCGCGGTGTGGCAGTTCCAGATAGCGCACGGTGCAGCCCAAACGTTCGACGCCGGCCGTTACTGCCGCCATATCGTCGCAGGTCGCGCCGACAGTGGCTATACACAAGTCGGGACGGGGAAAATAAGCCCGCCGCGCAAATCCGCCCAGCGCGGCGCGGACATAGCAGCAGTCCTCGCTCAGCCCCAACATTGCAGCTTCCTCGAACAGGACGCGGCTCTCCATTAGGAACGGTGTCCACCATAAGCAATCCGGATAGAAAGCGATAGTGTTGGGAAATGAATAGATTAGCGGCGTCACTGCGCCCAAATCGCCCATCACAGCGACGACCTTCATCCCGGCTTGTTTGGCGCGGTAGAGCCGTTCACACTCGCTTAACACAAAACCCCACAAACGCAGCGCCGCCGGTGAATTATCGAAACGCAGTTTTCGCAGCAGACGATTGCCATAGACCGTATGCGTCGAGGGAGGGAAAAGATACAGCGACCATTCGACATCCGGCAGATGGCGGTAGTAGCGTGTGTTCTGCACTAATTCGTCCGGTATGGCGCGGAACAGAGTGTGCCATTCGCGCCAGTCGATTTGCCGGGGATTAGGCACATTCATCTGTTTTTATTCCGGTTGCGCCTGGCTTGCAGCATTTCCATAAAAGCCTCAATCCGCACGCGATAGGTCGAGATAGCCGCATCCGACAGGTCGTCGTCGATGATTAAGGTCGGCAGATCCAATTCGGTTTTGATTTGCTGAGCGGCCAGCCCCCACGGATGGCAGTATTTGACTGAACGATAAATCACGCCTTCGACCCGTCGCTCAGCCGCAAGTTCGGTCATCCATTCTATAAGCGGTTTCACTGGCCGACGATGCGGACAGAGGTTTTGCTCAATATAGTGGTCATATAGATACCGAAATGACTCTTGGATGTTGCCGTCTGTTTCTCTGAAGACCCGGTCGCCCAAACAACCCGCATCGGCAATGATGTTCCCGCCGGATGTTTCGATAATCTGAACGCAAAGCCGGTTGGGAATGCTGCCGGCGAGCATCAGCCTTAATCCTTCCGCCGGCGCCAGGTCGGATTCAATTCTATTTAGAAAATCGAGCGTCTTTTCAGCCGGCAGGGGCGACGCCGCGATGCGCTGCAAAAGCGATGCCGGTATAAAAACCGCCTGGAGCAGCATATTCGCCTTGCTGTTCAGTTCACGCCGCGCCGCAATGCGCCGCTCAAGTTTATTCGTATCGATCGATGTTTCCAAGCATCCGGCTAATTCATAAGCAGCACGCTGAAATTCATTATAGAAATAACCGTTGTGATTTCCCCAGGTGCGCGGCGCGCCGAAAAATATCACCGGAATGCGACTGGAACGCGCCAAAGTGTCCATCACCCGACGCATCTGGTCGCAGCAAGCCCCGGCATATATGGCTTTTATATTCCCAAAATACTCGCTCTCTAGCATATCGGGTATCCGGCGACAGAAAGCGCAGGCGTCGCAGCGAATTTCACTTGTTAAGATATTATCATTATCATAATTCGGAGTGAGACGCAGAGGAACCGCTCCGCAGGTTTCGATAATTTCGACCGGCGCCCGCAGACACATATAACCTACTCGAACCTCCGGCGAAGCCGCCAGAAATTCGCACTCTAAGTTATCCAGCGCGTGGAGGATTTTATCAACCGATGGATTAATGCTGTTTGTCTCCGCTTGGACTTAGCGGCGGGAATGCCATATTAGTGGTGAAACATTCCTGAAAGCGCGGATTTTCAGCCAAATTCAGCGTCTTTACAATATTATGCAAACCGGCAAGCCGTCCCCGAAAATCGCTGCGGCTAAGATACAATGCCGCCCCGCGTCCGGCAGCGTTCGTGATAGGTTGAATTCTATCGGCGTCGATGCGGGGCAGAAGTCCGACATCGACGGCTGAATGTGCATCGATACGGCTGCCGAATGAGCCGGTAATGAATATTCTTGATATATCGTTAAAATCTATGTTTGCTTCGGTGCATAATAACTCGCCGCCAGCCGCAATCGCTGCTTTAGCAAGTTGGAATTTTCGCACATCGCCCTGGGTGATGAAGAGCGGAGTATCAGTATTTGGTATCGGTGTCCAGCGGCGTAAGCCGCTGGAGTCGCGCTTGAGAAGTCCGCCGGCGGTCAAACCACAGTTGCGTCTGAGCCAGGACAGAGCGGAAATATAACCTGAACCGCAATAGCCGGCAGGATTCACATTTCCGATTATGACCGGTGTTCCGACTGATTCAAAGCCGGCGATGGCGCCGGCTTCGGCCGGCATACCGGCCGACATCCCAACCCCCTCGAAAGCCGGGCCGGCCGCCGTCGATGCCGCCCATAATTGACCCCCTGCGGACAAGACAATTTCGCCGCTCGTGCCTAAGTCGATGAGCATTTCGATTTGGCCGCTGCCGTCAAGTCCAGCAGCGATAATCCCCGCGGCTGTATCCCCACCCACAAAACCGCCTAAAACCGAACCTAATTCACACCGGCAATCGGATGACAATCCAAGTATCGCCGGACTGAAAAAACTTATTCCCTTACATTCTAATGGGCTGCAATGCGGGGCATTCTCAAGACCTTCGCCGCCAATGCCCAGCCACAAGTGGGTCATAACTGTATTGCCAACCGTCATCACACTTCGTATCGCGGAAGTTTGAATAGATTGACTTGTCAATAGAATAGCAATGCCATCCTTCACACACTGCCTAACCGCTTGTGTCATTCGGTTGAGATTATTTTTGTCCCGCGCGGCTTGCAGACGGGTCATCACATCGCTGCCGTAAGACAATTGCGGATTCAAGGCGCTGTAATAACCTGTCATTCTACCATTCGCCAGATCTAACAGATAAACTGCGATGATGGTCGTGCCGAGGTCGATGGCGATGCCAAAGCCATCGCCGTCAGACGGGAGATTTAAATCTTCGATTGTCTTATACCGACTCCAATTGTCTGTGGAAATCAGTTTTATCTCTATATCTTCAGCAACGGTATGTTGACAAGCCAAACGGTAGTTACTCTCGGCGCCGAATAGCGTCTTCTCCCGCGCATTTGGCGGCAGAGAGCCGCAGGTGAGTTCGATGCGGCAACTGACGCACCGACCTTGACCGCCGCAATTATTGGAGAAATAATAACCCGCTTGTTGCAGACGCGCGCACAGATTGACTCTACGCGCGCAGTCCAAATGGCGGTTTTCAGGCTGGACTCTGATAACCGGCATCGTTTCAATCCATAGATGTTGACATCATTGCCTTGATAAGATGTGAGTCGGCGTCGGCCGGGACATCGCAGGCTGTGGATAAAATGCCGGGCTTGGGCAGTGTTTGAAGGCAATCCCACGCTGCGGCGATTACGGAATTAGAATCGCGGCGCGCGAGCAGGTCTGTCGGCACATAACCCATCGAAATGGCATTGGGCATTCGTTCCCATAACGGTGCATACCATTGTTCAAAACTGAACAGGTCAAGTCTGAGATGTGAAATTTGATATTCTAAAACTGATATATCGCCGCAGATATGCAGGCAGCGAAACGAACCGCGCTGTTCAGCCCGGTCGAATAACCGCATCATACCTGGCGCTGCATAGCGTTCAAACCACAACGGGCCGATTAGGCTGCCTGAAGCCAGCGGCGCGCCTACCAGTGGAATACAGCCTAAGTCTAAGGCCGCATCCATTAATTTCATTTGATTAACAGCGCAAATTCTTAAAATTTCGTCCGTAGCGTCCACTCCGTCCACCATATTTATTAAAAACCGCTCCATACTTAGCGAAATTGCCGCCAGACTAAATGGATCCTTCAGCGAATAAAAAACCGGAAAGTCCGCGCCGAATTCAGAACGGCAGAGGCGCGCCGTTTTAAGCATCTCTGGAACACGACCGGCGTGAACGATATCTATTTCTGCGATGTCTGAGGGATTTAAATACGATATAATGTGCGGATTGGCGGTCGGCGAGTATGCGAGTTTCACGCCCAGCGCTTCGGCTTCGACATATACATCGGCGAAGACTATGACAAAATCGGCGCGGTAAAGATTTTGAGCCTGAATTAGACCTTCGGCGAGCAGTTCGCCATTTCGGTTGACCTCATCTAAAGGTCGATGCATAAGACGCGCCAAATGGTCGGCGGCTAACATAGGTCCTCTGGCGCAATCTTGACCCTTTAGGCGGGGGAATAGCCGGTCGAAAGTCTCACGGCTCAAACGGCAGTCCTAATAAATTGTGCGCGCCGACTACCGCCGCGCGGGCGTTCTCGCCGTAGAAATGGGCGTCGATAGATTTGGCGAACTGAGCGCTCAGCGGCGCGCCGCCGACCATAATCATCAAATTGGGGAAGGTTGACCGCAACTCTCTAACGGTTTCGAGCATACTATCCATCGTCGTCGTCATCAGGGTCGATAGAGCGGCTATATCAGCATTTTCGCTATGTATAATTTCAACGAAACGTTCAGTTAGAACGTTCTTGCCTAAATCGACCAATTTAAAGCCTGCGGATTCAAGCAGCAGTCTGACAATGTTCTTACCGATGTCGTGAAAGTCGCCCTGCACGACGCCGATGACGACCGTGCCTTTGTTCGGCAATTTGCCGGCGGTAACCTTCTCTTTAAGAATGTCAAATCCAGCCGCCATCGCCCGCGCGCAGACCAGCACTTCCGGCACGAAGTATTCCTGCGCCTCGAACAGCCTGCCGACTTCGTTCATTCCTTCAGCCAGCCCGTGTTCGATGGCTGCTTCCGGTGAGAAGCCTAATTCCAGCGCTTGGCGTGATAGACGCTCGACTTCATCGCGCTGCATCGCCACGACGGCAGCGGATAATCGATTATGGATTTCTTCAGAAGTCATCGATTTCGTTACTCTAAATTCTCGCTTCTTGAGGTCGGGGATAATTGCAGCGGGCAGAAACGTCCGCCACCTCTCGTTGCGTCAGGTCTTAGCCAGCCGACAGGCTGGCGTGACCTGACGCGCTTCTTTCCGGCAGGTCGCACGCTTGTGCGCAAGACCCGCCGGAACTATCCCGCTGCCGACTACGGCGAGTCGGCAGCGGTAGCAAGTGCGCCTATCCAACTACTTCCTTGCGATGAACCTACCTCGCCCCATCTTGCCGTTATGCGCCATCTGCCCCATAAACATCATCTCGCCGCCCATCGCCTGAAAGAGCGGCATATTGTCGCCTATGATTTTCAGCGCGTCGAAGGTCAACTGGTCGGTCAACATCTTGATGTAGAAGTCCACATAACCGGCGAACTCCGGCGTCAGGTCGGAGCTTTCAATTAGTGTCATTCCGTTGGCTTGGATGAGTTTTACATATCCCTTTTGATTCTCCATATAAGGGAATTTCATAAAGGTGTTGATGCGCGCGGCTTCATCATTGGACAGCCCGGCCGGACCTTCAAGCCAATCGGTGAAAGCCAATATCCCGCCGGGCTTTAAGACCCGCGCGGCTTCGGCAATCAGTTTATCCTTATCGACTACATAACACCAGGCATCTTCGCCCCAGACGAAGTCGAAGGTCTTATCCGGCCAGGGGATCTTAGTTACATCCCCATCTTTGAATTCGATGCTTCCTGCAAAGCCCTCAGCGTCGGCACGTTGTCTGGCTTTATCAAGCATAGTTTTAGTGGCGTCGAGTCCGGCCATCCGGACTTTGAAATTCTTAACGAGGAACCGGCAGCCGGCGCCAAGAGCGCTGCACAGGTCGAGCCCAAACATCCCTTCTTTTAGTCCGGCTCTGGTGGCAAGTTCCATCGACGATTTAAAGCCGCCGACATGAATCTGCTCGCCCATAATCAATTCCCAAAGCGCGCCCTCCGGTCCATCATAGACCGCTTGGACATCGCCCAAAGTGATGGGAAGTTTCTCCATTTTCATTCTCCGTGATTATTGTTGTGTTTATTGAGTTAGCGCTGTAAAGCGCGTCAATTAATCGATTGACCTGAATTCGCTTTTGCGCGCTTGTCAATCTAAAGATTGAACAATAAAAATGACGGATGGCTTTAACGGGAGGGCGACCGGTAGGATGATGGAAGGGATAGCGTTAGGATTAGTGGGATTTATCCATCTATGACATCGGACCCGCCCGGCTAAAGACAGGCCGGACACGCCGGCCTCGGCTCCGTCGTCAAGTGGCTGTTAGATTGATTCGCATTTTGTGGTTTTTGTCAATTTTAAAATAAATGTAATGTTGAATCGCAGATTTTACAACGCTTCAGCGATAATTTAATACTTAAACAAAATAATTCAACATCGTTAGGTTCTTAATTCAGTGGTAAGCGCTTTAATTTTTCACTAATTGATGTAGAGCGGACATCCCGGAAAAAAGCGAAGCGTCCCGTCCGGACAAGGGTGACGAGACGCTTTACTACGTTGAGAGAGACCCAGCGCGTCTTATCGCTGGATTTAGGTTAGAGACTTGCGAGAATGTGAGTATTTCGCATTACCAGCGTCTCAAGGGCAGAAACTTGCGAAAAGGAAATCAACATTTATGAACGACTTAGTTTTAGTCAATCGAGCTAATTACAAAAGTGATGATTAATCCAGAAAACTCAGACCATGGCAAGGCGGACGCCCTCGTCCGCCTTGCCATAAGTTAAAAATCCAACACTTTTGCAATTACCTCAATCGATATTACCAGACTTATCTTGGAAACAACAGTGTCAAATTATAAATGTTTGGCTAACTGCTGTTCGAGCGCCTCTTTGGACAACGCGCCGACGATGCGCTCAACCGGGCGGCCGCCTTTAAAAAGAATCAACGTCGGGATGCCGGTGATGCCGTAACGTTGCGACACCGCTGGATTATCATCTACATTCAGTTTGCCGACGCTTAAGATCGCGGCTTTCTCTTCGGCGATTTGCGCCACAATCGGTCCGATATACCGACATGGACCACACCAGGGCGCCCAGAAATCGACTAAAACAGGCAATGCGGATTCGGATAAGATTTTATCGAAATCAGCGTCGCTGAGAGTTATCTCTCTAGACATTTGTTCCTTTGTGAAATGATTTGTTTATATAGCAGCCAATATGGCAGTGTGTATGACAATAATGAAAATGATAATGTCAATAATAATAAATAATTCGATAAACTAAAGCATATAATACGCCAGATTTATTTTATTATATATGGCATTTAGTTTATAGATATCCTTTCATAGTATAAATCTCTTTTTGAATAAATTGAGTTAATTGCAAAAGTGATGATTAATCTAGAAAACGCAGACCATGGCAAGGCGGACGCCCTCGTCCGCCGAAAACCAAGCATAGAATGCGGCGGACGAGGGCGTCCGCCTTGCCATCAGTTGATAAATCCAACACTTTTACAATTACCTCAAATTTTAACACTGTCATTGACATTGTCATTGACATTAGCATTGTTTTTCGGAATTGCCGCGACCGCCAGCCGGTCGGCTTCTT
>Ga0194125_10005224_pt1 | contig 19856 bp, 15 predicted proteins | sample TA2KigC250mmetaG_FD_148626 | JGI IMG/M metagenome (GOLD analysis project Ga0194125, IMG submission 148626) | Freshwater microbial communities from Lake Tanganyika, Tanzania - TA2015034 Kigoma Deep Cast 250m | ecosystem: Environmental > Aquatic > Freshwater > Lake | place: Tanzania: Lake...
TGAGGAAGCAAGGAGACCAAGATTGAATAAAAAAATTCCTGGCTTCATGACTCCCTTATAAAGTGTAACAACCCCCTGGCACCCGAAGGTTCGGGGGACTGTTTTCTGAAACATCCACTAAATTTACCACTTATGGGTGCGGAAGATAGGAAGTTAATTGGTAAAGTGGTAATGTGGTAATGTGGTACTTGGGTAAAGTGGTAATGTGGAAATTACCTAATTACCAAGTTACCCAAGTACCAAGTTACCCAAGTACCAAAGTACCAATTCTGCCAAAGTGTAAACTAATTTTTGAAACATGCCAATTTAGGTAGTTTTCAACTTACCAAAGTCAAATTACAAAACACAAAGAATATTGGGAGAGCTAATTCTCCTCAGAAATGAGCGGGAATAGAATCTCGAGTTCTGCGCGACAGCGATTTCTGGAAAGCTTGCGTGACTTCTTCTATCTTCCCCTTTTTCCATGCGTCTTTCAGTGCTTTTTGATTTGCAATAAGCCTTGCCGTTGACCTCTCTAATAAGCAATCGATCTCATTCAGATTATTTTCCCTCAACGTCCCACCTGAAGAAGTATTATCAATAATCGCGTCAGCTTCATCGGGCGGTTTAGCTTCTGTTGCGCCGAAGGACAGAATCAAAGTGAAGTGACCACGTTCACGCTGTGGAGTTGTCCACCAGGGGGTGATAATTCGTGGCCCTACTCCAACTTTTTCGAGAATGTAGTTTGAGGAAATATTTAGATATTCTGTTGATATTCTAATCTCCTCTTTGGGTAGACTATTCAAATCCTCAAATGATTCGATTTCGGCACCTATTGAGTTATTTTTCCCCATTGGCGCTGCGAGGACTATTTTAATAAAACCATACCGCAAGTCGAGCACTTGCTCAAACTGCGCATCAGTTTTCGTTTCAATAATCCAGTCTAACCCTGTAATTCCTATATCATAGTAGCCTTCCTTGACATACAAAGGAATTTCTTGTGGTCGTGAAACTTTTGCTATAAGTTGCTCATCACTGATTTTAGGTCTATAGTTTTTGCTCGTTGCGTCATACCCTGTGATTTGGTATCCAGCTTTTTGAAATAGTACCAGGGTATCTGACTGTAAACTACCCTTGGGTAGAGCAATCCTTAACCCATTTCTATTTTGGTTGTCAAAATTTCCTGTCATGGTGTAATACCTCCAATTATTCCATTTGGCAAAGTGGCAAGGGAGCAAGAGGGCAAGGGGGCAATTACCCTTTAGCCCTCTTGCTATCTTGCCTCCTTGCCCTACTGAGTCATTGCACTCCCAAAGTTGAAATTTTAATCTGTTGCTTTCCTCTGGTCTTCATATCCATAAGGGTTACGAGGCTTTGTTGTAAAAGCTCGGCTTCTAAGATAACGGCGTAATCAAAATTAGTCTTCGCGGCGTAATCAAGCTGAACGGTTAAATCTCTACCCATGAAATCAATTTCGACTTTTTTGCCTTCTTTCCTTAGCCTCTCTGCTATTTTTACTGCTCGGGACATTAAATCTTCGGAGGTTGTAGCGATATAAAAATCTTTTCGCGGTTTAACAAAAGCATTCCTACTTTTCTCGAAGGCTTCCACGACTCTCTCGAAGCCAAAAGCAAAACCTGTCGCTGGAAGCTCTGGGCCGCCAAACTCCGCTACCAGATTATCATATCTTCCCCCGCCACAAATTGTCTTTTGCGCGCCGAGTATTGGAGAGTCAATTTTAAAGACTGTCCCCGTGTAAAAATCGAAGCCTCGTGTAAAACCTAAAGCAACTTCATAACCTTTCACTCCGTATATATCAAGCCATCGACAAACCGCTAATAAATTTTGGAAGGCATTCTCTGCTAAAGTATGTTTGAGGAGATTTTCCGCACTCTCAATTATAGTATCCTTCGTTCCACAAACACGCGAAATGTCTATCAGCAGATTCGAGTATTCTTCGGAAATCCAATTCTGCTTCATCCATACCGTTTTATATGTTTCTTCTGCTGTTATGGGAAGTTTGATTAGCCATTCATTCATGGTATCGCAATCCAATTCTTTTATCAGTGGGCTTTTGTGTTCGCCGGTGTATTTAAACTCTCCTTGTAAGCGGTATAAACTCTCGATTTCACTTCTGACGTATTCGATGTCATTTTGCTCGAAACCAGATTTTGTTTGAAGAAATCGACATTCCTCCCTTAAACTTGTAACGTGGTCTATATCGCCGATAATTTCACTCCAGGTATCAGAGTCTACTTGCGCTTCTTTGAGAATTTCTCGGAATATACCTGTATTGCTTAATTCAAGTTTATAGGCTGAAATACCCAGTTTTTCAAGAACTCTTACGGCTATCGTTATGATTTCCGCATCTGCTATGGGAGATGATGAACCCATCAGCTCTAATCCGGCCTGCCGAAATTCTCTATCACGTCCTGGGCTCTCATACCGAAAACACTGACCTATATAATAAAGTCTGTAGGGTTTCGGCATCTGTTCTAAGTCTCCACTTGCCACGACTCGGCAGATGGGAACCGTTAATTCCGGTCTCAGGGCGTATTCGGTTCCATTAGAGGCAAAGGTGTACATTTTTTTCCTGAGCTCTTCCCCAGAACGCGCACTTAGAAGAGCAAATTCTTCAAAAGTGGGAGTTTTAATTTGTTGAAAACCGTATTCCTCAAAAGTCTGTCGAATAATGCTGTCAACATAGTTTCTCACGGCCATTTCATGAGGAAGAAAATCCTGAGTACCCTTTGGCCTGCGAAATTTTACCATTTTCGTAACCTCCTGTGTTTCAAATAAAAAATCCCTACTAAATCTTACAACTCTCTTAGAATCTTTCCTCTTATTTCTTTTGATCAAACTTTAATTCCTCAGTGTTTCTTTTGATCAAACTTTTCTTTTAAAAGAAAAGTTTGGAAGAAAAGTTTGGAAGAGAGGTTAGTTTAGTAGGGATTTATTCCTGAACCAAGATATTCTAACCTCTTATTCGCAAGAGAGGTTAGAATGATGATGATAATTATTAATTTCTATTTTGATTACTCGTATCATTGACTATCCACGTGGTTTACAATAGTAAACCCGTCCTCACACCTTCTGTATATATTTGGGATTTAAACCATAAGTGATTATCAATTCCTACCCAAATTCCCCACGTAACTACTCACCTTTGTTTCCAACAGATAAAAAAGCCCCTTGACAACACTATCAGTTTTGCGGTACAATGATTGTGCATCGAAACCCTATACCTTGTCAAGAACCAATTCAAGTTGAGTTTAATAAGATGATAACATTTAATGCGTCATTTGTCAAGAAAGAAGTATACTAATCAGATGGAAATAACAATTCGTAAAGCAACCTTGAAAGATATACCGTCCCTGCTCAAACTCTGGACGAAGTTGATGGAATTTCATCGCACTTTGTCCTCGCATTTTGAACTGGCAGATGATGCAGAAACTGTGTGGGAGTTCTATGTTAGAAAGCAACTTGACGAGCCAAATTTTCTCTTGATTGTAGCCGAAGTTAATGGTAATATTATTGGGTTCAGTTTAGCTTCCATCCAAGCGAATATTCCCGTCTTCAAAATAAAGAAATATGGTGTTATCTATGACTTTTTCGTGGATGAAGCATTCAGAAAAAGAGGAATTGGGCGGAAAATATTTGACTTTGCCAGAGAATGGTTTGAACAAAAGGGTGTCGAACATCTACAAGTGAGCGCCGCACATCATAACCCTATCGCACAAGGATTCTGGCACGCAATGGGTTTTACCAATTATTTGGATAGACTGGCGCGTGAAATCTAAGGAATAGTGATGAGTGATGAGTAATGAGTGATTTGCTAATCACTTATCACTCATCACTTATCACTTGTTTAACAAAATTTCGTGAACCCCGTTAGAAATTCCCCTACTGATTGGGAACCAGTCGGGGCTTCCTTTCTAACGGGGTGAACATTAATTATTTGCCAATTTGCCTATTTGCATAATTGGAGGTATTGCATGGTATCTCAACCTCAAACATCCCACGAAGGGGAGAAAGAGAAGAAATTTGTTGCGCTTACTTCCGTAATAGCCGCTGTCTTTCTCACGGTAATAAAACTGGTCGTGGGATTTATCACAGGTAGTTTGGGTATTATCGCTGAAGCGGCGCATTCAGGTTTGGATCTAGTCGCGGCTCTCATTACATATTTAGCGGTGCGCGTTTCCGACAAACCTGCTGATAAGGAACATCAGTATGGACACGGCAAGGTGGAAAATATTTCGGCGCTGGCTGAAACCTTGCTACTGCTTATTACTTGCGTTTGGATTATCTACGAAGCCATTCATCGGCTGTTATTCCATAAATTTGCGGAGATAGATGCAGGATTTTGGGCGTTTGCTATAATGGTAATTTCCATCATTATAAATATCTCCCGAGAAAGAGCATTGACGAAAACCGCCCAAAAGTACGGTAGCCAGGCTTTGGAGGCAGATGCGCTTCATTTTAAAACGGACATCTGGGGTTCAGCAGTGGTTATCGTCGGCTTGCTCTGTGTCCAAATTGGCGAAAGATTCGGACACAAGGAGTTTTTTGCGCGTGGAGATGCTCTTGCAGCATTGGGCGTTGCTATAATTGTCATTTGGGTCAGCTTCTCTTTGGGCAAACGCACCATTGACGCGTTATTAGATAGAGCGCCTGTCGGTCTCACCCAGGTTATCAGAGCTGCGGCCAAAAAAGTAGATGGGGTGTTAGATTTGACTAACGTGCGGGTGCGCCGCGCTGGGAATATTAATTTTGTGGATTTAACCGTTGCCGTAGGACGTAATATTGCTCTGGAATCCAGCCATCGCATTGCTCTCTCGGTTGAAGAACAGGTTCGAAAACTTGTGCCTTATACGGATGTAATTGTGCATATCGAACCGATTCTGGATGAACATGAAGGAATTGTCGAGCGCATTCGAGCCGTCGCCCGCAATCTTAACTTGAATGCCCACCATATTTCCATCCATGAACTCAACAACCGCTTTTACGTCGAGTTAGATATGGAAGTGACACCAGAGCTCACTTTGCACCAAGCTCACACCCTGGCGAATCAATTGGAACAAGCGTTGCGAACAGAAATCTCTGCGATAGCGGAAATAAATACCCGACTTGAATCGCGCGAAGTAGATGTGAACTTGGGTGAAGATATTACCTCTCAAGCAGATGATATTGTTCAACAAGCACGGCAAATAGCAATAGAACATGCAAATGTGAAAGACTGTCACAAAGTAACCGTGCGGCGCGCCAATGGCAATCTCTTTCTCGTCTTGCACTGTAACTTTGATGAACAACTCTCTATTAATGAAGTTGAGGAAGCCTCTAACGGAATTGAGGACAGATTGAGAAAAAACATCTCTTGTCTTCAGCGAGTGTTAGTTCATGCAGAGCCGGCTCGTTCCGTTTCTACTTGATTCTCATTACTTTTTCTTCCAATTATTTCTGTACTATCACTAAATCCATGAGAATCCGCATCAGATAAGGATTAACCTCCTTTTCCATCGAATCGGTCTCAGACTCGATAGGAGGTGAATCCGATGCGACAACGAAAGACGAGCCGCACGTGGCGGGAACTCGTCCGTCGCCGCCGGGATAAAAACGCGGCGGAACAAAGACAACAGCGCTCCCGCCGAAGGGAGAGACGACGTCAGGCGTTTGCAACCATGAAATGGCGTCTCAACGCCGTCCGGGATTACTGTGCTCGACGTGCCACTTGCCCCGAACACGCCGCTGCGAAGCAGACCGCCTCCCGCTTCGGGGTCCGTGTCCCAACAATTCGGCCCCCTCTTATCCAGAATCCAACGGACAAGCGGAGGCACGAATTTCGACAGTCAAGCGGGAATGCTTGACCCATATGAATCTGTCTGCAGTTGGTATCGAAGGGCTGCAAGGGGAAGTGGAGCAGTTCAGAGTCTACGACAACTTTCACCGACTCCACAGTGGGCTTTCTGACGCTGTTCCTGCGGGAAGCTACTGTAATGTCCGCCTCAAACCGACGTTGCGAGCAATCCCTCCGTTGGCATCGCTTAATCTGCCCCACCGTCCGGCACCCGAAGAGGTGCCCCATATTAATCAGAATTTCTTTCCTCGCCAGACGGCTCTCGTTCCGATGTAGACTAGCTTCTCACAGGTTTAGTGATAGTACACTAAAAGTAATATTCGCACTCTGGAAAAATAACACACAGTATGATAAAAGCATTGCTTCAATTGCACGACACCAACTGAACCAAGTTGGTGCATAAGGAGGTGGTAACAATGGCTAAGGGATTTTTCAACATCAAAGCCTGGCAAAAAGCGGATGATTTAGCAGTTGATGTTTATGAGAGCACCAAATCATTCCCACGGCATCAACTATACAGTCTTACAAATCAAATGCAGCAAGGAGCTGTTTCAGTTGCCGCAAACATTGCTGAAGGTTCAGGGAGGCGTACACTTCAGGATTACATGCGCTTTTTATACATCGCGAAGGGTTCGCTTACTGAACTGGAGTATTACATCCATCTATCAAGGCGGCTCAGTTATCTTTCTGAGACAGATTATCAAAGATGGGATGCTTTGCAAGACGAAACTGCCAGAGTTTTAACAGGCTTTATTCGCTTCAAAGAAAGTGAAGCGGAAACTACTGGTACTTAGTGCCTCGCGTCTGGTATCTTGTGTCCCAGAGCCTAAAATGAATTTTTATCTTGACATAGTGAGTCTAATTAAAAGTGTAACCTTTTCCTACGTCGTTTTTTCTAACCGCAGAGGTCGCAGAGGAGGCGCTGAGAACGCAGAGAAAAGATTATCTCTGTATCCTCTGCGTCTTCTCTGTGTTCTCTGCGGTTTAAAAAGTAAACAAACTTTTTTGGAATTTACTTAAGCTTTCCTTGAGCTTATCGAGTGTATTCATGAGGTTTGGCGCTATCTGAAGGCCAGTATCCGTTGCGGGATTGTCGCCACAGTTTGCCGCACAACCAAGAAATGATGCTCCATTCCGACGCGCTAAGGTCCGGGTCGGGGTGGAACAGAAACCGTTTCAAGCCGGCACGTTCCGAGGCGGTCAAAATGCCGTGTAGGTCTTTAGCGGTCATCGCTTCACCGGCATGCGGACTTCGGCCAGTAGAGACCCAAGCGATTACCTTATCGACATTCCCGATTGCCGCTAACGCACGCTTCGTTTCGCTAGAGACGACCTTATCGAAGAACTCTTGCGGGAATCCCAATTCCAGCTCTATCAGGGAGCGAATGCCCGGCAGTTCAAGCCCAAACAGTGCCTGAACCACTGCGAAGCAATCCTCTTCCTGAAGTGTCGGATTCCACTCGCCCAGTTTCTGCACCCAACGAGCAATGGTCCCGTACATCCCGTCAAAGCCCCGGTGCCAGAAGTAGTGCTTGGGGAAGATATAGTCGAACAGCGGCGCCATCTGCTGATAGTTCTGCCCGGTGAGCGCCGAAAAGGTCGCGGTGCGTGGAATGCCACCCAGTTCCACCTTGCGGTTGAATTTCTCAAATTGGGCCTGTATCGCCCTCATATAATCCAGCGCCATTTCTTGGCGCGTCCGCAGCCAGTAGAGAGCATCCTCATTGAGGTCGAATAACGTCAGAGCCGCCAGCATCCCCCCGTGGGCATGATACCGCACTAAGTCCGGCGTCAAGTGGTGAAACCGGTCGCGCAAATGCGCAAGGCCACGTCTCAAGCGGTCTATATCCACCCCTAAGTGAGCCAGAAGTTGCTCGCTTTCACGAATCTCGAACAGTTCACCGCCGTGATGATATGCTAACTCATAGTGTTTTTCTCCAGGTCCGTCGATGATAACACCGTGTGCTTGGGGGAAAGCATTCATCGTGTCCTGCACCTGGGCGGCAAAACCGACCGCGCCGTAAGGGTCTTCTGCTAACGGCCGGCTGCCACCACCGCCAGGGACACTAAAGGTCATAATGTGCCAGCCGCGGGAAGCGGCATCGTCCAACATGGCGTGGAGCAACTTCTCCTTTTCCAAATCGCGTGGTGCTTCTGCTGGTGGGCTAACTCCAAATTCGGCATACACCTTCGGGTCAGGAGGGAAGGTAGGAAGTGCGGTGCCATCTGATTGCATGAACCGCAAATAACCAAAGACGATGCCGCGCACACCTCCATCCTCCCACGCCTCAAAGATACGCTTATAATCGCCCATCCAATGTTCCAATGGGCTATGAGCGAAGATCCATGGTACCATAATAAAACCTCCTTTGGTTAGGATTTTTCACCTCTCAACTTTGGCTACTGAGTGACATTGATAACAAATTCCTGTCTCGCGCTTCCCGACCTCTCTCGTGTTTGGCTGATGACCTTCTCCTTACCCCAACTCAGGTCAGTTGCATCTAATTCGCGTACTTCTTTGTCAATCATAGCAGTCACCACCACTTTGGCTTGGCCCACGGCGTCTGGCTGACCTGACAGTAGACCGGTGCGCGGGTCAATTGTGAGCTAACCCGGACCCTGAAGCAACGTGAACTGGGGTTCCTCAATGTCCCAGAAATTCATGGTTAAGCCCTCGCGCGCTCGCAAGTCACCTACGGAACGAACGCATGTCACCTGATAGCGGTATTCCTGCCCCACCTTGGTTTCCTCCACCGGCGTGCTGTAAATGAACGGCCGCAAGGCTTCCACGTAATCCGACGGGCCACTGCGATTGCCCTGCTGGTCCACCGCCACCACGCGATAATAGGCTTTGTTGGTGTTGGGCAAAGTCAATCCTACGCCAACCATCATCATTTCCGTATTGGTCGTCTCGGCCACAAAGTTTGCCCCGAATGGGCTGTGCAGCTTTCCTCTCTCCGGATTGCCCACATTGACCTGGTAGGGGTTGTCGCTCACTGAGAAACCTTTCTCATCACTGCCGTAGACGCGGTACTTCACCGGACGGCGACCCACAGGGTTAGCTTTCCAGCGCAGGATTCCAATAGCCTGGCTTGGCTCGTAGTCCATCCGCACTTCGATGGGATGAGCTGGCCCGCGCACGGTGAAACGCCACGTCTTACTCCACGAACCCCACATCCCCTTACTGTTCTGGGCTCGCACCCGCCAGTAGTAGGTGCGGTCGGGGGTAAGTAATCCGGTGTAGGGCAAAGTATACTGCGGCTTGCCTTTGTCAGCAGTGAGTGAGATGAGTTTGGCGAAGTTCGTGGATAGCGGCCATTTCATATCCTCACGTTCAGACAATTCAAAGTGATAGTCCGCGACGCCGTCACCGTCTAATTCCGTCACCGCAGGCCATTGGAACACGATATCCGTACCCTCAGTCTCGCCTCTATCTTGTGGATATACTGGTTTCTCAGGCATTTGTGGTGGTTTCCATACCGACCGCTCCAGCCATTCATGTGTAATGCGCACCTGGCGTTCACTTGACGACTCGTCGGTGTAAACAAACGTATTTTCACATAAGACCATCTCTGGCAAGGCTAATGGCGCCATCTGCACATCATTGATGATGGCCAAACGCTGGAGCCGCGCCTGACCCGATAACTGGCATCGCAAGTAGTATTCATACTGGGCTTCGCCATTGGGCGAGAACACCTGGTCCAAGTTTTGAACCACGTTCCGCCAGGATTTCCCATCGGTTGAGACTGCAAATGTGGCGCCACTACCTTCTATCTCAAGCCTCCCGCCAACCAATACATAAGGGCAGTGCATTCGCCAGATAATCGTGCCCATACCGCTTTCCGCTACCAGACCATCATGGGTCTGTTTAATGCCCTCCACCTTCTCGGTTCCCCCGCGCCAGATGTCCGAATTGAAGTCCGGCCGGTACTCCCATAGGCCATTGCACACCGTGTCTGGATATTCCGGCTGATTCTCGCCGTGAAATTTAATCGGGTCCAGGTGTCCCCAACGCCACACCAGAGCTTCGCCCGGCCGCAGTATCATGTCCATCGTATGCCGATATCCACAAGCGCGAGTTCCCAGTGGAGCGCCTTCCCACACATACAACGCCGCTTCCCACTCATCACCCAGACGATTGTCCGGCGTGAGGATTCCCTGAGTGTGGGCGCGTTTGATTAAGTCATGGTCGCGCACGACATCATGTTCACTGGCTACCGTGCGATTATCCCACAAGAGGTATATGCCCTGCATGTCGGCGTCCAGCAAGTGCCAGCCACTATCATAGAACACCTGTGAGACGCAGTGGCCCATGACGCGGGCCGGGCTGACCTGGAGACCAACTTGCTGCCACAGCCCGGCCAAGCAGATAGAGTCATTGCCACAGGTGTTGAACCCATAAACATTGTAGACTTTTACCGGGTCACAGTGTTCAGGGTTGTCCCCGCTGTGCCAGTGGTAGCGATGCGCAATCTCCTGGTAATACAGAGCCAGGGCTTTTTCCCGGTCGCTCATGCCCGGCTCGATGGCTGAAACCGCGATTTCTGTGAGGCTGCGAAAATTATTGCGACCATTGGACAACCATGGGTTGATTACATCGGTTTGTCCCACGTTCTCCAGGCGCACCGCGCGGTTGGACTCCCAGGTTTGCGTGAAGCCGCCGTACGCGCCTACGGGTGAGCGGCAACTGCGACCGTCCACTGTGCCGCCGTGAGTGACGGTGTATACTTGCCTTGCTGAACTGATTTCCTCAACGTGATGTTTAGCTTCATCCGCGGGCTGGTCTTTGGACGTCCAGGGCTCCATGCCCTTGAACGATTGCGCCTCGCACACGTTATGCCGCGCAACACTGACGACATATATCACAGTTGCTATCCAAATCGGCCAATACAGCCACATAGCTCTCTCCTTTCCCATAAGTAAGCTCCAAAAAATTTCTTGCACTTTTGGAATGTATTACTGTGCCTGGTGTCTGGTGTCTGGTGTCTGGTGTCTAGAACAAGACACCAGGCACTCAGACACCAGACACAAAAAGATTAAAAGTCTAATATCTTTTTTGGAACTTGCTTATGAGGTAGTTTTGACGAATAACCTTTATCTTTGTGGTGAAAAGTAAACTTTAATAATCAAAATTACCTAAATGATTAGGGTTCGCGCATTCTAAGTCCCACTCCTAATATCCATTTGACGACATCGCACTGTTGTTCAACGTGACCTGCCACTGTGTATTCGTCTATCCGTTGAATCCCAGGCTTTTGAGCCGCGGCTTCGGCGGTTTCAGGCTTTTTCATGCCGATGGTAACGGTCATAGGGAGCGTGGGCTTGTATGGTTTAAGTTGACCGGCGCGTGCTTTCTCAATAGCTTCTGCTATCTTTTGAGCAGTTAGTTGTCGGGCTGATTCAGAGTCAAGCCCGGAACACCGGTCATCGCTGTGAGCGCGTTTCACTGCTGCGGTTACAATGCCGGGGAACTGCCGTTCCGCTTCCCTACAAGCCGCCTCGTCGCCCTGCATCATGATTGGCGGAATGTCCCAGTGACCAGCATAACAAGCCTCAATCCCCATCTCACCCACACTCTGTCCGTTAATCTTGAAATCAGCCCATTCCAGCGTCCAGGTATGCGGCAGAAAAGCGCCTTCTGTGCCTGCTTTGGCATGGTGCCCCATCAGCATCAGACCGTCAAGCGTGTCATCAAGTCCACGCATCCAACGCCGCTCGCCGTCCTGATAACCAACGCTCCGGTTGTAATAGGTGATAGCAGGGTCAGACAACATTTGGTCCAAAATGATATTCTCACCGCCGTGATGTGTATCGCATATAATTAGTTCATCAACCCCGGCTTCAAGGGCAGCCGCGGCGGCTGAATTGATATCAGCTATCAAGAGTTGGCGTCCTTCGGCGGCAATGTGCTCTCGTACTCCTTCTTCCCAATACCAGACATGTTCACGTGTGAAAATCCCGCTGACTCCTTCCATATCCCAATGCATGTAAATTTTCATGTTTATCCTTTCCCCTCTCTGTTTTCCCAAATCTTAGCTCTAACTCTCTGTGTCTCATAGTCCTTCTTTCGTTTTCCGTAACTCCGCCAGCCGCTCACGCGCCGTGCGGTCAAACCAGGTCCCAGGATAATCGATTATCAGTGCCTCGAAGGCTTCGATGGCTTCGTCGATTTTCCCATTGCGCAAGTATTCCTCGGCCTCCCTATAATGTCCATGTCCCACTGTTATAGCACGATGGTAAATCCGGGCGATTTCCGCAGACGGCCCTGGAGTCATATCCGGCAACTTGTTCAGCGCCGGTGGACAGGGATGACTGAGTATTCCGTAGACCTCCGGCCGACGTTCGCGGAAGAGTCGCGCGCGCATGTCGTTCTGCTGGTTCGACCAGTCTGCGCATTGACGACCGCTGAAAGGATTGATATCAGCTATCGCTACTTCGCCGCCCCTCTTCTCTTCAGTGATTATCTCTCCTCGGGGAGAGATAATCATGCTGCCCGAATCGCTACCCCATCCGCCCCATGAGACAACCACATAGACGAAATTCTCTACTGCCCGCGTGCGAAAGGCAGCACGACTGATTTCCGGTCCGCCAAATGCCGCGCCGCCAGCGGTTGGATTGAAAATGATATCGGCGCCGCCCAGCGCCAGGCAACGTGCCGTCTCCGGGAAGACCATATCGTAGCAAATCAACATGCCGACTCCGCCCAGGTCTGGCGTTTCAAACACGGGAAAGCGGTCACCGGGTTTTTTGAGTTGTTCTTGTACCGGCAGATTCACTTTATAGTAGCGGCCAATTTCCTGACCGTCGCGCCCCAAAAAGAACGCAACGTTACGGACAACGCCCCCGGACTCGCACGTGTCATTGCAGCATATCAGGTACATGTTGTACCTCGCCGCGGCCCGCCCCAGGCGCTCCAGCATCTGCTGTACCGCTTGGGACAATACGTTGTCCAGCGTCTCCCAGTGGGCTGCCTCCCACCTTGAGAGTCCCAACATATCCTCTGGAAACGCGAGGATATCACATTCAGCTTCGCCGGCATGGTGCACCATTTCTTCTAAAAGTGCAAGCGACCGATTCACCTGATTGAACACGTCGGAAGGCGATTCCAGGCGGTAGTCGATATCTATCGCTTGTCGTATCGTGCTGCCGGCATTGGCACTCCCGACACGTATCGTTGTATCCATTTTTCCCTCCGCAATATTTGTTTATTTTAAGACTTTTTCGGTTATTGTACTTTTATGGCAAAGTAATGAGTAATAAGGCGGTTTACTCATTACTCATTACTCATTACTCATGATGTTTTACTGGAAAGTTATTTGCTCTAAAGTTACTCTAAGTGAAAAAGTCGTATTATTTTCTCAATCTTTCCACACCTGCTCGAAAACCCGCAAGTATTTCATGACAAATTCCTTCCATCCTCGATTTCTACGGGCTTTTCAACATGCTGTGATAGGGACACAGAGTATTCGCGCAATGTCCGCCACGTTTCGATTAATGTCTTGATGTTCTGCCAGGCGCGTTCGGTATCCGCCCGAACGTTAGTAACCGGCGAAAGGATGAAACCGCCGCCGGGTGCCAGAATAGCAATCGCCTGCTGAACTTGCTCTGTTATATCGGCTGATGTACCACACTCAACCGTGAGGTAGCCACAGACATCTCCCATACGCACATTTTCCCGGCGGTCTTTTGCTTTAGTACACGCAGGTCCATAGTTCTATCCTGCGCGGGGTCAATGCCAATTAGCACATCCACGCCGGCGTCTATCATCATATCGACCAGCGGCATAGAAGTGCAACTCATGAGGTATCCAAACTTCGTTCCTGCCTGATGCGTCATCTCTGCGTCCCGTCGAAGCGCGGGGAAAAGGAAGCGGCGATACTGTGACGGCAACCAGAAATCGGCGTTCTCATACCAGGCCCGGCGGACAAAGAGGTCTACGCCCTCTTCGAGCATTAACTCCATACGCTGACGGTTCCAGTTCTCAATGACTGTCAGGAATTGCTGCACGAAAGCAGGGTTGTCCACAGTCAGCAGTATAAGTTCCTGTATACCGCTGGTTTACGAAGTAAACCAGTCCTCATAGCCAGCAGGCCAGGTCACCGACCATGCCATAAGACTACCTCCTTTGGCAGCGGTGAGTTATTACTCCTTCTTTTGGGGCAAATCCGGAACATTCGACTTTCTGAACACTTTCTTTTAAAATGGTGTTATACGAAATCGGCTTATTCTACTTCAGCCTGAAGGTAAACCGGTTCAGATTGCGTAAAAGTGATAGAGGTGTAAGAATCTCCTAAATGAGACTTTTGAACCGTCTTATCCAAAGAGCTAATCTCAAGTTGCTTCACCTTCCCTGGCAGTTTTACCTGTATGGTCTGGTCATTTTTACTCTTAAGCCTGGCTTTGATAAACCGCTTCTGGAAATCCCATTCCATGTCAGCAACGATACCACCGCGACATGCTATACCTTTTACGCAACCACAACTCCACCTATCAGGTATAGCTGGAAGCAGCTTAATGATGCCGGGCTTACTAAAGACAAGCATCTCAATGATTGCCGCGGTCATGCCCAAATTAGCATCAATCTGGAAAGGAGGATTGTTTCCCCATAAGCTCAGTCCCATATCCCGCCAATCATTGTGATATGTCAACAGGTTGGGCCCCATACTGCTCCGGCTGAGGATTTCCAGGCATTCCAGGGCGCGATTGCCCTCTCCAAGTCGAGCATAGATGTTTGCCATGTGAGCCATAGACCATCCGCTCTGGCTGGTCAATCCGATTACCAGTCGTTTTTCCACTGCGACCCGACACGCTTCGTATAGCTCTGGATGAGTCTCTGCTGTAATCTCAAGGCCTGGGAACAGTGGATAAAGGTGGGACTGGTGTCGGTGATGGTAGTTATCCTTAAATGTGGGATGCAGCCATTCCCTCAACGCGCCATCTTCGTTTATGTCATATTCTGGGAGCTGGCTCAACATCTTGCGCCAACGGGCTACCCCCTCCTGTTCAAGGCCTAACAAATCACAGGCGTCGCTGAGATTACTCAAAACTTCACGGCAGATTGCTACATCCATGGTGGCATTGATAGTGAGAAGTCCCATGTCCTGCCCGACAGGGACATTTTCCGGTGACAGTGAAGGTGAGAAGACCAATCTGCCGTCTGAACTCTCGTAAAGGAAATCTTCATAGAACAGTGCCGTTTCTTTCAGCCATGGGACAGCACGATTAGCTAAAAAATCCCTATCGCCGGTGAAGAGAAAGTAATCATAGAATAACTGTCCCAGCCATCCCGCGGCTGAAATCCAATTGGTCCAAATGGTTGGAAAGGCTATCCCGTGGGTAGTCTGAGCAATGGGCACAAGGATACCCCGACAACCATAGAGCTTCTTAGCGTTGTCTCGGTAATCGCTCAGATAGCGTTCGAAATAATCAAAGAAACATAATGTCAGTTCTGCCAGGTTGCCGGGAAGTGCTTGCCAGTAGTTCATCTGGATGTTCTCATCCGTGTGGAAATCGGAATTCCAGGCCGGGAGATAGTCGCCGTTCCAGATTCCCTGCAAGTTAGCCGGCCAGCCGCCAGGATGACTTGAACAGATGAGCAGATAGCGACCATAATCGAATATTCTCTGTATTAGTGAAACTGGAGCTTCAGCATCATAAGCTGTCATCAGCATCTCTTCATTTGATGTCTCAGAAATTTCACATAGATGCAACTCCAGACGTTTAAATAGTTCACCATGCAGCGCCTCATGTTCAGCCAATGCCTCCTCAAAGTCAGGATTCTGGGCTTTCAACTCGTTTCGCAGGCTTGGGATGGCAACTTTCGGGTCCTCATGGGTAAAGAGCTTTACTTGTAGCACAAGTTCGTCTGCCGCTTCAACCACAAGCTCTCCATGTTCTGTCCGCATTCCGCCGTTTGTGATTACCACTTGTCCCAGCGCGCCAAAGGCATAACCTTCCGGATATCTTCCCCAAAATATCAAAATGCCATCTGCTTCCGCACTGGATTCATATTCCGCTAATTTTAGACCTTTGGCGGCAAAAACTCCTTCAACCTGGCTGGTAGCATCATGCTGACATAGCCTTAGCCTATGTGAGATGAGTCCTGGCTTATTTCCCTTGATACGCAGAAAAACGGTGTCATTGACGCGTGAGACAAACAACTCACGCCAGATGCTGCCGGCATCATCAGACCATGTGGTCCATATCCGTCCAGTTTCAAAGTCAACTCCCCGACGGTAGTGCTGGAAAGGGCCACGGGTTGAGGTGCGCAAGCGTATGTTGCAGAATGGCTGGTAGGGGTCAGTGTAATCACTGGTGGAACCTTCTGGCATTCCGCCTCGTTCAGCATGGGTTTGGGGCATTAGATTCGCTGCTTCCTGATACTTCCCTTGAGCGATGAGATGTCTGACTTTTGGCAACTGGTCTGAAACATCCAGAAGCTCTTCACGACCTCGGGGAAAATACAGCGCTTCGTGGTTAAGCAGAATGACATCACTTCGGATTTGACCATACATCATCGCGCCGATGGCGCCATTGCCAGTAGGAGAGGCATCTTGCCATCGGGTCGCCGGTGAACGCATTATCATTTGGTGCTTTTGCTTTTCGGTAAACATATATATATCTCCATGACTATAGATAGATTCTACTAACCTCTGGTGCTATTGGTTCGTTTTCTAATTCCGTATAGGGTATTTGTGAGGACGGGTTTACTTCGTAAACCACGTGGGGCAGACATTCGTGTCTGCCCAGTGCAGGCAAGAATGTTCGCTACGCTCAGCAGTTTACTTCGTAAACCGCCCTGCACCACGATTTTCTATCTCTAAACCCTATACGAATTTAAAAGATTGACCACTCGCGCCCACCAAGGCTTATCGGCTGAAATATGCCAGTTACAAGAAGCGGAAAAACTAAGCAATAAAGCGTTACTACGATAATCATTTCCTCTGAATTGACTATTATCAGTCATAAGCAATACTCCTCGTGTTGCTCGCACTTCCTTATTAGCGCGAAAATTAGCATTCTTAAATGCTTCTTAAAAATCGAATAACCCTGTATTGATGCTTTTTTACCTGCCGCCTCTTCTCTCTCTCACGGTGTTCTGCACTTCTCCCTGCTTGCCTGAATCACCCGGTCCACCAGTCCACCTTTGGCGCAAAGAGCGCTTATGTCTTTGCCTTCCACCGCTGCTGGCGCCGCCCACAGCATCATGTTCTGATAATAGTCAGTTCCGAATGTTCGCTCTCCAGTGTCACAGCGAATCATGTTCGTCAAATCCCAAGGGTGGCGATGCCTTATCACCGTGTTGTACATGCTTCGGCGCACTATTTCCAGGCCAGTCTCTTTGTCTCCTTCATACATAAAGGTCATTCCCAGGATGTATGTCTCCGGGGGAAATATCCCATAGCTTACAAGTTGAGGTGTCCCGTCGGCGTCAGCAAAGCTGACGGCGCCGCCATTTTCGACCAGGCAGGTACGCTTTACGGTGGCAAGCACCTTCTTGACCCGGTCAGCGCGAAAAACACCTTCAAGCCCATGGAAGCGATTGGCCCACTGTCCGTCCAACTGGTTTGTCATGATAGTAGTGGATATCTTTCCCGTATCCGGCTCATTGTAGAGGAGATAAGACTGGCTTGTCTCATGCCACATCTTCTCTTCCATTGCCTTGCTACCTTGTTCGAACCAATCCTGGCATTGCCTGGCAAAATCATTGTCCCCTATTTTTTCGGCCATGCGTTGAGCTATTTTCAAATTAGACAGATGCATGCCACCTACATGAGTACACATGCCATACCAGTCTTCTGATTCCCACCACTCTCTACCGACGTTGCCATCAGGCATACTGATGACACCTTCGGGGCCGGGTCTCAGGTTGATGGTGCATTGAGTGCTTCTTTTCACCGCGTCGTAAAACTCCTCAAGCACATCATCATTTCCTGAACGCCGCCAGAGTCGGTCCACCATGTCCACAAAACAAACCCCATTCAGCGATATCTGCCAGTCCCACCTGGGGGAGACGAGCCCCATCGTGCCGATGGGTGCGAAATCGAAAGGCGCTGCGCCGTCTGAGCGCATATGGTGTTTATATCCACGCAAAGTGGTTCGAGCCAATTGCGGGAAGAAGTAGACGATAGGAAGGTTACCATACCAACTGCACGGAATACATTCGATTTGTGGACAACCCCGCGGGCTTTCGTTGAGCACAAAGAGCCCATCTGGATAGCACCAATCGCCCAACGGCGGCTTGGGTTGAGCCCAAAAGCTGTCCTCGGTAATCAAGCAGAGATTGTTCACCAGCGTGTCACGTAGCCAGCCAGGGAGTTCGTGTGATGCGTAGATAGCACTCTGCCATGCGAGTACGCGTTTGAGGAGTGAGTCGTGGTCTTCAGCGAGGCGGCGTGCCACCTCTTCGGCGGTGTTATAGCGAATGGTATACATGTGGTTGTAGCGGATGTTCTCCTCACCTTGCCAGCCAGGGGCGTACCAGGCCAATACAAAACGCACCGCCCTCACCTCCCCCGCCTCAAGCTCGAAGTCCACTGCCACAGATGCGCCAGAATCGTTGGGTTGCGGTTCAGGTAGAGTGGTGGCCATGTTCGCCCACGCCGCGCCATTTGCCCCCAGGGAACCCCCAACGCGTAGCTTCTCCTCGCCTATAACACCAAGCACATAGCTGACACCGTCTTTCGTGCTCACGAGAACACCGTTGAACGGTTCTTTTATCTCCCCGATAGGTCGGGATGCAAGCACCTGCCGCTGAAATTGGTTTGCCTCAACCTCCGCTGGAGTTGGGCCAGGGAAGCTGAAGGCAATCGTCCCTTGCCTTTTTTCATCGGTCGTGTTACGCAAGTGAACCTCGAATACCGCTCCGGGAATACTTGATGCGCCTATATCTCCGGGTATAAAAGGTGACCAGGCCCGCAGCCCAACGCTGAATGGCGCTTCGAGCTCGTATTCCAAATCCGCCACCGGATAATGCCCCCAGTAGTGAATCTTCTTGACACTGGAAACGCCCTCTATCTTTGGAAGCGCAACCGCCCAATCCTCTTTTTTTTTCGCTGTGGGTTCGGTGCATCCCTGCACGGTACCGCCGTTGATGATTTCCTGAGTCGTGAGCAGAAATGTTTTGCCCTCCACCACCAGTCCCAAAAAAGGCAGTAAGAGCTGGGGCCTCCGTGGATGCGCGTTGAACACCGTATTAAAACCCAGAACTCCGGCGGCTTCGATGTCAAGGCACCCGGTGCCAATTCCTCCTAACGGAACACCGCAACAGGGTGGACAGTTAGCGCGGTAGATTACCCCAGTCACCGGTCGCTCAAAACCAGCAGCGGAAAACTCTACCCACTCCAACGAGGGTAGGTCAAGCGGAAATAGTCTATTCTTCATACTTTTAAGTCCTCCTTACTTTTCGGTAGTAAAAATAATGGACTAATACACTGTAAAATAAATTATGACAAGTTCGATTTTCTTAACCACCAAGACACTAAGACACAAAGAAAAGAAAAAACTATTCCTTCGTGTCTTAGTGCCTTGGTGGTTAGCTTTTAAACTTGTCAAGACTTATTTTACAGTGTATTAGTACACTGTAAAATAAGTCTTGCATAGTACACTGTAGCACAATCTGTTAGATTGTGCCAATGAATCGCCAACTAACAGTTTGCGTTACGCCTCTACAACTTGTCATGATTTATTTTACAATGTACTACTACATTGTAAAATAAGTCTTGAAAAGTTTAAAAGGTTATGTTATAATCTCCTGTAAAACTCGAAGGAGATATAATGTATAAAAAATATCGTGTCAAACTTAGCCCTCAAGAGAGAAAGAAGCTTGATGATCTGACTCGCAAAGGTGAAGCTAAAGCCCGGCAACTGACCCATGCTCGTGTTCTGTTACTGTCGGATGAAAACCGTAACCAAGGTTGCATGACTGATGAACAGATATCGTCTATCCTTTCAGTCAGCCTTTCGACCATCCACCGCCTTCGTCTTAAGTTTGTCGACGAAGGTATAACTGAAGCTTTAGAAG
>Ga0194125_10005226_pt1 | contig 19851 bp, 19 predicted proteins | sample TA2KigC250mmetaG_FD_148626 | JGI IMG/M metagenome (GOLD analysis project Ga0194125, IMG submission 148626) | Freshwater microbial communities from Lake Tanganyika, Tanzania - TA2015034 Kigoma Deep Cast 250m | ecosystem: Environmental > Aquatic > Freshwater > Lake | place: Tanzania: Lake...
AGCGCCGTGAAACGCGGAGGGTTGCGTACGGATGTTTCCATTCATCTGTGGTTTGACTACGATTTAACCGCATATCGTTTTGTCATGCGGCTGGCCGGTCAACCCTGGTGGAGCACAAAAATTCTTGGTCGGGATGGGATTACCGAGTATTCCTGGGCCGTTACGCTGGCCGAGAGAGCCGGTTAATGTAGCATCAAACGCGGTGAGAGAACGCGACTAATAAATATTCTCTCCGTTCGTCTCTTCCACGAACGTCTCCTTTGGCCGCACGGGGGGATGCGGGAAATCCCCCCAAAAAGGAAATAACGCATGCGCTGCCTCCGCTGTGCCGGTTTTTTTAGACCGGTAATGGGTGTGAAAGATCATGAGCGTTGTTACTCCTGGCTTTGTGTAAAATGTGGAAATGTGATTGACGATATCATTCTTTCCAACAGAAACTCCGGCAGAGATTACTGGCGAATAAAAACAGATCCCGAATTTGAACGGATGACCAACAAAGAGAGAGTCCTCCAGCAGTACGCGCCAGAAGCTATTTTTCTTTCCTTCTGATTCCCCGAAATTTTTCTCTTGACAAGTTTTGCCGTATATATATAATGAACATAATGGAGGTAAACCATGAAATCCCAAACCGGAATGAAGCGGATTATTTTTTACTTACCCGTGAAGCAGATCGAGAAATTAACCAAACTTGCCCGAAAGATCGGAATATCGAGAAGTGAAGTCCTGCGGCGGATGATCGATGAGTATCAAAACGAAGGGAGGGGATATTGTGAAAAAAATAAATAAATGGAAAGGAGGTGAAGAAGGAATGGGAATAATCAAGAGCGATGACATTCGAGGCTATCGGATAGACGAAGAAATTGTTTGCCTGGAATGCATAACCAAAGAGGAAAAGGACGAACTAACCGAAGAGGACTTTATCCTTGTCGATGAAGTGGAAAGGACTGATGACCTTTATTTCTGTGATCGCTGCGACCCTAAGCATCAACTTTAAGGGTAGCTAATATACCGGGGTGATTCCGTGGCCGGGGAAACCCGGCCTTTTTTATTTCTTTTCGGGGTTAAATAGGGGTTAAATGAAAAAAAGAGGGGTTAGGCAATTTTGCCTAACCCCTTGAATTTGCTGGCGCGCCCGGCCCTTCTTCAATAACGTTTAAAAGCGTGTACGCCTATATCGGGGGCACTTTGACCATGCGGCCAAGCATGGAAGGCCCGCGCGGATCGCAAATGCGGGGAGTGGCTGAGGGAGAATATAAAGCAAGGGGGAGACAGAAAATCAAAGTCGCAAGATGCGACCTTGATCCTTAAAGACCTTGACCTTACCAAATCCGAATCCTCCCGCCTTCAAAAGATTGCCTCGACAAACGTTCAATATCGCAACGTGCTATATTGAAGCCATTGCAAATTACTTTATCCGAATCCTCCCGCCTCCAAAAGATTGCCTCTATTGCGGGAAGAAAAACCCAGGAGCTGGTGCCGGCGGAGCCAGCGGGGAGAATTAACCCTAAACGTCAATCTCCCGAAAAGCGGGAAATTGAAATTCCAACTCAACGCCTTTCCGAATTCCGCAAGCTGGCTATAGAATAAACCATGGGGAGAACAAAGAGCGAAAATAACGAGAATTTTGCGCCGGCCGGGAGCTTCCCATACTCTCAAAGGTCCCACCTTAAACCTTTGTTAACCTGACCGGCGCATTTTTGTTTGAGGAAAATGAAATGAAATATCAAATCATGCCGCCGTTATCGACGGAAGAAAAAGAAGCCTTGCGCGCCAGCATAGAAATGGAAGGCATCCGAGACCCGATAATCGTTGATGAAGAAGGAAATATTCTTGATGGATACACTCGTTATGAAATAGCTTCCGATGCGCCCCGAAAAGTCATCAAAGGCTTGACAGAAGGCGAGAAACTGGCTTTTGCCTTGAGGTCTAATCTGGGAAGGCGAAATCTCTCCCTGGCTCAAAAAAAAGATCTGCTTAAAAAGCAGAGGGAAATAGCCAGGCAGTTGCGAGAAGAAAACCCCACAAAGAATACCAATGCCAGGGTTGGAGCAATGTTGGGAGTAAGTGAAGCAACTATTTCTAGATGGTTAGATGACAGCAAGCAAAATACAAGTAACTTGCAAGCGCAAGATACTTGTACTCCAATAATGCAATGATTAAAAATTTAACCCCGGACGGGGATAAAACCCCGGCCTTTTTTATTTCTTTTCGGGGTTAAATAGGGGTTAAATAGCTTTCTAACCAATTTCTTCCAATTTCCAACCCTTCAATATTTAAAGATAATTTGCAAACAAAATGGTGGCGGTGCAGGGACTTGAACCCCGGACACTGCGGATATGAGCCGCATGCTCTAACCAGCTGAGCTACACCGCCACGAAATGAAAGGGTAATCGATATTTTTATATTAACGATTTTCCCGCGGATGTCAATATGAAAGAAAACAACTAAAAAGACTTATTGCTCTTAGCCCATGGCCTATTACCTATTACCTGAGCCTCTTGCAAAACTCAAAATCTGGCGCTCAATCGTCATTCCGGGCAAGCGAAGCGCGACCCGGAATCCAGGATTATCAAATACTTCTGGATTCCGGCTGGAGTTTATCCCGATGAAAATCGGGGCCGGAATGACCGAATAAATGACATTTGCAAGAGCCTCACCTTTTACCCATTACCTGTTACCTATTACCCATAGCCTAATTTTTTTCTATTTTCCCAATAAATAATCCGGCTTCACGTGCTTCATGGCTTTGAATATGTTTTCTTTCAATCCTTTGTGGTCTTCCTCCAACTTCTTAAGAAGATCTTTTACATATTTCCTTTTGGTATTTTCGGCACTCGGGCATCCTGTTTTTACTACCGGAAGCTTGGCCTCACTGGCAAACCGTTTAAGAAGCGATTCTTCTATATAAGCCAATGGCCGCATAAGGTAAAAATCACCGTTAAAAAAAGGCTGATAAGGAAGCATCGTACTGATCTCCCGGGCAAAGAAAAGATTGAGAAGCAATGTTTCAATCAAGTCATCTTTGTGGTGAGCTAGGGCCACTTTATTGCATCGGTATTCTCTGGCCATTTCAAAGAGTATCTTTCGGCGAAGTCTTGAGCACAAAAAACAGGGGCTGGCTTTGCGGTTGTATTCGCTGTGGGCCAGGGGTCCGATATCTGTCTTTTCTATCCGGTAATTGTAGCCTTCCTCTTTAAAGTGCCTCTCCAGGATTTGAGCATGTTTCCCATCTCCTCCATCAAAACCCAGATCCACATGTACGGCTAAGACGTAATCTGGCCTGGGAACGAAAAGCATGGGCCCGGTTAAAAGTTTGAGGAGAGTAAGACTGTCCGCCCCACCCGAAACCCCCACTAAAACACGATCCCCTTCCGCAAGCATTCCATGCTGGAGAAGGGCTTGTTCCAGTCTTTTTCTAAGATGCAAATTGAGTTTACTCATTTTTCCATTAGGATCATCTCCAAATTAGTTGAGGCGCAGAGAGCCGGGATGGGTAAAATGTCCTGTACTTTCAGGGGATCGGAAGGAAAGTCATATTGCTGGCAATCATGAGGCACGCATCCCTCTTAAGCTGGGGCGGAGGTGTTCTTCTATCCTCCGCACTTTCCCGCCCCCGCTGTGCTGGGCGGAAGGCGAGCCGGTTGGATTAGGGAAGCGAATATCCCGCCGATGCTTGCGGCGCAATCTGCCTTTCCTTCCGATCCCTTGCCTAATTTTGATAAAATATTCAATCAAATAATTTGGAGATGATCCTTCCATTATGGTAACTTTTCTCTTTCCATGGTCAAAAAGGGCGTCGTCATCGCTCATGAAAGCGCTGCCAGCCTCTGGGCCAGGTCGCGAAACTGCTCCAAGGAAAGCGTTTCCCCCCTCGATAGAGGGGATATTTTAACAGACTGCAGGGCATCCTGAATCTTTTTCAGGTCAACGTGGGAGAAGCTCCCCAGCCTAAGGGCATTGGCCAGGGTCTTCCTCCGGTAGGTAAAAGCCGACCGGATAATTTGTTGTAGAATTTTTTCGTCTGGCACATCTACGCTCGGCATCTGTAAAATATCCAGCCTTACAACCGCAGATTCCACTTTCGGTTGGGGGTAGAAGGCCTGAGGGCCGACAGCGAAAGCGATTTGAGCCCGGGTATAAAGCTTGGACCATAGGCTTAACGGACCGTAATCTTTTGTTCCCGGGTGGGCAACAACTCTTTTGGCCACTTCCATCTGGAGCATCAGGACGTAAATGGAAAAATAGCGCCGTTCTTGAAAGAGGCGGAAAATCATCGGGCTGGAGATTTCGTAAGGAAGGTTGGCCACTACTTTCATCTGCCGTTGCCATTTCCCGTACAGAGGGGCAAAGTCAAACTGCAAAGCATCCGCCTGAATCACTTCTACACAATCACGGCAAAAAAACTGTTTCTTAAGTTCCCTAACTAACCGGGGATCCAATTCTATGGCATAGACTTTCCGAACCCGCTTGGCCAAAGGAACGGTCAAGCTGCCCAGACCTGCCCCGATTTCCACAACGACATCCTCAGGCGTAAGGGCGGCGCAATCCACGATCCGGCTGAGAATCTGCGGATCAGTGACGAAATGCTGCCCGAGCCTTTTTCTCGGCCGAATTTGTAGTTCCCTAAGTTGTCTTCGGATGGACATCTATTCCCTCTGGCCTTTTGCGTCTTTTTTCCCGGTAGAGAAGAATTATTTGCTTGGTGATAAAATATGACGGAATAGCCAAAATAAAACCATTGACTATCCCCCCGAATAAAAGGGGGTAAGAGACATGCCAACCCAATTCGATAAGGCGGGGGAAGGAAAAATTCGACAGGGAGAAAGAAGGGTCTGGAGCTCCTGTTAACGCCTGCCCGACTTTATAGTCCAAAATGTAGATAAAAGGGAGAAAAAAAGGATTGGCCACCCATACGCCCAAGGCCGCGGCCAGCTTACTTTTCTTGAGAAGGAAAGCAAATAAAACCGCCAAAACCGTGTGCAGGGGGACCGTAGGGGTCATCCCCACGAAAACTCCGATAGCCACCCCTCCGGCGACCTCTCCGGGTTGCCCTTTTAACCTGAGGAGTCTAAGGTAAAAAAGGCGAAAATTCCTTTTCCACCGAGTCCATCGTTCTTTGCCCCTGGTTCTCCATCCCAGTTCATTATCTCTTTCCACAGACCATTACCTTTGATGGCTTCCACTAAACCGGGAATAGGCGTTCAGCCTAAGGTCGGAGCGTTGTCCTTCCATAAGACGATGGAAACCGGCCGCAGCCACCATAGCGGCATTATCCGTACAAAGGGCAGGCGGAGGAAAGTGTACGGCAATCCCGGATGAATTTCCCTCCTCGAAGAACCTTTCCCTCAAGCGGGAATTGCAGGCTACCCCTCCGACCACGACTCCCTCTTTAATTTCCTCTCGTCTGGCCGCGCGCAGAACCTTCTTTACCAGGGTATCTACCACTGCTTCCTGGAAAGAGGCGGCGATTTCCCGAATCTGAATTGAGGAGAGTTTTCTTCCTAAATCTTTAATATGCTGGAGAACGGCGGTTTTAAGACCGCTAAAACTAAAGTCCAGGGAATGGGGCTCAAGCAGGGTGCGGGGAAAAGGAATAGCTTTCCGGTCTCCTTCTCTGGCCAGGCGGTCGATGATCTGTCCTCCGGGGTAACCCAAGCCCATAAGCTTGGCCACTTTATCAAAAGCTTCCCCGGCCGCATCATCCCTGGTTTGCCCGAGCAAAAACATGCGGGTTTGGCTTTCCACCCGGAAAAGGCTGGTATGACCGCCGGAGACGACCAGGGCGATTAAAGGAAATTTTAATGAAGGTGAAGAGAGAAACGCCGCCGCAATATGGCTTAAGATATGGTTGACCCCCACCCAGGGGACCTTGAGCACGTAAGCCAGGGACTTAGCGGCAGATATTCCCACTAAGAGCGAGCCCACCAGGCCAGGGCCCTGGGTTACCGCTATGGCGTCAATTTCCTTAAGGCCGTTACCGGATCGGGCTAAGGCTTCATCGATAACCGGCAGGATGAATTCCACATGCTTGCGCGAGGCTATTTCAGGGACGACTCCTCCATATTTGCTGTGTAAGGCCACTTGCGAGGCCACAATATTGGAAAGAATCTCCCGGCCATCCATCACAATGGCCGCAGACGTTTCATCGCAGGATGATTCGATTCCTAAAACTTTCATAGTCATAATGAGTCATCTTCTTGTCCGGGTTATTTCTGAAAGAGCCCTCAACAGGGCATCTACGTCCTCTGGGGTGTTGAAAAATCCCAAACTGACCCGGACAGCGCCGTTGGGGAATGTTCCCATGGTCCTATGGGCCTGGGGAGCGCAATGCAAGCCGGTACGGACCAATATATCATAAAGGTCGTCAAGTATAAATCCAACTTCTACCGGTTCCAGAAAATTTAGGTTGAAAGAAATTACCGGAACCCGTTTTCCCGCTTCCAGCGGACCATAAAGGCGGATCCCTTTAATCTTTTTTAATCCTTTAAGCAAGCGTTGGGTAAGTAATTGTTCTTTTTTCCAAATTCTTTCAACCCCTTGATCCAAAACAAAAGAAACCCCAGCGCCCAGGCCGGCAATTCCGGGGGTGTTTAACGTGCCGCTTTCAAACCGCTGAGGCAGAGCTTCTGGTTGTTCGTAGGATTCCGAGTCTGTTCCCGTGCCCCCCTCTTTTAAAGGCTTTAATTCAACCTCTTGGGAAATATACAAGAATCCAGTTCCCTGAGGACCGTAAAGAGATTTATGGCCGGGAGAGGCTAAAAGATCTATATGCATCCTTTGCACGTCTATCGGCACAAGTCCAGCGGTCTGAGCAGCATCCACCAGAAACAGAATTCCCCGGGAGTGGGCGAAGGCGCCCACTTCTTCAATCGGCAAAAGGGAGCCGATGACATTTGAGGCGTGGGTGAGGACGATAAGCTTCGTTTTTCGCCCGATGCTCTTTTTGAGCAAACGGAGGTTCAGATGACCCTGACGGGAACAGGGAACCTGACTGAACTGTACCCCTGCCCTTTCCAGCGCTTTTAGCGGCCGAATGACCGAATTATGTTCGACGGAAGAGGTGATAACGTGATCTCCAGGCGACAACGTTCCTTTAAGGCCCAGGTTTATGGCTTCCGTGGCGTTACAGGTAAAAATCACGCGCCTAGCTTCGGAAATGTTGAAAAGCAAGGCGATCTTCTCCCGGGTTTCGCTGATGATCTGGTTCGCCTTTCTGGCTAATTTGTGCTCGGAACGGCCTGGATTGGCGCCAATCCGGGTCACCATCCGGTTCATGGCGCGGCAGACGGCCGCTGGTTTAGGGAAAGACGTAGCTGCCTGGTCTAAATAAATTGACACAAGTATCGGTCCTTAATTTTGATGATGTCCATTCTCGAGGTTTTTCCAGAAACGGACGGCAGAAGAAAAACCTTCAGCTTACCGCTTTGGCAACCACCTAAGCCTTTTCCGTAGAGGCAGGTTAGCCCCCCACAATGGAGGCCATCTGAAATATGGGAAGGTACATGGCTATGACCAAAGCTCCGATCGCTCCTCCGAGGAAAACCATCAGTAGCGGTTCCAGCAAAGAAGTGAGGCCAGCAACGGCTGCGTCCACTTCGTCATCGAAAAAGTCGGCGATTTTGCTCAACATCGAGTCCAGGGCGCCGGTGGATTCCCCCACAGAGATCATCTGCACGACCATGGGAGGGAAAATTCCGCTGACCCCCAGAGGTTCAGCGATGGTTTTTCCTTCGCTGATGCTCACTTTCGTCTTCAAAATAGCCTTCTCGATGACTTTGTTTCCGGAAGTGCGGGCGACGATTTCCAGACCTTCGAGGATGGGAACGCCGCTGGAAAGCATCGTGCTCAGGGTGCGGGTGAATTTGGCGATGGCCACTTTTTTGATCAGTTCTCCAATAACGGGAATTTTGAGCAGGGAGCTATCCACGGTTTCCCGGCCTGATTCGGTCCGGTAGTAGCGCTTGAAAAAAAAGAAAAGAGCGAAAAGTAAAGCAAGCACGAGGAGAAAATACCGGCGCATAAATTCACTCAGATTGATAACCAATTGGGTAAACGTAGGGAGAGTTCCCCCCATATCGGCAAACATCTTCTGGAAGACAGGAATCACGAAGATCAGGAGGCTGGCAACTACGATTAGGGCGATGGCCATGACCGCGGCTGGATAGACCATGGCGCCTTTGACCTTTTTCTTCAGGTTCATCGCCTTTTCTATGTAAGCGGCCAGTCGGTTAAGAATTGTGTCCAGGATTCCACCAGCTTCTCCGGCAGCAACCAGGTTGCAGAAAAGATCATTGAAAACTCGTGGGTGCTTACGCAAGGCGTCCGCGAAGGTGGACCCGGCCTCCACATCTCCTTTAACCCGGATGAGGGTTTCTTTAAAAAATGGATTATCTTGCTGGCTGGAAAGAATTTCCAGGCACTGAACCAGCGGCAGGCCGGCGTCGATCATCGTGGCGAATTGCCTGGTGAAGATAACAATCTCCTTCTCGTTGACTTTTTTCCGCTTAAATAAAGTAATTCCTTTCAGGATGTCTTTGGGCTTAGCCTGGATCTTAATCGCCTGGATCTGCTGCCGGCGGAGCTGCATTCTTACCGCAGCTTCGTTAGCGGCTTCAATCTCTCCCTTTTCGATCGTCCCTTTACGGGATCGCCCTTCCCAGACATAAACGTCCATCTGCTCCTCCCAAAACCCTATCGGTTTTAAATTAAGTAAACTAAAGTGCCTAAAATTGAAAAAAGGAAAGTCCTATACAATTTGATGGCTTCGTTAAAAGTCCATCTGCGGCGTTGCGCTGCATCCTTCGTCGTTGCGGCGGACCTCTAAGTACGCCTCACTCCTCAGGATTTGCGCGCCTTGCATATGGAGCTTTTTACTTTGCCATCCCAATTTTGAGTTTTTACGAGATCATCACAATTTAATTAATCTTCAACCGTAGTTTTCAAAACTTCTTCGATGGTCGTGACGCCTTCCCGTAGTTTCGTCACAGCGGACTGCCGCAAGGTTTTCATGCCCAAGCGCATCGATTCCTTCTTGATCTCCGTTGCCGCCGCCCCCTGAAGGATCAACTCCCGAATCTCCTCCTTTATGGGCATAACTTCATAGAGGGCCACCCGCCCCTTGTAACCCGTATTGTTGCAGCGCGAGCAGCCTGTCCCCTTGTAGCAGGTAAATCGTTGGATGTCATCAGGGGGAACTCCCAGATTGAGAAGCATTTGCGGGGAGACCTGGATGGGCTGCTTGCAGGAATCGCAGATCATCCGGGCCAGGCGCTGAGCAGCGATCAAATTCACCGATGAGGCAACCAGAAAAGGCTCGATGCCCATATTAAGCAAGCGGTTGATTGTGCTGGGAGCATCGTTTGTATGCAGCGTGCTCAAAACAAGGTGGCCGGTGAGGGCGGCCTTGATAGCGATCTCCGCGGTCTCAAAATCGCGAACCTCCCCCACCATAATGATGTCAGGGTCCTGGCGCAGAAAAGAACGAAGGGAGCTGGCAAAAGTTAAACCAATTTCTTCATGCATCTGCACCTGGTTGATGCCCATGAGGTTAAATTCCACCGGATCCTCGGCAGTGGAAATATTTTCGGAGACCCGATTTAACTCGGCGAGCGCGGAATAGAGGGTGGTGGTTTTGCCGCTTCCGGTGGGCCCGGTGACCAGCACCATCCCGAAGGGTTTATAGATCGCTTCTTTGAAGTCTTTTAGGGGTTTCTCCTCGAAGCCCAGTTTGGTCATGTCGAGCTGCAGGTTGGATTTATCGAGCAAGCGCATGACCACTTTTTCCCCGAACAAGGTCGGCAGCACAGAGACTCGGAAATCCATCTCTTTATCTTTCCCGTATTTCAATTTGATGCGCCCGTCCTGGGGCAGGCGGCGCTCGGCGATGTCCAATTTGGACATGATTTTCGCCCGGGAGATAATGGCATTCTTGAGTTTCATGGGAGGTTTCATGAATTCCTGGAGCACCCCATCGATGCGAAAGCGTACCCGGAAAATTTTCTCGTAGGGTTCGAGGTGAATGTCGCTGGCCTTGCGTTTGATGGCTTCGTTGAGAATCAGGTTGACAAGTTTCACTACGGGAGCATCTTCGGAGGCCTGCTGCAATTCCCGGACATCGACCTCTTCGCTATCTTCCAAAAGCTCCATCTTATCGGTTTCATCCATCCCTTCCATGATGTCCTTCAAAGACTCGGAAAAATCATAGAATTTATCGATGGCCGCCTTGATGGCGCTTTCGGTGGATACGAACACTTCTACGTGGCAGCTGGTCAGGAATTTAATATCATCTATAGCCAGGATGTTTGAAGGGTCGCTCATGGCCACCCGCAGGGTGGAACCGATTCGTTTGATGGGGATGACCTGGTACTTGAAGACAACGTCCGGGGGGATCATTTTGACCACATCCTGGTCAATCTGGGCTTCAGACAGATCGATGGCCGGAACGCCATAATGCCGGCTTAAAAAAGAGACAAGATTCTTCTCGGCTATAAAACCGAGTTTTACCAAAGAAGATCCCAGCTTGTTCCCGGAGATTTTTTGTTCCTGTAGCGCGTCCTCCAGTTGTTTTGTGGTGATCAATCCCTTGTTCACCAGCAATTCTCCTAACCGGACGCTCATATTTTCTCCTCTAAGAGTCAATTTAGTTAGTTAAATATATAAGAATTTCAATGGAGTGTCAAGATTTTTCAGGTCGCTTCAAAAAGGCTTATCGTCATTTGGCAACGAGTCCTGAAGGGGTTCTGGCAGGAATATTGTGTCAGGCCTTTTCTTTACCCTCGCAGCGGCTTTAATTACGGCACTATTATTGAATCCTCCCTACATCTTCCCGATCATTCCATTATTTAACCCCGTGTTGGGAGGGGTCTTAATTCAATATCCATTGCCTCCCCCGTTTTTTTCAGGAAAATGTTTACCTTCCAATATTCGTCGTCAGTTTTAGGGAAGTCCCTCCGGAAATGGGCTCCCCGGCTTTCCTCTCGAACCAGTGCGCTCCTTACGATCATTTCTCCGGCGAGGAGAGCGTTTTCTACTTCCATCTTCTCGAGGATTTCCTTCGGGCTTTCGATCCTGGCCCGCGGCAAATCTTCTTGCTGTATTCTCTTCAAGGCCTCCATAGCCGAAGATAATCCGCTTTTCTCTCTCAAGATTCCTCCATCTCTCCAGAGAGTCTCTCCAATTTTTTTCCGGATCAATCTGGGCGCCAAACCTGCGGTTCTGGTTACCAATTTTTTCCGGAAAGAATCAAGACGCACCTTGAGCAAATCTTGGGATCCCTTTAACATATCCTGCTCAATGGCCCATGCTCCTGCCGCTTTCCCGGCGCGATATCCAAAAACCATGATTTCACCCAAGGCATTTCCGCCCAGCCGGTTGGCCCCGTGAAGCCCGCCAGCTGTTTCACCTGCTGCATAGAGCCCGGCAATCCCCGTCCCCCCGTTTTGGTTTATCGACACTCCCCCCATAAAAAAATGGCACATGGGAGAGATCCGCAGGGGTTTTACTGAACCGGAAAAGTGTTTCATCAGCATTTCCCGCTGTGCCCGGGCTAGGCTATCCTGCAGCCAATCCCTCTCCGAAAGCGACCTCAGGTCGATAAACACCTCTTGCCCTCCCATCTCCTCTCTGAAGATGGCCAGGGAAAACGAATCCCTTGAACGGACCGCTACCGGTTTCTCCGTGATCCGATATTTTTCCAGAATATCCTCCCCTGATGAATTGATTACCCTTCCCATGTCCGCTAAGGGAGGAGAAATGAGATAAGCAGGTTTATTAGGTTCGGCTAAGCCCACAGGGATAAACTGGACAAATTCCATATCCCGGAGTGAGCAGCCGGCATGGAAGGCTAAGGCATATCCATCCCCGGTAGCGCGAACCGGATTATCATGGCGCGCGTACAGGGATCCTCCTCCCCCATTGGCCAGGATTACTGCTTTGCTCAGGAAAGCGATTGTCTTTCCTTTTCGAAAATCGAACCCCAATGCCCCCGCCACTTTTCCTGATTCGGTCACCAGTTCAGAGACTATAACCCAGGGCATTGAAGAAACTCCCTGCTTTCTAACAGCTTCGGCCAGGATGTTGGCCAATGGCGCTCCAGCAGCTGTCGGCTTGCCCAGGCAGCGAAACCTCCCTTTCTGCCATTCTCCAACCAAGCCACTAAGCTCCAATTCCCGGACTCGTTCGGGGGTTTCATTTACCAGGATCTCGGCAAGATCCCGCACATTTATTCCCTTACCTGCCTGAAGGGTTAATTGCAGGTGGGTTTCTTTCGAAAATCCATCTGTGGCCAGAGTGAAGGCCCCTGCCGATAAATAAGTACAGGTGGATTTCCCGATAGGAGTCTTCGAGACCAGGAGAACTTCGGCCCCTATTTCTTTGGCAGCCAGGGCCGCCCGCATGCCGGCCCCTCCCCCTCCAATAACCAGAACATCCGTTTTGATGATTTCCATAACTTCCTCTCACTTTCAATACTATTACAATCTCTTTACCAGCCCCCGCTGAATAAATCAATAGATAAGCGCGCCTTGCCCACCTTCACTTTTGAATAAATTAATGAATTCACAGTGATAGATGAAGCCCGGACGGAGGGGGATGAAAGAGGGAGCACCGGCGGGAACAAGATTGGACCATAGCCCGCGATTTTCTTCCTCGAAGAAAAGGCGGGATCGAAGGAAGGCGGGCATCATCGGCGCAAGCCCCGCCCTTACCTATGAAAAAAGTGCTGCCTTGTGCTCCCGAGAGATTCCCCCTCCCGTCCGGGCCGTGTCCTGACTCTCATTCTGAAATCATGAATAAAAATCAAAAGTGAAGGTGGGCAAGATAAGCGCGCTTGACACGGATTTTCTTTTTTAATAAGATGCTGTCATATTTGACGATCTCGTAAAAAGTATTTAAATGCTGTTTTCCGTCATTCCGGCGAAAGCCGGAATCCAGTCTTTTTAAATAGTTATCAATTCTCTGGACTCCGGTTTTCACCTGTCTGCCCGGCACAGGCAGGCTGGAGTGACGACTTTTTACGAAACCATCATATTTAACCTGGAAACAAGGAGCCTTTATTTCATGGAAAACATTCTGCAAGAAATAGATGAAGCATCTCAATTTATGGCCAGCAGGGTCAAAGCAAAACCCGGCGTTGGGATCATCCTGGGAACAGGTCTCGGGGGCCTGGTGGAGAAAATCTTCATCGAGGAATCAATTCCCTACGAAGAGATTCCATACTTCCTCCACAGTACAGTCGAAGGACATGCCGGCCGCTTAATCTTTGGCCATTGTTCTGATAAGGAAGTTCTGGTGATGCAAGGAAGGTTTCATTTCTACGAAGGATACCCCCTTTCACGGGTAACATTTCCCGTTCGGGTAATGAAAAAGCTTGGAATAAAAACCCTTATCATATCCAATGCCGCCGGCGGCCTGAACCCGCTTTTTTCCGCCGGCGACATTATGGTCATATCCGACCACATCAATTTTACCGGGCAAAACCCGCTGATTGGTCCCAACCTCGAGGCTTTTGGCCAGAGGTTTCCAGATATGAGTGCCGTCTATGATCGGAAGTTAATCGCTATATCTGAACAAGTTGCCCTTGAAAAACAAATCAAACTACAGAGAGGGGTTTATGTGGGGGTGGCTGGCCCGAGCATGGAAACCCCGGCAGAAACCAGATTCTTACGGATGATGGGAGCCGATGCAGTAGGAATGTCCACCATTCCCGAGGTTATTGTGGGTGTTCATTGTGGCTTGCACATCCTGGGCTTTTCGGCCATCTCCAACGTCAACCGACCCGATTGCATGGAACCAGCTCCCTTTGAAGAAATCCTGGCCAATGCCGCTCTGGCCGGAAAGAAAATGATCGGCATCATTGAAGGAGTTTTGGAAAAAATTTAAGGGAGGTTTTTTTGAGCCAACAAACAAAAAAATCTGTAGATTTGATCCTGACCAATGGCGTCCTGCTTACCCTTTCTCCTAATTCCGAGCCTATTATCGATGGAGCCCTGGCTATAATAAGCGGAAGGATTGCCGGAATAGGAACTAAAGCTTACGTGGAGAATTCTTTTGAGGCTCCAAGAACCATAGATGTTAGGGGTGGCTTAATCATGCCTGGACTGGTGAATGCCCATAATCATGCGGCCATGACCTGTTACCGGGGGATGGCCGATGACCTTCCTTTAATGGATTGGCTCAACCGATATATATTCCCCGCTGAAAGCAAATCAGACGGGGATCAAGTTTACTGGAGTACACTCTTAGCCTGCGCGGAGATGATCCGCTCAGGAACCACCATTTTTTGCGACATGTATCTTTTCGAAGACCGGGTGGCTGAGGCAGCCAAAGAAGCAGGGATGAGGGCGATGGTTGGGGAGGTTCTCTATGATTTTCCCTCTCCCAACTACGGTCCTCCGGAAAAAGGATTTGAATATATCGAAGCTTTAATCAACCGCTGGCAGGGAGACCCCCTCATCTCCATCGCCATTGAGCCGCATGCTCTTTACACCTGTTCTCCTATTCTTTTAGGGCAGTGCCGGGATTTGGCCGAGTGGTACGGAGTTCCCATGATCATCCATCTGGCTGAGACCAGGAGTGAAGTTGAAGAAGTTTATAATAAATATGGCAAAAGCCCTGTAAATCACATGGAAAACTTAGGACTACTTTCTCCATCTCTGATTGCCTGCCACTGCGTCTGGCTAACCGATGCCGAAATGGACCTCCTGGCCCGCCGGGGAGTGAAAGTAGTCCATAACCCCGAATCCAACATGAAGCTGGCCTCCGGAGTTGCGCCTATCCCGGAACTTCTGGCCCGGGGAGTTCCCGTAGGGCTGGGCACGGACGGCTGCGCCAGCAATAATAATTTAGACCTTTTTCAGGAGATGGACTCGGTAGCCAAGCTGCACAAAGTTCACCGGCTGGACCCCACGGTGATGCCTGCAGATGTTGTCCTGCATATGGCTACTCTGGGCGGGGCAAAGGTTTTGGGTCTGGATAAGGAAATCGGTTCCCTGGAAGTGGGTAAAAAGGCCGATGTCATTGTTCTGGATTTTAACCGCCCTCACCTCCAGCCCATTTACAATATCGTTTCGCATCTGGTCTATTCGGCCACGGGTGCGGATGTGCGCGATGTGATCATCGACGGGAAACTGGTCATGCGGGACCGCAAACTCCTCACCCTTGACGAAGAAAAAATCCTGCAAAAAATGCAGGAGATCAAGGGGAAAATCCTGCAAAGGGTTTCCCATTGAATCAAGATGCTCCGGCTGATATTCTCATAAAGGAGACAAGCCTCCTTCCATTTCCCAACTCATTTCATTTCATCCCCAAAGGCTGGCTGGCAATAAAAGAAAGCCGGATCATCGAGATAGGCTCCGGAGAAGTTCCTTCCTTTCCTGCCCGTTTATGTCTTGATGGCCGGGGTTGCCTGACCATGCCCGGCCTGGTTAATGCACACACCCACGCCCCCATGGCCCTCTTCCGGGGATTGGTCGATGACCTGCCGTTAAAAGTTTGGCTGGAAGAATATATTTTCCCTGCCGAAGGAAGATGGGTGGATGCAGATTTCGTTTTCTGGGGAACACTCCTGGCCTGCGCGGAGATGATCCGTTCTGGAACCACTACTTTTGTCGACGGGTATTTTTTCGAAGAGCAGGTAGCCCGAGCAGTAGAACAGGCCGGACTGAGGGCAATCTTGGGCGAAGGGATACTGGATTTCCCTACTCCAGACTCTCCTTCCCCGGCCGAATCCTTTAAGAAGGCTGAAGCTTTCCTTCAACATTATAGAAATTCTTCCCTCATCCACCCTGCCCTGTTCCCCCATTCGGTGTATACCTGTTCCCCCGTGCTCTTGGGAAAGTGTAAGGAGTTAAGGGAATTTTATGGCGCGCCCATGATCATTCACCTCGCCGAGACGCGGAATGAAGTTGAAGAAGTTTATAATAAATATGGCAAAAGCCCTGTAAATCACATGGAAAACTTAGGACTACTTTCTCCATCTCTGATTGCCTGCCACTGCGTCTGGCTAACCGATGCCGAAATGGACCTCCTGGCCCGCCGGGGAGTGAAAGTAGTCCATAACCCCGAATCCAACATGAAGCTGGCCTCCGGAGTTGCGCCTATCCCGGAACTTCTGGCCCGGGGAGTTCCCGTAGGGCTGGGCACGGACGGCTGCGCCAGCAATAATAATTTAGACCTTTTTCAGGAGATGGACTCGGTAGCCAAGCTGCACAAAGTTCACCGGCTGGACCCCACGGTGATGCCTGCAGATGTTGTCCTGCATATGGCTACTCTGGGCGGGGCAAAGGTTTTGGGTCTGGATAAGGAAATCGGTTCCCTGGAAGTGGGTAAAAAGGCCGATGTCATTGTTCTGGATTTTAACCGCCCTCACCTCCAGCCCATTTACAACATCACTTCGCATCTGGTCTATTCGGCCACGGGTGCGGATGTGCGTGATGTCATCATCGACGGCCAATTAGTCATGCAAAACCGCCAACTCCTCACCCTCGACGAAGAAAAAATCCTCCGCAAAGCAAAAGAGTGGCACAAAAAGATAATCGTAACAGTTTAGCGATTTGGAAAAATGGTATTAAAGCCTTTGTTGAGGGCCGGGGGTTAGAGCGGAACGCGCCGGAAGCATCGGTTGGGTTTCCGCTTGGCCACGAGGACAAAGGATCGTTCCTCTGGAGGAGGCGGGGGTTCTTGCCCGCCCCAAATGCGGAGAAATTAGCGCCTTATGATTCCAAGCGTTACGCTCTGGCCCCCGGCCCCTGGAATCCCTTGGCCCTTACAACACACCTTTTTTCAAAGAGCTAAAGTGTTACAGATAATCCTGTAAGCTTTTCACTGAAGCGGGATGAAGCAGTCCTAAAATAGAATGGAATTGCCAGGCCTTACGGGAAAATCTGAGCCGATAGAAAATCCATTGGCCGAGGATGGAAAGGTCCGTCCGTGAATCGGATAATTTTTTCCGCCTTTGCCTTCATTCCCCCATTCCCAGAACGCCGGCAAATCGATCTCTTGCTTTCGGAACCAAAAGATCAAAACAGGAACGATTTTAGAAAAAAATCACGTTTATCCCCTATTTCACGGACTGACCCCTTTTTGCGGGCGCTTAGAACTTCCGGAGTTCCAGTTGCGAAACTTTCCGTTTACTTGCTCTCGCGGGCGATATCCATCAGGGGAGCTACCCGCTGGTGGAGGTCAAGAACATATTTCATGTATTCTTCGCCCACGAGGGGTTGGACGGCCAATCCTGTTTTATCCATCTTATCCAAATGCTCCGGATCTTTCATGGCCTCTAAGAAGACCTTTTGAATCTTCTTCAGAATGGGCTGGGGAATGCCCCGGGGTCCAAGCATGCCGCGAGAGGAGGAAGAAATGACCTTGGGAAAGCCCAGCTCGGCAGACGTAGGAACATCGGGCATAAACTTCGTTCTTTCGGGGTCCATGATGATCAGGACCCGAAGCGGGGTCCCCTTGGCCTTGACGGCAATATCGCCGATATTGCCAAAGGCCACATCCACCTGGCCCCCCAATACCGCGGCGAACACAGGAGCGCCCCCGTCAAAATGGACGATCCGGAATTTCACCTTGGCCGCTTCTTCCATCATCAGGATGGCCAGATGGTCATCGCCGAGAATACCCGTTGTAGCGGCCCGGATTTGGCCTGGCCGCTTGCGGGCGTCATCGAGCAGGTCTTTCAAGGTCTTGTAGGGGCTATCTCCTTTGGCCCAGATGATCCCGGGGTCAATTACCTGATTGATGATGAAAACCAGGGAATTTAGGTCAAAAGTCGCCTTCCGTTCCGGGTCCAGAATGATAGTGTTCAGCGCCGGCAGACTGGCGAAACCTAAAAAATAACCGTCCGGTTTCTGTCGAGCTGTTTCGGTCAAGCCAATCTGCGAGCCAGCCCCCACTCGATTCGTCACGACGATCGGCTGCCCCATTTTCTTTTCCGCAATCGCCGCGACGATACGGGCTCCCATATCCGTGGACCCGCCCGCCGGCCAGGGCACCTGGAGAATAATCGGCTTGGTGGGATAATCCAGGGGCTGCGCGCCGACCCAACCCGCTCCCCAAACGGAACCAACAACCAACAGCATGCTTAAGATGATTCGCTTAATCATTTTTTTCCTCCTTGCAATGGAATTTAGCCTCCTTGTTGCTATGAAAAATACCTCCTTGACTTTTGCTCCTCCCCCTCCTTCGATTCCTCAAATCAACACATGGTGCAGGGTTCCTGGATGGTCTAATCTACTTTGCCGAGTTATGCTTCTTTTCTACCAAAAAATAACTCAAAGATAAAGGGCTATTTTTCACTACAGCTCCTCTTCTATGCCCCCTTTCCACAAAAAGGGAAGTCAATATAGTCAACAACGTCCCGTCCCGCACTTCACGATATGTCCGCCATCTCAATCTTATACTCGCGACTAAAAATACATGAACATGGTTCCCAGCAACGGCCAGGCAGGATGCGGGTGCCGGTGACGAAGTCTTTCGGGTCCAGGGTATCCCGAAAGATCCCCTTGCCTTCGATCCCTCGAATCATCATATGGTGCAGGGTTCCAGGAGCGTTTAATCTGGCTCGGCGAGGCATGGCTCTTTTCCACCATAAAACCACTTTAATGCAAAGTGTATATTTTCCACTACACCCCTCTTCTACGTCCCCTTTCCACAAAAAGGGAAGTCAACGTAGTCAACAACCCGCACTATGAATAGAAAAAGTAAAGACCTCGAACTTGCAAGGGCTGCCCCTACCGCGACCCAAAACCGAGATCGCCCAGAAGGATGTTTAAGGATGGTAAAAAGTATTGACCAAAGTTAACATGCAGGTTATCATGTAATCGTGAATAGGAGAACGGTTATCTTCTATAGAACAGTCAGTGGCCAATGCCCGGTAGAAGATTTTCTTAATTCTTTGCCGGGGAAGGCAGCCCAAAAGATAGCCTGGGTTTTGAAGCTACTCGAAGATCTGCATGTTCTTCCATCGACCTATTTTAAGAAGCTGGTTGGGACGGATGAAATTTGGGAATGTCGAATTCAATTTGGTTCGAATACTTACCGCATCTTTTGTTTCTTTTTAAGCAATTCCACTATTGTACTAACCCATGGAATTATGAAAAAGAGCCAAAAGACACCCGGGCATGAAATTGAACGAGCAGAGGCCTATAAGAGAGATTTTTTAAGAAGGAGGAACGGGCATGAGTGATCTGGAAAAATATATTAACGAGAGAAAAAAAAGAGATAAGAAATTTTCCGGGAGATTTGAAGAAGGATACGAACAGTTTAAAATTGGCGTGATGCTTCGTCAAGCCCGGCAAGCCGCAGGGCTGACCCAGGAAGAACTGGCTCTCCAGTTAAAAACCAAAAAGACGGCAATTTCAAGAATTGAGAACCATGCGGAAGACATAAAATTATCAACTTTGGAACGTGTCGCCGCAGCGTTGGGAAAACGCCTCCAAATTAGTATCGCTTAATTCTCCTTACATGGGCACCTCCCAAAAGATCTCCTTGCCTTTTATTCCTCGAATCATCACATGATGCAAAGTTCCAGGAGTGTCTAATCTGGCTTGACGGGGCATGGCTCTTCTCCACCATAAAACCACTTTAATGCAAAGTGTATATTTTCCACTACGTCTTCTACGTTTCCTTTCCACAAAAAGCGAAGTCAACGTAGTCAACAACGCACTCCTCCACCCTTTTTACCTCGCCGCCAATTGGCTCTTATGTGGCATGCCACATAAGAGCCATTATGTGACGTCCGCAGTTATGTGACGTAAAGAAGAAAAGCCCTTTATTTTCAGTACCATTTCTTATTTTTACATCACATAAACAATCACCCCTAATCTCCTATAAGGCCCTTAGGAAAGCCAT
>Ga0194125_10005229_pt1 | contig 19848 bp, 16 predicted proteins | sample TA2KigC250mmetaG_FD_148626 | JGI IMG/M metagenome (GOLD analysis project Ga0194125, IMG submission 148626) | Freshwater microbial communities from Lake Tanganyika, Tanzania - TA2015034 Kigoma Deep Cast 250m | ecosystem: Environmental > Aquatic > Freshwater > Lake | place: Tanzania: Lake...
CCAGAATATGCTGTCCATCAGAAATGACGCAGTCAAATTGCTCGCCCTGAATCGTGCGTTCCTCCACATGGAAACCGAAGGATTTTTCCAGTAATTCAGCTATCGCCTGGCGGAAGATACTCTCATTACGAATACCCCAGCGTGAGCCGAGTCGGTCGATAGTGTGTTGCATGTCGCGAAAACCAGCTTCCATACGCTCTTCCAGTCTTTGGTCTTGCAAACTAAGACGTTGGAAACCAGCTTCCATACGCTCTTCCAGTCTTTGGTCTTGCAAACTAAGACGTTGGAAACCAGCTTCCATACGCTCTTCCAGTCTTTGGTCTTGAAGACTAAGACGTTGGAAACCAGCTTCCATACGTTCTTCCAGGTTTGTAAAACGTTCCTGAACTTCGTCGCGGAACCCATCAAATTCAGCGCGGAAATCGCGTAGTTCTGCCAGCACAACGGCTACCTCTTCCTTCGTAGCAAAGAATTTCATGAAGGCATGGTAAATGCGAGGCTCCAATTCTGGCCGTCGTTCTAAAAGGTCAGGCAATTGTTTGTCAAACAATTCAATAAGTTCATCATCTGTCAATCGAATCATTTCGGTCAATGTTTCCTCTCTTCTAAGTGTGATAATAGACCAATACCGTCACCGAACTTTGTAAAATTGCAAGCTCACAATATTATAACTTTTTAACTTTATAAAAGCAAGGAGATTTTTTTTTAATCTTGACTTTCAATACGAAAAGAGTTATCATTTTCTGTTAAAGTTGCTAAATTTATTGTAGAGTGTAGTAAGGTTTAAGAGCAATCCCCTCGTTTACTTTAGGTACAATTTCCTTCTTATCACCGACGCTACTAACGCGCCAGAATTAGTAAAAACGCGTTTGGGATTGCCTGGAGGTTAAAAGATGGCGCAAAACATATTCGGAGAAAAATTCAAACATTTAAGCCCAAACGTTGTTGATTTTTGTAGCCCGTCCTCAATATTATTTTAGAACTTGCTTAAAAAAAGTTAAAAAAATGGTTGACATATTCGCCAAATTTTGTTATAATTATCATTGGCAATCCAGTAAATAGGATTGTCCCTTGATTTAATTAGAAAAATTAGCATGAAGAAACATTATAATGCAACAAAAAAAGGAGATTGAAAGTGTATCTAAAAAGTTCCATAGTAACAACTTTCATCCTGTGCGTGGCTTTATCAATTCCCAGCCTTGTTATGGCTCAAGGCATTGCCATATCAACGCAAGCGGGTTGGTTTGGCCAAGCTGCTGCGGATAGAGAAATGCAAGAGGTAGCTAACAATGTGAAGGGGATCGACATCAAAACGTACCCGCCAGATAAGCAGGCTGACCTTGCAACATGGGTCAAAAATCGTACAGGGGATGGTAAGGCGGATATCCTGATTCTGTGCGGACAATTTCCCAATACCATCTACGGACCGGGTAATACTCAAGCGGATAATTCATTGGCAGAGTTGTTTTTAGATGATGGAAACATCATTCTGAACACCGGCGACTATATGTTCTATGTAGTGGATGGCGCTGGCACCAATGCTGCTGGTGGATTACAGACTATGATGGATATTGCCGCTATAACAATGTGGGATGACAACACCGCTGTCAAAGCCACTGCCAAGGGGAAGGCTACTTGCCCAACCTTGAAGGATTTTCAAACAGATAGGCCATTCCATAGGGAGATTAGCAATTAGCCAACCAGTGTATCTTCTTCAGGTTCAATCACATCGAAACCAGCTTCACGCAATGCCTGCGCCCGCCGGCTATGAATGACGGCAGTTACCAGAATAACGCGCGCAGGTGCCACTCCTGTTGCCTCCGTATAAAGACGGCGTTTGCGTTCCAACTTATCCTGAATATCAGGGCCGACACTGGCGGAGATTTCCACCAGAATATGCTGTCCATCAGAAATGACGCAGTCAAATTGCTCGCCCTGAATCGTGCGTTCCTCCACATGGAAACCGAAGGATTTTTCCAGTAATTCAGCTATCGCCTGGCGGAAGATACTCTCATTGCGAATACCCCAGCGTGAGCCGAGTCGGTCGATAATGTGTTGCATTTCGCGAAAACCAGCCTCCATACGCTCTTCCAGGTTTTGGTTTTGTGCTCTGAACTGGTCAATTGCCTGGTGCACTTCTTGGAAACCAGATTCCATACGCTCTTCCAGGTTTGTAAAACGTTCCTGAACTTCGGCACGGAACCCATCAAATTCGGTGCGAAACTCCTTAACTTCATCACGGAACCCATCAAATTCAGCGCGGAAATCACGTAACTCTGCCAATACAACGGCTACCTCTTCCTTTAAATGCGGCTGGGTTTGAAAGCGGCAGACAGATAGTTAAATCAGGTTGTCGTCCCTATTCACACGTAGCCGAAGCGAAATGGCCTTAAAGTAGAGCAGACTTTACCCATAAAATGCGCCTTTGCCGCCAAGGCTGGAACGAATCCTTTGCCTGGATGAAAGTGTGTGTCAAATCCAGGATGCTATCCTGGGAACGGGTTAAGCCTGACTATCAGGACTGTAACGAGTTGGGTGCGCTTTTCACCGCAAGCATGAAAAAGTTAGAAGCCAGTCTGCAACCCAAATATAAGGTTCAAGGAGAACTGAGAAAAAGGTCGTAATTCGTCACTCGTAATTCGTCATTCTGATTTTGGGAGGACAGTGCCCTGTTGATTGTCGATTTCGCCAACAGCATCTTGTAAACACCGATTTAAAAATGAAAACTAAAGTTACGGTGTTGGTTTTGATCTAAATCCGTCCTTACTTTTTCCAAGATTTCTTTAACGCAAAGTCGCAAAGACGCGTTACAAATACCCATCAATTAATTAGTAGGTAAGACACCATAAACCTCAATTTCACGCACTCCTGCGGGTTTTTCAACCAAAACTCGATAGTATTCCACAAAACGCCCTAAAACAAACTTCCGAATCCTATCAACTACTATATCACCTTGCGCTGGTTTATCTTTGCTGACGACATCATCATCAACTGTTCGAATGACATTAATCCGCATCTTATCTGTCATGAAACTGAAGCGACCAAATTCATACTCAGGTTGTATTGTCTTTGAATCCACACCTTTCACATCTCGCCGTTGCAGTACTGTTTGGAATGTTTTCCATTCCATTTTACTATTGTCCCAATATTGAAGTTCAAAGTAGAGAAGGTTATAGTTATGAATAACAATCCTACGAATCTTTTTCAGTTCAGTCAATTGAACAATGAGATGCCTCGGCCGCTCTGCGGAACTGAATGCGACAGTATCGAGTTTTCCATCATTGATAGCTGGTGTCTCAGATTTTCCGCCATTGGCATCTAACGCATAGTTTTCACTCCAAGTGGTCGTGAGAATCGGAGTCCACATACAGCTTGATGTAAACAGGATGACACTGTAAATAAACAATAGAGCTATATTCAGCACAAGCCTTTGCATTTGGTATAATGTCGGATTTTTCATGTCTTCCTCATTTTTAACTCCAAGTTAAATTTCAAGAGAGTATATCTTAAAGGTAAAATCCTGTCAAGAATTTTCTCTGGACAACTATCTCCGAATTTGTTACACTAAAATACCGCGGACTTGATGGACGAACTCGGACAGTGAGTATAAGTTGTGCTGTCAAACATCGTAAAACGTGAAACGTAAAACGTGATTATGGCTTCGCAAACCGCCAATTCACTTTTCACGTTTCACGCATCACGTTTCATAGAAACCGTTTCTTATGCTAACAACAGTGAATTATAAGAAGTAACCAAACTTTTCTTTCAGAAAGAAAAGTTTGATAAAATCTTCCTTAGTATTTTCTTTTGCTCACGCTTTTCTTTTTTAAAAAGAAAAGCGTGGAGTTTGATCAAAAGAAATAAGAGGAAAAAAGTAAGGAGCATTAACAATGTCATTCGATAGTTTTACCTTACATATCCTGGTCTCAGAATTACGCGACGCTATTTTGGGCGGGCGGATACGCCATGTTGCTCAGACGCATTCTTTTGAAATTATCCTCAGAATAGCCACTGAAAGCGGCAATCGGGATTTGCTGATTTCAGCGCATCCGACACACGCGCGAACTCATTTTGTGAAACAAACGCCCAAAACGAAAGAACGTTTTCATTTCGCTGATTTTCTCATGCAACATATCATGCGCGGGACAATAACACGTATTGAGCAACTTGGTCTGGATAGAATTCTACGGATTCAAATTACCCCAACCGAGTCGGTGCTTGATGTCGCGCCGAAGTTGTTAATCGCGGAGTTTATGGGCAAACATAGCAATATCATCCTTGTCAATGAGAGTACAGGCAAGATTTTGGAAAGTATCAAGCATATCGATGAGTCAGTGAGCAGGTATCGACAGGTGCTTCCGGGATTGGAATATGTGTTGCCGCCACAGCAACAAAAACTCGACCCGTTTAGTTTAGAAAAATCAAAATTTATGTCATTGTTTGAAGATAACCCCAAACAGCAAACCTGGCGCGTGCTTTTGAATAATATAGACGGTATGAGCCCAATGATAGCGAAGGAAATCGTCGCTCGCGCGGAAGTGGATGAAAAACCAACCGCTTTGTGGGACGCCTTCAAAGAGGTGCTTGATGCTTTCAAATCCCCCCGGCCCCCTTTATTAAAGGGGGACAGCGCGCATTCTCCTCAAGCGCGCGTCTCTACGACGGATGAAACCGATGTCGTCGTAGCGTCTGCGCTGCCGCTGATTCAATTCCCTGATACGAAACGATTGTATTTTGAGAGCATGAGCGAGGCGTTGGAATATTTTTATCAGTGTGTTATACTCAAAGAAAATATTACTGCACAGGTAAACGCTTTGACCCAGGTTCTCAATAAAAAGCGCGAGACAGTCGAAAATAAGCTAACGGCGTTATCAGAGGATTTGCGCACAGCCGAGAACGCCGATGATATTCGCATCAAAGGCGAATTGATAATCTCTAACCTGCATAAAATTAAACGCGGGCAAACCGAGGTTGAAGTTGAAAATTACTATGACCCAAATCTAAGTAAGTTTGTCATTGAATTAAATCCCCGTCTTACGCCGTCAGACAACGCGCAACGATATTTCAAGCAATATTCCAAAGCCAAGCGGAGCAAAGCGGTGATAAGCAATCTGATTGCCGAAAATCAGGCGCTTCTTGATGTAATCGAACACTATACCACTGAACTCGAAAAAGCGAAAGAACTGGAACAACTGCTTGCGATACGGTCAGAGTTGGCCGAAAAAGGGTGGATTGCCTCGACTGAAAAAAAGAAGCAAAAGAAACAAGAAGGCGATGCTACTTTCAGAAATTATCTCTCATCCGATGGATACCGACTTTATGTTGGTCGGAATAGCAAAGAAAACGACATGCTTATCACCCGCATCGCTAAAAAAGACGATATGTGGCTTCATGCGAAACATATCACTGGTTCTCATGTAATCATTCGGAACCCTGAAAAAAAGCCGGGCATTCCCATGCCCACACTTTTAGAGGCAGCGCAAATTGCCGCCTATTTCAGCAAAGCAAGCAAATCAAGCCATGTGCCGGTGGATTACACCTGGGCGAAATTCGTCATCAAGCCGAAAGGGTCAAAACCGGGATTTGTCACCTATACGCGTGAGAAAACACTATATGTTGAGCCGAAGAAACCGGAACGGCACATAGACGATAAAAAGTAGCCATAGCTTTTGGCTCATATAGGAATTTAGGTGAAATAGGTAGCGTAATACGTAAAAAATTAATCCCTTACGTTTTACGTTTTACGCATTACGTATTCGGATAAATGAAAATGACTTATAGACTGATATATTTTCGATACCTCTGTTGTATGATTTTGGGGTTATTTAGTGTTAGCGTAGCGGCAGATGATTACTTCAGTAGAATTACTGCCGCGTCCAACGGTAGATTGACAAGGTTTGCTCATTTGCCAATCACGTTGTATGTTGCTTCTATTCCCGCATCTGAAGAATTAAAAACCGAATGTCAGCAAGCTCTTTTTGAATCTTTATCGTTATGGGAAGAAGCTTCTGAGGGAAAAGTGAAATTTAAGCAGGTGAACAGCCCAAATGATGCTGATATTAAGCTTACATGGACGTACAAACTGATGCATTCGAATCGCTCACGGCGAATTGGTGAAGCAAATCTTGTGCGGCTGGAGGCGGGGAAATTTCAGGTGGAAATTTTAATTTCTTTGCGGGATTTTTATACGATGAAACCGTTGGACTATGATACTCTAAAGTCGGCGATTTTACACGAGTTAGGACATGCTGTGGGATTATGGGGACACAGTCTTAATCCCAGGGACATGATGTTTTACTCGGTGACTGCAACCAAACCGACTGAGCGCGATATTGCGACTCTACGCAAAGTGTATGAGACTCCGCCGGATATAGCTTTCCATCAGGATGCCATTGCCGCTCTTTTAGCTGAACTCGAAGAAGATTTCGATGTTTCGGAGAAAGCGCGGCTTTACTATTTGTTGGGAACTGTATATGCTGACTCAGGCAATTACGACGCTGCTATCAGCAACGTTCAGAAAGCGTTGGAAATGGCACCTTACGTCTCAGAATATTCAGCGCGATTGGCGCTGATTTTTGACCAAAAAGGGATGTATGCGCAAGCCATAGAACAATACACCAAGGCTTTAAACGTGAGCCCGTCTGCCTCTTTATATAGCGGATTGGGCTTGTTGTATCTACTTATGGAGGATTTTGAGAAATCCATCCAGTGCTATCGTAATGGTTTGCGGCTAAATGCGAACTCTTCAGTATTGAAGCAGAATATTCTCGCCGCTTATCACCGCTGGGGATTTAAGTTTATCAAAGAAGAACGGTATGTTGAGGCGCTGAAAGTTCTTGATATGGCTCTGACATATTCTCCTTTTTCGTATATCCTGCACTATGACCGAGCTATTGCTCTCTCAGGAGCGAAGCAATATGAAAAGTCTATTGCACAATATAAGTTGGTTTTACATCTCGAACCCAATTTCTCGCCGGCTAAGATTGGCTTGACCTCGGCTTTAAACAACTTAGGCGTCCAAAAAGTCCAGGCCAACGCATTTAATGAAGCAATAAAATTGTATAGCGAAGCTCTTGAATGGGACGCGGAATGTCGGGAAGCGCGACAAAATTTAGAATCGATATACCTGCGCTTGGGGTGGGAGAAGAGTGATACGGGAAACTTCCGCGAAGCAATGGCGGAATATCAGCGCGCCTTGACTTTAAATCCCAACAGCGCAGAGGCGTATAATTATATCGGGAGTGTATTTTACACACAAAGACAGTACGACGATGCCATCGAAGCGTTTAAAACCGCGCTTAAATTGAAACCGCAATTTTCTGATGCGGCCTTGAACTTGAAATACACTCGCAGGTCAAAAATGCTTGCTAAATTCAAACCTGTTTTATCTATCGGTGGGATATTGCTGGCTTCTTTTGGAATGATAATTTGCAGCGTAAGGTGGGTGAGAAAGTGTTCAGTTGACACACGGAGGAGAAATTTTTATTTTACGCGAAAGTAAGCAAAATGGTAGTCACCATTTTATTACTTTGGTTTTGCAAAGAAGGAAAAGGGCAAGGGGGCAAGGGGAATTGATGATTGATGATTGTCGATTGATGATTGAAAACTTCTACAATCAACAATCAACAATCGACAATCCAATTGCCGTCTTGCCGTCTCGCCTGGTTGCCTTACTCTGCAAGCCCACATATCTTATCGACGAGTTCGGAAATAGCCTCCACTTTTTCGATTTCACCGACCTGAGAAATTTCATCAGAGATGCCGAGAATCAGCTTCGGAGCAAACATATCGATTACTCGCTTAGTGAATTCCAACATCTCGTTGACAGGGAAATTGGGCAGGAAGTCAATCGCCCTGATGAGGTCGAGAACAACCATTTTGTCTTGTACCGCCGCCTTAATCTGTTCCAGCGTCATATCGCCCATAGGTTCTGGAGTTAGCGCCTCCACTCCGTCCAGGCGCGTCTGTTGGAGGAATGGGAGCATCAACACGGAATGCCCGTCCCAGTGGGTGTGAACGTAGCGTCCGTGCGCATGCAATCGGTCGCTGATGTGTTGCCAACGAGGGAGCAGGTAACGCTTTAGAATTGGTGGGGGTGTAAATTCGTTGGTAGCATGGTCGCCTAAGTTGAAAATTCGGCAAGGCAACTGGATGGCTGCGTCTACCAACCTATTATCCCGACGGTCACAGGCTTCAAGATATTCCTCTACAGCGGTAGGATGGTCATAAAGAAGATAATATGTGCCCGGCAGGCCGCAATGATTCTTGATGAGTTCTGTAAATCCAGAGCTGGACAGAAACATAGTAGGTTCAGCGCGATGCCCCACAGCATCGGCGGCTTTTTGGAAAGTCTCCAAATTTGCTCTGAATCGCTCACGCTCTACGATATCCGTCACGACACGTAAGTCTTGAGGAGTCTTGACTGGAAAATCAACGATGCGGCGATTCTTGAGCTTGCCGTCCTCCCAGATATCCTGATGCACTGTGCGAATTTCTCCGCCTGGCGTCCGAACTATGGTGATATAATGGTTGCCATGTTGTTCCGACCTACGCTCTACGTCATTAGGTTCCTCATAACGTTCTAGACCAGCCGACGCGGCATATCGCACTGAAGCGCCAAGCGCATCGTATATTCCGAAATAATCTTTGTCACGATACCGCTCCGGGAGCGTTCCATTCGCACGATGATGGCCTATCCATGTCTCCAACCTCGGCTGCCACAAAACTCGGTCGGCAGTACCCTCAAAAATAGCTAAATTTAGTTCTTTTCTTGTCAAGGTGAAATTCTCCTTTCAAAAAAATAATTACTTCCTTATATCCTCTTACCCCCTTGCTATTTTGCCCTTTGCCCAATTCTTTCTTGATTTCGTTATTCTATCATGCTATAATTTAAAAAGCCTTTTTTAGATTATCATATTTTAGAGATTGGTTCAAGAGGAAAAAATATGGAAATAGAAGCAAAACTTTATCATGGGGATAGTGCTGTGGTCTTAAAACAGATTGATGAAAATGCAATTGACCTTATAGTAACTTCGCCTCCATACGCTGACCAAAGAAAAAATACTTATGGCGGAATTCATCCGGATAAATATGTTGAGTGGTTTTTACCAATCTCTAAAGAATTACTCAGAGTATTGAAACCGACTGGTACTTTCATTTTAAATATAAAAGAGAGAGTTGTCAATGGTGAAAGACATACTTATGTGTTAGAATTAATTTTAAAGATGAGACAGCAGGGATGGCTCTGGACAGAAGAGTTCATCTGGCATAAAAAAAATTCTTATCCAGGAAAGTGGCCAAATAGATTCAGAGATGCTTGGGAAAGACTTCTTCAGTTCAACAAAAATAAGAAGTTTAATATGTATCAAGAAGATGTTATGGTTCCAATAGGTGATTGGGCAAAAACACGCTTGAATAAGCTTAGTGAAACTGATAGGATTCGCGATGAGTCAAAAGTTGGTAGTGGTTTTGGTAAAAATGTTTCAAATTGGCTTAAAAGAAATAAAGTATATCCGACCAATGTTTTATATATGGCAACCGAATGCAATAATAAAAATCATAGCGCAGCTTTCCCTGAATCTCTACCAGAGTGGTTTATCAAACTTTTCACAAAAGAAGGGGACTGGGTATTAGACCCATTTATGGGGTCAGGCACAACAATTAAAGTTGCACAAAGAATGCAGCGCAATTCTATTGGAATAGATATTATGGAAGACTATTATAAAATGGCGAAAAAAAACATTCAATCAAAGCAATTATTTTTATTGGAAAAAAAGGTAGTTTCCCCCTTGAGTGTTGCTTGGCATTAAGGTATACTTAATGGAAGAAGGTTTCAGTTCACCACCAAGACACCAAGACACAAAGGGGGTAAAAATGAACTATACACCTTGACGTCCAAACCGAGAAAGGGTGCCGCAAAAAGCCGCAAACACCTGCTCTGGCTGCTTCTTGGACCGATCATGTGTGGACGTTGTGAGAACTTCTAACAACTGTACCTATTCCGTTAAGTAACTGTTAACAGCAATCTTTATATATCTTGGTGTCCTGGTGGTTTTGAAGCATTTAACAACACTTAAAAGGGAGACTACCCATTTTTGTAAAGACGGCAATATTGACTGGGAAACATTACTAAAATATAATTCTGCTAGACGGAATTTTTCCGTCTAATAACAAGTTAGGTGGCACTAGCAAACAACGAGACGACGTTGAGGTTCGAGCAGGTATCGCGTTACCTGATACACAGAAACATCGTGACTGCATCAAGGATATCGAGCCAGTATTGAGTCAGTTGGGTATTGTCGTCTTTTGGACACAAGAGAGTGGCAACGTGCAAATCGCATCAACATGGGCAATCTGAGGGTCTTGCTGGGCGCGTATGGCACCTCTGTTATATGGAAAGATTACAGTCTGGCCCAAACGGGATTGAGCTCCAAACGACTTTCCATAGTATGGTTGACGCAAGCGTTATAACGTTGTAAAATAGTGATAAATTCTATTGGCAACCAGGGACGTTATATGGACATTATCTACCGATTGCAAGGCGTTGAATTTGAATGGGACGAAGACAAAGCCAAAAGCAACATCCAAAAGCATGGTGTGACGTTTGAAGAGGCGGCAGAGGTATTCTTTGACCCTTTCTATCAAACAGGCGATGCTTCTACGGATGACGAACAACGTGATTTCATCCTTGGGTATTCTTTGTCTCAACGTCTCTTGTTGGTGGTATATACGGAACGCGGCAAACGGACGCGGATTATCTCTGCCCGCCCGGTTACCCGTTCGGAGAGGAAACTGTATGAAGAAGCCTGACGAAGAAATGGAAAAATCAGAAGAGGGATTTGTACTACAGCTCCGCCTGCGGCCAGGGACAACGGTATCTCTCCAGATACCTGTTGACACGTTGGCTTCACTAGAGAAGGTGGCAGCCAGTCGAGATATGTCGCTTCAGGCTCTGATAAAGTTTTATATTGGGCAAGGGTTGCGACAAGACTTAGCCAAATTGTTTGCTGACCGCGTGCTGGAGAAAACCGCGCAAGTTCTTACACGACATATCCCATCGGAAGAAGAAATTTCGTCTATCATTCGAGAAATCTGCACTGAAGCGGTGGTCTAAGCATAGCAAAAGCTTGGCTCCGAAGGATGGTCCATTTGGAAACTTTCACTCAACGATTACCAGGCGCGACATACGCAAGGAGAAGCACAAGTCATTGTTCTTGCTCTTCGTTCTGAACATAGAGATGACCTACTTTTGTTGGATGAACTGGCCGCGCGAGCCATTGCAAGGCAAATGGGTGTCAAACTTTCTGGTTTTCCTGGCGCATTGTTGTTGGCAGTACAAGGTGGCCTGATTTCGGCGGAAGAATTGAAGGCACGGTTGGAAGTATGTCGCAAAAAGGGGACACATTATGGAGCGCATTTTATTCAACAAGTTTACGAGATGGCAAAACATGGCCGGAGGGAACAACAATGAAATACAAATCAGCACATGAACCCGAAGCAAAAGTTATGAGTGCGGCAGAGGTATGGAACGACGCTCAACAAATCGCCAATGTCTTGCGGCAGAACCTACTGAAGGCTGAACCAGTAGTACAGCTTCAAATTCCATTGTCAATCTTTTTATCAGCGCTGGACAATTTTAGTCGGGACGAATTAATAACTTTACACAAGCGTGTTGAAGAACGATTAGCGGTTTAAGAATACCTGTTTCGGAATAGAAATTTTTTTTACCATTCACCCATCACTCAAATTTCTTCTTCTGCCACAAATACGCTTGAATCGTTTTAATTCGCTCTTGAGCATAGGCGATGAGGGTTTCGATTTCCTTCGTCGGCGGAGTTTTGGGGTAGCGCTTAGTGATAATTTCGTAAGATGCAATAGCTTCTTCCCACTGTTCTAAAATTTCATGCGTGGTACCCATTGATACAGTTGCATTATCTATGTAAACGCTGTTAGGATATTTCTCTTTAATCTGTTTGAACAAAGCGAGGGCATCCTGGGCATATTTTTTCCGCTGTTCCTTCGAGATTTTATCATCCTCAGCTTTACTCATAGCCGCGACTGCTTGACGGTAGATGGACTCTGCCAGAACATTCTCGGTATCTTTTACCCAGGATTTAGCATCTTGTAATAATTTGTCGTCAATATTGGAAAAGTTTGCTTTCGTCAGTTTTTGGTATCCGTCCAATGCGCGAACATAATCTTTGCGATTGAAATAATAGTGGGCAATGTTGGCTTGTGCGTTTGCCGCCAACGGACTATCTTTGAATTTTTCTATAACAGCTTGATATGCTACAATCGCTTCGTCGAATTGCTTCCGTTGGTCATAGCAGATTCCGACGGAGTATGCTGATTCATCAGCCCAGTCGCTCTTCGGATACTTCGATAGCATCGCTTGATACATTTTGATTGCGTCATCGTACTGCTTGATGGTTCGGAGTGCGTTCGCCGCCGAATACAACGCAGCATCGGCTAATTTATGCGCAGGATATGCGTCGGCAAGTCGGCGATATGCTGCGATAGCTCGGTTGTATTCTCCTGCTTCCGTTGATGCTTGTCCAGCCTGGTACAGCCATTCAGCGGCTCGCTCATCATCGCTGAACTCCTGAGAAAGTTTTTCAAAAGCATTGGCGGATTGAATAAACAAGTGCTTCCGCTGTTTATCCGTTTTTTGCCCTCCTGCTGACTGATAGTATGACCAGGCGAGGTAATTCCGTGCTGCAATGGATTTTGGGTCATTCGGAAATTTTTCAGTGAACGATGTCAGCGCCGTGATTGCGCCATCAAATTCGTCCAACTGATATGCTAACTGGCCAGCCTGGAATGATGCGGCGTTGCTAATTGCTTGTAACTTCTCATCTGTATCGCTTGCCTTTTTGGCTTCCCCTCCTTGGGAGGGGTAGGGGTGGGTGGCGTTTTCATAAGCGCTTTTGTATAATCGACTGGCTTGTGCTATTAGTTGCTTATATGTTTTGCTCGTTTGTTCATAAGTTTGCGCTTTTTTATAGTAAAGCGACGCGAGTTGGTATTGCGCTTGAGCCAGAGCGCCTGGCTTACCATTCTGTTTGGCAATGCTTTCCGTTGCCTTCGCTTTTTCAATGGCTGCGTCTATGTCTCCCTGTTTCCCGTACATATTAGATAACTGGAACGTCGCGTCTTCGACCATTGCCCGAATGTCATTGTCCTGAGATTTAGAGAATCGTTTTACTAATTCTTCAAAGTCTTTAACAGCGGCTTCACTTTGCGATTGTTTGGTATATAACAGCCCGCGTTTGTACAGCGCTTCAGCAGTCAAAAGGTCATCAGTTGAAACAGTCAGGATATTACTGTACATTTCGATAATTTTACCATTCGCTGAATCGCTTTGTTGTAATTCATATAGTCGCGCTATTTGATGATACGCTTCTGCCTGAATTATCGGTGTACCACTTTCAGCAGCCTGCCGATATTCTTGCTCTGCTTCCTGATTCCGTCCCTGCTGGTTATATAGATTTCCAAGGCGGAGATGAGATTGCGCGGCTATACCAGAAGTCGGAAGTCGGAAGTCGGAAGTCGAAAGTAAGGAAGAATTTTTTAATTCCAAATTCCGAATTCCAAATTCCGAATTCCCTAAGTTTTGCGTTAATTGAATAGCCGTTTTGAAAGCCTCTTCAGCTTCAGGTTGTTGACCCAACGCTTGAAAACTGACTCCTAAAAGATACATAAGATGCGCTTTAATTTCTGGGGTAACCTCCCCTCTTGGGAGGGGCCGGGGGTGGGTAGGATTGAGTTTTAATACTTCCTGACACGTCGCGATAACTTTGGCATATTCGCTTAATTCATAATGCGCTAAAATTTGATGATAGTAAATTTTAGTCAATAACTCCTCTCCTGGTGAGTAACTTATTGCTCTGTCGTATTCCGTTAGCGCCGCTTGATAATCCTTAGCGCGGAGATAAATATTTCCCAATTCAAAATGTGCATTTGCTTTAGCAACAGCGGCCTGCGTCGGCGAAACGGTAATTTGTTTCAGTTGCGTTTTCAGCATTTCAGCATCCGCAACATTCAACCCCCCCCCTGCCCCCCCCGTAGACAGGGGGGGAGCGCCCATTTTGTCGAGGAGAATATTGCTGAGCATGTTCTGAGCGGCATCGACGACTGGCTGAATATTAGCATCGCCCGACGATTGATATTTTGCGATGATTTGTTTGCACACGTCCATCGCTTTTGCCTTCTGGTCTAATCGGTCATAGAGCAAAGCTAAATTCCAGTAGACGTCAAGAGTAAATTTCGATGATGAATATTTTTCGATGAATGTCTCGTAAGCCGCGCAAGCTTTGTTAAGGTCATCATCTTGAGCATCCGGTTTGCTCGAGTATGACAAACCGATAAAATATTGGGCTGACGCTGCAAATTCGCTTTGCGGAAATTGCCTGACCAATTCTTGATAGTACCGAATTGCATCGTCGTATCTGCCCTGCTGACGCGATAATTCACCTAATTTTTGCAGAGCTAAGGCTTTATTTTGAGGCTCCGTCAAAGTGTTGTAAGCTGTTTCGTAAGTGATAATCGCATCATCATACTTCCGTTCTTGCTCGTAAATTTCAGCAAGCGGCAGTAGACTTGCTTTGCCAAAATCCGAGGATGTCAAATCTGAGTGCACCAACGCCTTTCGGCTTATGGTTTGGGATGCTATCACTTCGGCAAACAGCTTCGCCGCTACGTCATATTCTCCGAGTAGTTTATGCGCGACGGCTTTGTGATAGCGGGCATTATCGACCAATTCCGCATTTGGTTTTGATTTTGCCAAAACAGCGTCATAGTTCTCTATGGCTTTGCGCAATAGTTCATTTTTGCCCTCTGCCATGGCATTTTCGCTCATTCTCAGATAGCAGAAACCTAACCGCGCTGTAAGACGAAGGTATTCCTCATCAGGGTTCGGCGGGAGCCTCACCCTCCCTTGCGATTCTTGCTTACCCACCCCGGCCCCTCCCAAGAGGGGGAGCGCTCGTTCATAGACTTCAGCGGCTTTTGGGTAATTTTCATCGTTACCCGCCGCTTCAAACAGTAGGTCGGCAGCTTGCAAAAGTCCCATCGCATCATTTTTGGTAGTCGCGATTTCTGCAAGGTTAGACGCCGCTTCAATGGATTTTTCACTCTGCCCCAATTTCTGCCAAAATATTCCTTCGCCATACAGGGCATCTTTTTCAATTGCGCTACGCAGTGTTTCATCCGACAAAGACCTACTGGCACGGCGCGCCTCTTGATAGGCTTGTAGGATTTTCTGATATTCTCCCTCTGAAGCATGATTAACATAAGACTCCGCTAATTGCAATTTCGAGAGAGCAATTCGAGTTTTGGCGCGCTCGATTAACTCTTCGTCTTCCAGTTTGCCCATCGCGCTTTCATAGCCTGTTATTGCCCTTTGGTATGCGACGATGGCGTTTTTATAATCTTTTTTAGAAAAACTGATTTCGCCGATGTTATATGCGGCGTCTGCCTGCCATTGGGCGTCTGGGTTCAGTTGAAGAGCTTCTTGATAAGCATTCTGCGCCTGTTCGCGTTTCCCAGAGGCGAGTAAACTTTCACCCAACTTAAAATAGATATCGCCGCGCAATTTATCGTCCCAATTAGCGGTGTTGGCATATTGGATAGCGGTGCTGTAATGTTTTTCCGCTTCATCCCATTTTTTATCATGCGCATAAATATCTCCCAACGCTAAATGACCAGTCGCCACCTCACCCTTGCCCTCTCCACTTGTGGAGAGGGAAGGGGTGAGGTGAGCAGTAGATACCAGCCGCTCATACCAGACACTTGCTGCTTGATAATCCTTCAGTTGCAAATAACAGTATGCGACATCGGCGATGGCTTCAACTATTTTGGATGTATCTTCTGGTTTTTGAACTTTCTGAAAATACTCCACCGCTTTTTGGTATTTTGGAATCGCGCCCTGATAATCCTCGCGCTGCATTGCTATCCGTCCCAATTGCAAATAGGCGAGAGCTACTATTTCTTGTTCTTCTTCATCTGTTGGCTTAAACTTCACTACCTCCGCAAAAACCTGTTCCGCCGTCTGTTTATCAGATTTTGGCATATTCATATAACTCATCGCCAAAATGTACTGTGCGCGCAATTGAACCTCTGAATTTGGCTTCAATCTGATAGACGATTGACAGTCATCAATCGCTTCTGCGTATTTTCCAAGCTGATAGTAGGTCAGGCCGCGATGATAATATACGTTGGCGAGTTCACGCTTAACGCCCTTCTGCTTTTTCTTATCAGCGAACTCTTTGATAATCGCATCATAAAATGCCAATGACTGTTGATAATCTCCCGCTTTGAAATGTTTCCTGCCCGCTTCAAACTGTGCCGCAATCCGTTCATTCGTAGTAGCTTTAGGAGTTGCAATTACCTTTTCAAGTTGCTTCGTCTTTCTTTTCGGCTCCTTCCGAGAGGCTTGCGCTTTTCCCTTCGGTTCAACTAAAGGCTTTTCGTCGTCACCATAGTCAGAAACTACAGCTACTTCTGTTGGCGCATCGGCTTTTGGGCGTTCGACATTAGCTTCAGTGGATATTATTTGGATGTCCGCGAGCGTGCTGTTAAGGATGTTATTCCCTTCAATTCGCGGTGAAGCTTCTTCACAGTAGATGCCGTATTCGCCTCCAGTAATCGAGTTTCCCTTTATCGTCGGGTCTGAATTATTGCACTTGATTCCACAGCGGTTGTCGATAAGCTGGTTTGCTTCAATCTGCCATTTTGAAGCGTCGGTGAGAATGATGGCGACATTTTTGCTTTTACTGATGACATTTCCTTTGATAGTCGAGGGTAGGGTGTCACTCTTGAGGGTACGTCCTTTCACAAAGATGCCCATATTTAAACCGTTGAGTTTGTTATCCTCAATTTTGGGGCTCGATTTCTTGCAGTAGATGCCAATATCGGCTTCGGAGATGGTATTTCCCACGATGTTTCCCTCAGAAGCATTCCAGAAACTAATCGCGGCGGAAGAAATTTGGCGAATCTCATTTTGCATGATTTTAACATTGGATGAATCAGCTAAGATACCGTTTTGTGCCTTTTCGACCAGCGAGTATTTGATGATGGAATTCCCCCCCCCCCTTTTCCCCCCCGTCAACGGGGGGGTAGGTAGAGCGTTATCAAAAACGATGCCGTTCCATTTTTTAACCTTTTGAGAAGTAAACTTTATCGGGTTATTCTTTTTGCCCAAAGAAATTAAAGTACCTTTGATTCGTAATTCGACGCCTGGCGCAAATTTCAGAATAGCCCCAGGCGCAATTGTCAATCTATCAGGAGCTTTGCGATTGGCAATTGTGATATTGGAATGAATGAGATAACTTCCATCAGCGGCATGTTCAATATCTTCTGTTGCGGCGTCTAACGTTTCAAGTGTATAGCGCGTGCCATCTCCCTCAGAGACAAATCCCCACAAAGGTACCGCGATATTGCAAAAAACATAAACAACTATAATAAACCAGAGATAAGGTGAAAAAATGCGGTTCATGTTTAATCACTCCTGATTAGATACCACGGATTTTATGGACGGACGCGGATAGTAAAGTAAGCCTTATCCGCGTTCGTCTATTTAATCCGTGGTATCTAATATTTTATAACCTTTTTACTCAAAACACGTCTTAAAATATAAAGCCAGCAAAAAAGGAATATCGACTATGAAAGCAATATTATACACCGACGGCGGCGCGTCCCCATCGGAATCTTATGCAAGTTGGATTGTTTTTAATGAACAATTAGAGCCACTTACTCCGATTTTTAAGGTTTCGTTGCCCCAAGGCACAACCAGCAACGAAGCAGAATATCATGCCATAATTCAAGGTATTCAATACGCTCAGTCAGAAGGATACGAACTCATTGAAATACGGTCAGACAGCAAGCTTATCATCAATCAACTCATCGGCGAATGGCATGTCCGCATGCCCAATCTTTTGCCATTACACAATAAAGTCCGTCAGTTGCTTCGGACTGGCACGGAGGCGCCGCCCCTACTGACGCACGTCGATAGTAAAAGCAATCAGGCCGACCCGAAGGGTAAATCTAAGCACGTTCAGAATTTTGAGGCGAAAGATTTGTCCAAAACCAGAGCCAATGTTCCAATGTCTCCCAAGGATTCAGCCAAAATCCACCCTATTGATGAGATTCTCAAACAATTCTCAGAGGATTATAAAAGCGCACTGCCAGAAGCACAAAAGGAAGCAATGACGTTGTTGGTTGAAGCTGTCAATATTCTGCGCTCAAAGGATGCTCATTTTGCTAAATGGGTATAGCAAAGCGTAAAACGTAAAGTAAGAGGTTTCACGCTTCACGTCTCACAATCTGCCATTAGAGCAATCGGAAACTACACATTTTATACCACAAATTAACGAAAAAGACAAGAAAAGATTAACAAAAGCAGTTGCAGTAGTGTTACAAATATATTATAATTGTTATGTGAGGTGGAAGACTATGGAAGCAATTCGTATTCAGAAAGTTGTTGAGAAGGATGGTGAAATCCTTGTGACAGAATTGCCCTGTAAAAAAGGACAATCTGTGGAGATGATACTGCTAATTGAACCTTCGGTTACCCCCAAGCGTCCTCATCTAACAGCCGATAGGCTACTTCATTCCGGGCTAATTGGGATTTGGAAAGACCGTAAGGATATTGGGGACAGTGTAACCTATGCGCGTCAACTCAGGGAACAAGCACAGAGGAGGCGAGAATGAGGTATGATACTTCTGGACACCGATGTGATGATAGACATTTTGCGTCAATATCCACCTGCATTAGCCTGGCTGGGTTCCCTCGGTAAAAGAGAAATTGTTCTACCCGGATTTGTGATTATGGAACTTATTCAAGGATGTAGAAACAAAGGTGAGCAAGCAAAGGTGGAAAGAGAATTGGGAGCTTACAGTACGGCTTGGCCTTCACCGGAGACATGTGATGAGGCATTGTACATATTCGCCCGTTATCATCTTAGCCACGGACTTGGTATGCTCGACGCCTTGATTGGTCAAATTGCTGTGGATTTGAATTTGCCCTTATACACTTTCAATCAGAAGCATTACGCAGCCATTCCTAATTTGAAAGCTGTGCAACCCTATGAGAGAGCAGCAAATGAATAGTGAGATTTTAGGATAGGTTCTTAGGAATCCCTAAAACATACTTACCTGAAACCTTTCGGGATGAGTAAAATCGAAAAGGAGAGATAACTCATGGAAAAAGTAAAAGCCTTAATTTTGCGTGTCGGGGCACATCAATTCCCCGCATCCGGAGCCATTATAAACGATTTCCTGTCCGCCACGGATACAATTGAGCCTGTCATGTCGGAGGACCCAGCTATTTTGGCATCACCCGACCTGGCGAATTACGATGTCTGCATCTACGGTGGAGGATTTCGACTCGGCAATAAGGATGCGTTCACAGAAAAACAGGGAGACTCCCTGCTGTCTTTTGTTAAGAGCGGAAAAGGATTGGTCGGAATTCACGGCGCCGCCTGGTTTACTGTTGGCGAATTTGTGAATATGTTGGGCGGACAAAGTACGCGTCATAGCCCGATTCACGAATTTCCAGTTAGCATTTACGATAAAGAACATCCCATCACCAAAGGCGCTAATACGTTCAGCGTGACGGATGAACTGTATTTCGCAGAACACGACCCATCGATTCACATACTTTGCACTGCGGAATGGGAAGGCAAAACTCATCCGATGGCATGGACATATAAGTATGGAAATGGCCGGGTGTTCTATGAAACATTAGGACATACTCCTGATGTATTGGAGAACAAGGAGTTGCAGAAGATAATTACCCAGGCGGTTTTATGGGCCGCGGGGAAGTAGGAAGGAAATATAGCCGCTGATTCT
>Ga0194125_10005230_pt1 | contig 19846 bp, 22 predicted proteins | sample TA2KigC250mmetaG_FD_148626 | JGI IMG/M metagenome (GOLD analysis project Ga0194125, IMG submission 148626) | Freshwater microbial communities from Lake Tanganyika, Tanzania - TA2015034 Kigoma Deep Cast 250m | ecosystem: Environmental > Aquatic > Freshwater > Lake | place: Tanzania: Lake...
TTGCGAGAAGCCAGGGTCGTGCACACCGAAGCTCGGGCGGCGTGCGCCGAGGGGAAGCTCAGGTCATCCTGATTGTTGGGACGGACGCGGTCGGTTTCCTTCTCCATGAAATCCACCGTGACTTCATAGTCACGGCAATGGCCGCCACTCCGACGCTCAACCCTTTGGCCTTGGCCCACGCCCATTCCCCCGGGTTGTCGCCGCTGGGGGTCGCCACTACGGTGATGCCATAGGCCGCTTCCGAAATGCCTTCAATATAATCGCTAGTAGTGAACGCCGTCCGTTGCGACCCGAATATGGGAGTACGCTTCGAAGCCCAGGTGGACACCCGTTTATCGAACTTGTCCACCTGGAAAAAGATGGCTCCGGCAAGTGGTAGCAGGGTTCCCGGTTCGATGGCGGCATTAAGCGCCGCAGTCCCCAGCCGGCTTAAACTCGGAAAGGGGGTGGCGTCTTGCCCCCAACCCCGGCCGTTGGCCAAAGTGCCGCAGCCGCTCAGCCAGCTTAAGTTGGCTAACACGAATGCCAAACCCAACAACCCTTTGATACGGACACCATACCTGGCGACTGACTTTGTCGATGGGTTTTTTTCCATCGCAGCCATTTTAATGCAAATTTCCCTGAAGGAAACAAAAATAATAATCGACCTTCCCCATCATATTATTACTCGGAGCATTAAAGAAGTTCCTTCCTTTTGCCCCCTCCCCCTTGAGGGGGGAGGGCTGGGGTGGGGGTGAAGGTAATCCATTTTCCGCTCCGAGTAATAGGTTGCAGCAGGTGCTGCGAATCCTGGTCACGGGGTTTCATTGACGTTCCCAACCGGGCGCGCCGCGCCCCGTCCCTGGTTCTGCTTCTCAAACAGTATTCCCAAAAACGCTTCCTTATAAGGGGCCAGCACTTTATCGCGCCTCATGACCACTGCCAGATAATCCGGCTTGAAATAGCGGCCCAAAGGAATAAAAGCCAGTTTTCTCCCGCTCAGGGGCAAAAGGTCCGCGGCCACGGTGGCGAAGGATACGCCCAGGCCCAGCTCCACGTAAAGGGAGCTCAACTCCACGTTGGAGGACTCCATAACCACGTGGTAGTCAATCCCCTGCTTGTTAAGAAACCCTTCCAAAGTGGCGCGGCCCGCGGATTTATAACCTTTGGGAGGCAGAATTAGCGGGTATCGGGCAATTTCCTGGATCGTAACCTTTTTGGCGGCAGTCAGGGGATGGCCCGGGGGGACCATTAAAAAGGTTTCCACCTTTTTCCACCGCCGGATGGCCAGGTTTTTGGGGATAAGGGATTCCAGGGCCAGGCCGAAATCAAGGTCTCCGGCTTTCACCAGGTCGATGACCTGGGATTGGGAGCGGTCCAGGATGCTCAGCTGCACCTGGGGAAATTGCTCCATGTAAGCCTGCAAGGATTCCCGGAACAGGTGGTACAGGGTGGTGAAGGGCGCGGCGAGGCGCAAAGGGCCTTGGTGCAGCCCTTTGGCTGCGCTTAATTCCTCCTGCAGGCGACCGTAGTCTTCCAGAATCCCTTGGGCGAACCGCAGAAACTTTTCCCCCGCCGCGGTAAGGCGCAGCTTTCTTTTGCCGATCCTTTCCAGGAGCTGGCAGCCCAGCTCTTCTTCCAGGGCCTTGATTTGCTGACTCAAGGCCGACTGGGTCCGGAAGGCGGCCTCCGCGGCCCGGGTGAAGCTGCCCAGCTTGGCAACCTGATAAAAACTAAGGATTTGCTGCCATTCCATATAATTTTCCCTAATCAATTTAATTAAATTAATTAATTTTACTTAAATTAATTTGCCCAGTAAAATCAAGAAAAAATCGCTGGAGGAGGCAGCCGCTATGAAACCCACCTTGCAGCCGGGGTTGACTTTTGAGTTTCAATTCAAGGTGCCGGAGAACAAAACCGTTCCCCACCTTTACCCCGAATCGCCGGAATTTCAGGAGATGCCTCAGGTGCTGGCCTCGGGCTTCATGGTGGGGCTGCTGGAGTGGGCCTGTATCCAGGCCATCAACCCCCACCTGGATTGGCCCCAGGAGCAAACGGTGGGCATTGAGTTCCACCTGAACCACACAGCGGCCACCCCGCCAGGTTTGACCGTGACGGTCTCCTGCGAACTGACCAAGGTGGAGGGGCGAAAGCTGACCTTCGCCCTGGAAGCCCATGACGGGGTTGACAAAATCACTGAGGGCACCCATGATAGATTTGTCATCGACGCCGCCAAGTTTAACGCCAAAATGGCGGCCAAGCTGAGTAAATGCCTGGCTTCAGATAAGTAGGGTGTGTTTTCCGCGCCAAAAATTGTGCCCCGGGCGCATCCGATATTTTTAAAGATATTTTGGGGGGAGGGCCAGGGAGCAACGCTCCCTGCCCTCCCCCCAAGCCCCCCTCCCAACCCTTTAAGGGGGCTGATTATTACCCCTTAAGGGATTGGGGGGGAGGTTTGGGGGAGGGGGCAAGGTTCCACAGGCGAGACGCCGGTGCCCCTGCGCCCTTGGCCCCCTCCCCCAACAACAACTTTTCAAGGCAGGATAACCGACCATGATCACCCGAGTTCCCGGGTTTTTGGTAGGACACGCCAGTGACTTTAAAAACGTCACCGGCTGCACCGTTATCTTATGCCCCCCCCACACGGTGGGCAGCGTGGACATCCGGGGTTCCGCCGCGGGGACCCGCCAGATGGACGCGCTGGTCAGTTATCACATCGTCAACGAAATCCACGCGGTGTGCATCCCCGGCGGCAGCGCCTTCGGCCTGGACGCGGCCGGGGGAGTTATGGAGTTCCTGGAAGAACGGGGCCGGGGCTTCGACGTCACCATCACCCGGGTGCCCATCGTGCCCACCGCGGTGATTTATGACCTGTCCGTGGGCAACTGCCGGGCGCGGCCCGACAAGGCCATGGGCTTCGCCGCCTGCCAGGCGGCCCGGCCAGAGCCCCAGGGGGACGGCTCCCTGGGCGCCGGCACCGGCGCGACCGTGGGGAAACTTTTGGGCATCGGCCATGCCACCAAGGGCGGCCTGGGCACCGCTTTCTTAGAGGGGCCGGACGGGCTCAAAGTGGGGGCCCTGGCCGTGGTCAACGCCCTGGGGGACGTGGTGGACCCCCAAACCGGGGACATCCTGGCCGGCGCCCGCACCGCTCCGGACAGCCGGGAGTTCGCCAATGCCGTCCGCCTGCTCCAGCAAGGCGTGGTGCGCCGGCGCTTCGGCGAACCCAGCAATACCACCATCGGGGTAGTGGCCAGCAACGCCCGCCTCACCCGGGAAGAGGCCCAGAAGATCGCCCAGATGGGCCAGAACGCCCTGGCCCGCTGCATCCGGCCGGTGCACACCCTGTTCGATGGCGACGCCGTCTTTGTTTTGGCCCATCCCGAGGTGGCCACCGACCTCCACGTCCTGGGACTGCTGGCCCAGGAAGCCCTGGAGCAGGCCATCCTCTCCGCGGTAAAAAGCGCTCACGGATTGGGGGTGTTGCCAAGTTATCAGGATTTGCAGGAAGGCAGAGGGGGAAAAGGTTAAAAGGTTAAAAGGGGAAGAGGTTAAAAGGATAAACCTTTTTCTATCTTTTCCCCTTTTCCCTCTTAACCGTTTCACCTTTTCCCCTTTTAACCCTTTCCCTTATACGAGAATGCGATGCACCCAAAAATTAACCCATCAGAGATTGATCTAATCGTCTTCGACCTGGACGGAACATTGGCCGATTCCCTGCCGGACATCGCCGACGCCGCCAATTACGCCTGCCGTAAACTGGGGCTGCCGGAGCATCCTAAAGAAGCCGTCAAGGATATGATCGGCGGCGGGGAGCTCGCCTTCGCCCGGCGATTCCTGAGGACGGAAGACCCGGAACTCCTGGAGCGGGGCCTGGCGCTCTACCTGGAACATTACTACCAGCACTGCGGCGACCTGACCCGCCTCTATCCCGGTGTCAAAGAGACCCTGCCCCGGCTGGCTTCCAAAAAGCTGGCGGTCCTATCCAACAAGCGCCAGAGCCTGGCGGAGTTGGTGCTTGAAGTGATGGGCATCCGGGAATTTTTCGTCGCGGTGCGGGGCGCCGGCGACCTGCCCCTGAAGCCGGACCCCGCGGCCCTGCTGGCGGTGATCCACGAGTTGCAAGCAGACCCGGCCCGCACTCTCATGGTGGGAGACAAAACCGCGGACGTGCAGGCCGGCAAGGCCGCCGGGACTTACACGGCCGCGGTGACCTACGGCTACGGCGAACTTAACGCCCTCATAGCTTCGGATCCGGATGTCGTAATGCCCCGGTTTTCCGAACTGGCGGACCTCCTGCCCCCTTAGAGACAAGGCAACCGAGTCCTCACTCGCCGATACGAAAAACAAAAGACCATAAAACGAGGGGCACAGGCTTCCAGCCTGTGGGAAATTCCCTTGACAGAACAGACGGCGCCCACGGGCCAGAGGCCGGTGCTGCTAATTTTCTTTCAGTTGGCGGTCTCTCTCGAAATAGGGAGAGATTTTTCTATTATGACCTCACTGGATTTCCTTCTCGGAACAAAGGCAATAATTCGGAAAAATTTAAGGGCGCGGCCTGGGCCGTGCCCTTAATCTTAGCGTCTTGGCGTCTTGGCGTGAGGTATATAGCGCTTATTTATCCCGCAAAACCAGCTTCACCGTCACCTCCACCGGTTTGGCCGGGGTGGGGAAGGCGATGCCTCGCACCGCCTGGCCCAGGCACTTGGTCAACGCGTCGCTGGCCAGGGGCGGCTTGGGCAGGATCTCGCCGGCCACCTTGCCGTCCGGCCCGATGGTGAACACCAGGGTTATTTCCTTGGCCAGCTTGACTCCCTTTTTCCGGGCATCCTCGCAACAGGCCGCCAATTTGGCGGTCTCGGCGTCCAGGGCCCTTTTAAGGTGCGCCATGTCGATCTTACCCTTAACCCCCGCGATCTGCACGCTCACCTTCAGTCCGGCCGCGGGCGGGGAGGGCTTTTCTTTAACGGTAGTGGAGGGCGGAGGAGGCGCAATCGGCTCTTTCATTGCCAGGGGACCAGGGGGCATTTTAGGCATGGACGCCCCGGGCCTGACCATGGCAATATCCGGCATCATGGACCTCTTGGCGTATTTGGGACCACCTCCGGGCGCGTACCCGCCCACCGCCAGGTCGGAGACGCCTTCCGGCAGGGGCAGGGGCTGCTTCACCGTGACCACCTGGCCGTCGGCCCGCTTCACCTTGTCCACCGCCACGAAGGAGGTGTACGCGGTCATCAGGCTGTATTTCAGGCCCAGCTGGGTGATTTCCTTAATCGTCCCCTCGTCTTTGCCCCGCTTTAACTGGCTGAGGTCCCCCAAACGCGTGATGCGCTTCCGGGCCCACAGGAGCCGCAGCGCCGCGTTGTCCGGGCTGGCCTGGTCCTGGACCACTGGAATCTTCTGCTGGAAATCCCCGGACGCGGTTTTGCCCTTCACCACGATGGCCCCCGATGGGGTCCCCCGGTACTTGCCCAGGAGGGTAAGGGGCCGCAGGGAGAAGAGGTCGGGGAGATTCAGAGGCTCCACGTCATAGGCGTCAAAGCCATCAAAGGCCACCTTGATGCCGGTCAATACCGGAGATTGAATATATTTCTGAAAGCGGGCCGCTTCCCGTACCGCTTCCTGGGGATTGAGAATGATAAAGGGCTCTCCCATCCCCACCCGGGCCATGCCTTCGATGATATGGCGGTTCACCGACTTGCCGATGCCGAAGGCGAAGAGATTGGCCTCTCCCAGCTTTTCCCGGATCAGCTCGAAAGTCTGAGGCTCTACGTGGACATAGCCATCGGTGGCCACCACCACAATGCGGGAGGTCCCCGGAGTCCGGGGTAGGGCCAAGGCCCGGTTCATGGCCGCCAGGATCTCGGTGCCGCCCCCGCCGGGCTGCTCCTTGATGAAGCCCACGGCCTTCTGCTTGTTCTCCTCCGTGGCCGGGAGCGACCCGGATTCGGACAGTACCGCGTTGTTGCTCTCAAACAGCAGCACATTAAAGAACTCATGGGGCTTCAGGCCCTTGATGATGTTTTCCATGAGGGTCTTGGAAATTTCCAAGGGGAACCCGTGCATGGAGCCGGAGACGTCCACGATGAAGATGTATTCCCGCTTTACCACCGCGTCTGCGGCCACCCGGGCCGGCGGCTCCATCATCATCAGGAAGAAGTTTTCGTCTTTGCCGGGATAAAGCAGCAGGCCGCCCTGGATTTTGTCCCCGGTGAGCGCATAGCGCAGCACGAAGTCCTTGTTGCCCCCGGTCTTTTCGTCCTTGAGGGAGACGGTGGCCGCGGCGGGGCCGGCATATTTCACTTCGATGTCATGGCTGGGGCTGGCCAGTTGGCTGAGGGGCAGCCCGCTCCGGAGATCCACGCTCAACCCGAAGGTGTAGGGGGGCGGCTGGCCTTCGTGGAGATAAGGGTTCTTAACCCACTTTTCCGTGTCCGGCGCGCCGGCCGCGGCCATATTGGAATACCGGGGCCCCACCACCGTGGGATAGACAAACTCATAGACATTCTCCTCCGGTTCCAGCAGTTCCAGGTAGTTAAGCTCCACCTTGATTTCTTCCCCGGGGAGGATGTTGGCCACGTTCATCTGAAAGACGTTAGGCCGCTGCTGCTCCAGCAGCGAGGTGGTTTTGCCCTCCTTTTTGGCGTCCTCGTAGGTCTGGCGGGCCTTCTCCCGCTCCATGATCTGGGCCTCGATGATCCTTTCCCCCACGGTCATGCGCATGGCGTGCACCGCGGCCCGGGTGGAGCCGGGGAAGACGTAGATGGCCTCCAGGGGCTTTTTCCCCTGGTTCTGATAGACCTGGGTGACCTTGACCGCGGCCACCGTGCCGGCGATTTTGACGTCGGCCCGGGTGCTCTTCAACGGCAGGAGGTCCTTTTCCGGGTCGCCGCTTAAGACCACGAAATAGGGGGAGAGGGTCTTATCCTTGCTTTCCGGCCGATCAGGCCGCACTTGGGTGGCCGCGGGTTTCAGCGCGACCGCCATCCCGACCATTCCCAACAACAACAAGATAATTCCCCATGGCTTTAAAAGTCTTTTCATGAATTTCCTCTTCACCGGAAATGTTTCTGGGCCTTAAGCCGGACCCAGTTAGTTATACTTTAACTCCCTTTACAAAAAAATACCAAAAACCTCCTCTTTTAACCTTAGAGGAATTAAGGGGTCTAAGTGTTAGGAAGATTTCGAGGGCGAAAAGAGGAACCCCCGGCGCCGGAGAGGTTCCGGGGGGCGGACCTGGGTGCGGAGGATATGACCCTTCGCCCCACCCGCGGCCTCGCAATTTTCCTTTGACAGACCCGCCGTTGCCTAATATATTTTCATGAAGGGCGGTGTAGCTCAGTCGGTTAGAGCATGCGGCTCATATCCGCAGTGTCCGGGGTTCGAATCCCTGCACCGCCACCATTCTTTTTTTAAATTTAATGTTCTTATTCAAGGGGAGGATGCTTCATGAAAAAAGTATTGGCGTTGATGGTTATGGGGGGGTTTTTGCTGAGCGTGGCGGGGGGAGCTTTTGCCCAGGAGAAAAAAGAAACCCCGGCCCCGGCCCCGGCGGTAGAGAAGGCGCCGCCGGTCAAGGAACCTCCGGCGGCTCCGAAGGAAGAGCCCAAGAAGCCGGAGAAGGCCAAGAAGCCCGATAAGGCCAAGAAACCGGATAAGAAAGAAAAGAAGGTTAACAAGGTCAAAAAGGATAAGGCTAAGGCCAAGGCTAAGAAAGAAGCCGAAAAAGAAAAATAAGATTCATGCCTTCCTGAGGCAAGAAAATAGGGATTCGGACCCTTTCGGGGGTCCGAATCTCTGCGCCGCCAACGATTATTTAAGATCCCCATACCTAAAAAAGGATTGTTATGAAAAAGGTGTTGGTGGTGTGGTCATGGGGGGCTTTCTGCTGGGTCTGATGGGGACGACATTTAGCGAGGAGGGGAAAAGGGGTCCTCTCCCTCCAAAGGTGAAAAAGGTGGTCCCGGCCAAGGAACTTTCGGCAAAGAAGGATACGGCCTTAAAGCCGCCGAAAAACAAGAAGCCTAAATACAGGAAATCCCTTAAAGACGGAAGATTGAAAGACAAATAAGATCCATGCCTGCTTTAAGTCGAATAGTTGGGGATTCGGGCTTAGTTTCGGATTCCTATCCTGTATCACCGGCAATTTAAAAGGGTTTTGGAGGTAATGAATGAAAAGATTCCTTGTCATGGCCGTCGCGGGGCTGTTTCTTCTGGGCCTGTCTGCCCCGGGCCAGGCCCAACGGGAAGTAAAGCCGCCGCCCGTGCCTCCCATGCTGGAAGGGCCGCGGCCGTTGGAGGCTCCGGACACCAAAGAACCGTCCCCACCCAAAAAGGCTGAAACGGAGAAACCCAAAGCCAAGCCTAAAGCAAAATCCAAAGCTGCGGCCAAGGCTGAGAAAAAACCCGGCAAAAAGGGGGAACCGGCGCCAAAGGCGGTGAAGAAAAAAGCCGACGCCGCCAAAAGCAAGGCCGCCAAAAATGGTAAGTCCGGCAAGAAAAAAGCCGCCAAGACCCCGAAGAAAAAACGCCCGGCAGCCGAACCCGGCCCCGATGAAGGCTGAACGGGATAAGAATCACAATTTTTCCCATCGAGGGGGTATGCCCCATGAAAAAGTTTAGCGGCAAGACCTTCATCTGGGGACTGGCCATTCTACTGGCCCTGGCCCCGGCAGCCCTGGCCCAGACTAAAATGACGGCCTGGGACGGGACCCAATGGAAGGATTTGACCCAGGAACTCAAAGTGGCTTATGTCCTGGGCGTGGGCAACATGGCGTCCTTTGAAACCGCCCAGGCAGGCGCCGGCCAGGTGCCTTGCATCTCCAAAGCCTTCATGGACGAACTCAAAACCAAGACCGTGGGCCAGGTGGTGGCCGAAGTGGACAAGTTCTACAACGAGAAGCCGGACCGGGCTAAGATGCCGGTAATCGAGGTGATTCTCCAGAGCTGCACCAAATTCTGCGCCGCGCCGCCCCCGGCGGAGAAAAAGAAATGAAGCGAACCCTGGCTGGTCCTGGCCGCGCCCTTTGAGTTCCACTGAACCGCGGGTCCGAAGCGGCAGGGCCATGGGCGCGGCCCGCGGCGCCGGATTTTTGGTCGGCTTCAACTAGGACCGGCGCCAGAATTCCCGGGGTCGACCGTAAATTAGGGGATTTCTGAGGTGAGGGCGGGGAGAAATGTACGACTTTCTCCTGGTCCCTGAAGAGCCATCCAAATTTTTTAGCTGGGGGGGGAGGACTGCTTATGAAAGGCAAAGTTTTAGCGGCGGCAGCCGCCGTGGCAGCCGTTTTGCTGCTCTTGGGCGCCGGCGCCATGGCCAAAGAAGCGTTCATGTGGGACGGCAACCATTGGCCCCAACTCTCCTTTGACGCCAAAGTGGGCTTCGTCAAAGGGATTGGCAACCTGGCGGACTTTGAAGTGGCGGCCGGCAAAGGCCGGGCGCCCTGCATCTCCCGGGCCTTTGTGGATGAGTTGAAAACCAAAACTATCAACGATATCATCCAGGAGGTGGACAAATACTACCAGGAGAACCCTGGGAAGAAGGACGCCACGGTAATCGAGGTGGTGCTCCGGCGCTGCACCAGCGTCTGCCCGCCGGAGGCCCCGACGGGAGGGAAAAAATGAAACGGGCATTGATACTGGTGTTGGCGGCCTCTCTCCTGGTGGGGGCCTGTTCCGGCATGTCAACTACCCAACAGCGGGTGCTCAGCGGCGGGGCCATCGGCGCCGGCAGCGGCGCGCTCATCGGCTGGGCCGCGGGTAACCCCGCGGCCGGCGCGGCCATCGGCGGCGGCGCGGGCCTATTGGGTGGCTTCGTCTACGACCAGTACGAGAAATCCCGGGGCCGACCTTAGAAGACGGTTTTCGGTTTTCGGTCTTCGGTTTCCGGTAATTAACGCCGTCTGTGGGTTTTTCCCATAAGGCGGCTTTTTTTTGGTAAGGCGGGGCATTGACCAATTTTTTCCAAGTCTTATTCATTCGATGCCGCCCCCTTATACCGTTTTCGGTTTTCGGTTTTCAGTTTTCGGTTAAATGAAATTGTATTATCAATAAGTTAGCCATAGAATTTGTGTTGCATCTGAAAACTGAACTTGGTAGTGGGCCTGACACCTGACACCTAAAACCTGAAACCTGACCCCTGATTTGCAATCACCCCGGGTTTATGTTACTTTCAGCCTTAATTTTTTCCGAATCCGGGGAGAACCGGCATGCCTGATATGGAAACCCCAGCACTCACTGACGCGGAAATGGCGGAACGGGTCCGCCCCCTGGTAAATGAGATTCTTGAGCGCTTTAACGAGGAGCGCCTCGCCCCCTCCGAAGCCGGCATGGTCATCCTGGCCCTGGTTCACCGCCTCTTGGGAATTCTGGCGGGCACCCCCGAGGCCCGGCGGCATTTTGTTCTCATGATGATCAATATGATCAACAATTTCCTGGCCGGAGAAATGGATACCGATCAAATGAAAAGACCGGGTTAAAAAGGAAAGAGGTTAAAAGGTTAAGGGGAGGTTCTGGTAAGATTCTTTTTGAGGCTGAAATTTTATCAAAGTGCTTCTAAAATATCCGGTGGCACAGGCTTTCCAGCCTGGGCCAGCGCCGGCTGAAGCCTGCGGCACCATAATGGCCGGGTAATTTTGAGACAGGCCCAGGGAAAAGGTAATAAGACAAAGATGGCCATCCGTGCCCTTCTTATCTTCTTTCCCTTTTAACCTTTTAACCCCTTAACCTTTTACCCTTTTCCCTTTCGGGATTTAACATGCAGAGAAAGGCCCACAATATCCTGGGACTCATCGGCGACACCCCCATCGTCCGCCTGAACCGCCTCAACCCCCACCGCCAAGTGGAAGTTTACGTCAAGCTGGAGTACTTCAACCCCGGCGGCTCCGTCAAGGACCGGCCCGCCCTGGCCATGATCGAGGCCGCGGAGGCTTCCGGGGAACTGACCTCGGAAAAAACGGTCATTGAGGCCACCAGCGGCAACACCGGCATCGGCCTGGCCATGGTCTGCGCAGTCAAGGGCTACCGCCTGCTCCTGGCCATGTCCGAGTCCGCCAGCCTGGAACGCCGGCGCATCCTCAAGGCCCTGGGCGCGGAGATCCTTCTGACCCCGGCCCACATGGGCACTGACGGGGCCATCGAAGAGGCCTACCGCCTGGCCCGGGAGCACCCGGACAAGTACTTCCTGCCGGACCAGTTCAACAATCCCGCCAACCCCGCGTCCCATGCCGCCACCGTGCGGGAAATCTGGGAGCAGACCGAAGGCCGGGTCACCATGGCGGTGGCCACCATCGGCACCACCGGCACCCTCATGGGCCTTTATACGGGGCTCAAAGCCCTAAACCCCCAGGTCCGGGTGGTAGGGGTGGAGCCGTATCTGGGTCACGCCATCCAGGGCCTGAAAAATCTGAAAGAATCGTACGTCCCGGGGATTTTCAACAAGAACCTGGTGGATGAAATCATTCATATCGAAGACGAAGAGGCTTTTGAAACCACCCGCCGCTTGGCCCGCCAGGAGGGCCTCCTCCTGGGCATGAGCTCCGGCGCCGCGGTGGCCGCGGCCCTGCGCCAGGCCCGGGAGATGGAAAGCGGCCTCATCGTGGCCATCGCCCCGGACAGCGGCGAGCGGTATCTCTCCACGCCCCTGTTTACTGAGAAGGAGGCCCCCACCCTTCAGTTTTACAGCGCCCTCACCCGCCGCAAGGAAGCTTTCGAGCCAGTGCGGGCGGGGGAGGCCGCCATCTTTGCCGACGGCCCGGCCCTGAACACCCACCTTTCATTGGATCTGGCCCGACGCCTGGTGGTGGCCGACCTCTTAAACCGCTATCTCACTTTCCGGGGCTTCAAGACCCGCCAGGTGGTGAGCCTCATCGACCTGGACGACCGGGCCATCGCCGGGGCCCAGGCCGCGGGCCAGGACCTGGCGGAGTTCACTGCTAACTTCCGCCATGAATTCTTCCAGGACCTGCGAACCTTGAGGGTCAAGGAGGGCAGCCTCTACCCCCTGGCCTCGGAACATATTGAAGATATGCTCAAGCTCACCCAGCGCCTGCTGGAAAAGGGCTTCGCCTATGAAAAGCTCCGCTCCGTCTATTTCGATATCTCCCGCTTCCGGGATTACGGCCGCCTCTCCCGGGTGGATCTCAGCAAGATCAAGGTGGGAAAGACCGTGGACCTGGACGAATACGCCAAGGAAAATCCCCGGGATTTCACCCTGCTTAAAAGGGCCAAGTTGGGGGAATTGAAAAAAGGCCTGTACTACTCCACCCCCTGGGGCAAGGTGCGCCCCAGCTGGCACCTGGAGTGCGCCGCCATGGCCCTGGCCCACCTGGGGACCACCGCCGACTTGCACGTGGGCGGCATCGAATCCCTCTTTCCCCACGAGGAAAACGAAAACGCCCTCTTCGCCGCGGCTACGGGCAAACCCCTGGCCCGGCTCTGGCTCCACTGCCAGCGGGTCCTGAAAGACGGGCGGCCCCTGAAAGACGAAGACGCCGTATATATTAATGACCTGGCGGGGACTTTCCGGGGCGCCGACCTGCGCTATTTTCTTCTTTCCACCCACTACCGCAAACCCCTGACCTTCAACGAAGCCGGCCTCCAGGCCGCGGCCCAGACCCGGGCCCGGCTGGACCACTTTCTGGAGCGCCTCAGCCTGGCCGCCGGCGAAGGCGACGCCGGGGAAGACCTGGAAGAGCGCCTCTTTCAGGTGAAAAAGGAATTCATCGCCGCCCTGGACGACGACCTGAACGTGTCCCGGACCCTGTCCGCCCTCTTTTCATTCATCAATGAAACCAACCGGGACCTGAACCGGAACCGGCTGGGCGGCCGGGGAGCGGCCCTGATCCTGGCCCGACTCCAGGAACTCAACGAAGTCCTGGGAGTGATGGACTTCCCCCACCCCCTGAAAGACGCGGAAGTGGAAGCCCGCCTCCAGGAGCGGGAAGAAGCCCGGAAACGCCGGGATTGGGCCGCCGCCGACCTTATCCGCCAGGAACTGGCCGCCCAGGGCGTGGAAATCACCGACACCCCCGCCGGCCCCCACTGGCGGCGCAAGTGAGGAGGAAGTATTGCTTGATGCGGAGGAGGGGGCTAAGGGCGCCCGCCCTTACCCCCTTCCCCGCACCATATAAACGCTCACCTAAATTAGCGCTTATGCCCCCGCACCCCCACCCCCAATCCCTTAAGAAGGGGGCGTTCCACGCACCATCCTTCTTCCATGATTATCATGACCGGGCGCGAAGCGCCGTGCCGTGTAAGGGCGGCTTGCCGGGGGGCCTGTTTTAAGCACCTCCCCTGAACCCAAGACTCCGCTTTCACCCTTGCCAGCCGCTCCTCAGGTACTTAAATTAACCTTTAGCAATGAGCTGGCCTCACGGCCTTGGGAGCCTGGGGCTTAAACCCATCCGCCATCAAGGTATCGTGTAGGGGAGTAATTTATCATGCCCGCTTTTTCGGGGACAATATATTGCGCCCCCTACCGAATACGAAAATCGAGGAGGACTTATGGCCAGGAAGAAGTTCGTGGTGCGGGCGGAGTGCCCGGCGTGCGCCTGCGGCGACATCTCGTTTTTAGGCCCGGAGAAGCTCCGGGAGAAGTTCATGGGGGACGAAAAGGAAATCGATATCCTCTGCCCCATGTGCGGCACCAAGACCCAGGGGAAGGTGGAAGAGCAGGAAGCCAAATAGGCAGGAACCAGGAGTCCGGCGTTCATCTGCGTTAAGCTGCGGTTAAAATGCTGCAGCTTGACGCAGATGAGCATATTGCCAAATATTTTTCCCGGAACCCTCCGGTTTCGATTATTGCTTAACCTCCCAAGAGGCTTTTGAAAATCGACTGCCTCTTGCGGAAATGAAAAACTTGGTTGCCAGTGTGGGCGCCGCCTGTTCTGCCAGGCGGCTTTTCCACAGGCTGGAAGCCTGTGCCACCCATAAATCAATCCTCCCGAACCAGAAGCCACGCGGCCCAGGTGAAGCTGCCTTCGGGGGGCAGCTCAATGGCCCATTCGTCCACGGTTAGGCGCCGGCGGCTGCGCCACCCCGCGGCTTCGTAGGCGCAGCGCAGCTCCTCCTCCTGGGTATCCCGGAACCCGGAGAGGATCAAGGACGCCCCCGGCCCGGCCAGACGGGTCAGTTCTTCCACTTTCTCCAACTGCACCTTAACTGGCAGGTTGGCCACCAACAGCCGGAACTTCACCTTGATGGCCTCGGTGGACCCCTGGACCACCCGCAGCCGGTCTGCCAAGCCATTCAGCCAGGCGTTGTCTCGGGAAACCTCCGCCGCCTGCCGGTTAAGATCCACCCCCACGCAGAAAGGCGCGCCCAGGGCCGCGGCGGCCAGGGCCAAGATGCCGGAGCCGCAGCCCACATCCAACACCCAGGCGTGGCTATTTCCGGATAAGGTCTCGGTGAGCAGCTCCAGGCAGAGGCGGGTGGTGGGGTGGCTGGGAGGAAAAACCTGGGGCGCTTTCACCACCAAGACCCGCTCCCCCCCGCGGGGGAAGTATGGCCGCCAGGGGGAGCGCAACACCAGACCCGGGGTCAACCGGTACAACATGAGCGCACTGTAGCACAAGCGGCATGGATTTGCTATTTGGCCATAATTGCCCTTGAGTAAACCTTATTCGGCGGCACCACCTCCTGGGATTACTTGTCTTACCCAAATCGGTGTCCAAGGGAATTGAAGACAACATAAAAGATTTTGTGTTGTTGCACAACCGGTGGGTAAGGACACAGCAAAATCAGTGGGGCATCATCGTCGCCAAACAAGCTCCCTTTTATACAGAGGCTCCTGCGGTTTTTGCAGCGCTTCACCAGGGAAGATGTTAGAAACAGGTTGGAATTTCTGTAGGGTTAATTGGCCAGAAGACAGAAAATCGCCCATATTGCCTTGACAAGGCAGCGGAATCTTATAGAATTAAAAAGCTAAGGTTCTTATGGGAGGCAGCTAAGTGTACGCCATCATTCAAACAGGCGGCAAACAATATCGGGTTTCCCCCGGAGATGTCCTCCGGGTGGAGCGGCTCCCCGGCGAACGGGGCGATGAAGTGACGCTGGAGAAGGTGCTCCTGGTCGCCGACGGCCAGGAGATCCGGGTGGGCATGCCCCTGGTGGAAAATGCCGCGGTAAAGACTATGATCATGCAGCAGGGCAAGGGCAAAAAGGTCGTGGTCTATAAAAAGAAACGCCGCAAGAATTATCGCCGCCGCCAGGGACACCGGCAGTTGTTCACCGCTTTGCAAGTTCAGGAAATTATTGTTAGTTGACAGTTGACAGTTAACAGTTATTGATATTCAAGGAACCCCCAAAATACAAACTGTCAACTGTGAACTGTGAGCTAAGAAGGAGTTTTTCATGGCACATAAAAAAGCCGGCGGCAGTTCCCGCAACGGCCGGGACAGCGCCGGGAAACGCCGGGGCGTCAAGCGCTTTGCCGGCCAGACGGTGTCGGCCGGCTCCATTATCGTCCGCCAGGTGGGCACCCGGATTCACCCCGGGGCCAACGTGGGCATGGGCCGGGACTTCACCCTGTTCGCCAAGATCAACGGGGTGGTGGCCTTTGAGGCCTTCGGCAAGGACCGGAAAAGAGTCAGCGTCTATCCCGCAATGTGAAATCCTTTCCCGATGAGGTGGAGATCACCGTTCAGGGAGGCGCCGGGGGTGCAGGGTGCGTCAGCTTCCAGAGGGCCGCGTTCAAGCCCCGGGGCCGTCCTGACGGCGGTGACGGCGGTTCCGGCGGTGAGGTGGTGCTGGAAGCATCTCAAACCCTGCGCACTCTGAGCCATTTCCGGCGCCGCCGCCTCTTCCAAGCCCCCAACGGCAAGCCCGGCCAAAGTGCTGACCGCCACGGCCGGAGCGGCCCCCCGCTGATTATTTCCGTTCCCCTGGGCACCCGGGTCTATGACCGTGACACCGGAGAACTGCTGGGCGACCTGCTCAATCCCGGAGAGCGCCTGGTTTTGGCCCACGGCGGCCGGGGCGGCAAAGGGAATGCCCACTTCACTTCTTCCCGGATGCGCTCTCCCCGCTTCGCCCAGCCCGGAGAACCGGGCGGGGAGCGCCGGGTCCGCCTGGAGCTGCACATTCTGGCTGACGTGGGCCTCATCGGCCAGCCCAACGCCGGCAAGTCCACCCTGCTCCGGGCCCTCACTGCGTCCAAGGCCCGGGTGGGGGCCTTTCCTTTCACCACCCTCAGTCCCCAGTTGGGCGTCCTGTTTCAGGAAGACGAAGAGCCCCTGATCCTGGCGGAAGTGCCCGGCCTCATCCCCGGGGCGCACCGGGGCAAGGGTCTGGGCCACCGGTTCCTGCGGCACCTCAAACGCACCCGGCTGCTGGTCCACGTCATTGATCTGAGCCAGGTGAACCCCGGTGATCCTCTGGCCCCTTTGAAAGAGTTAGAGGCGGAAATGACCGCGTTTGACTCCAACTTGCTGGACAAACCCCGCGTGATCGCGTTAAATAAAATCGACCTGCTTGCCCCGGATTTTCCCCGGCAGCAGGTGCTCAAGGCTTACGAAGACACGGGCCGGCGCGTCCTGGCGGTTTCCGCCCAAACGGGTCTGGACCTGGACGCCTTGAGACAGGCCATTTGGGAGGAGTTAAGGCGCTGCGGCCATGACCTCGATTCGGCAGCCATACCTGAGTAAAGCCCGGCGAGTGGTGCTCAAGGTGGGGAGCGCCGTCTTGACCACGGCCGAAGGGCTCAACCAGCCCCTCATCGAACGGCTGATCGCGGAGAGCTTTTCCCCGAAGGTGGGGGAGCGGGAGTTCATCATCGTCTCTTCCGGGGCCGTGGCCGCGGGCTGCCGCAAATTGGGCCTCAGCAGCCGCCCCACCGGCATCCCCCAGCAGCAGGCGGTGGCCGCGGCCGGCCAGAGCGCCCTGACCCAAGCCTATGAAGCGGCCTTCGCCCGGTTCGGCCTCAAGGTGGCCCAAATCCTCCTCACCCACGACGACCTGGAATCCCGCCAGCGGTTCCTCAACGCCCGCAACACCCTGTTCACCCTCCTCCAGTGGCAGGTGGTGCCCATTATCAACGAAAACGACACCGTGGCCACCGATGAGCTGAAGTTCGGGGACAACGACAACCTGGCGGCCCTCATCTGCAACCTGGTGGAAGCGGACCTGCTCATCCTCCTTACTGACATCGACGGCCTTTACGACAAAGACCCCCGGGAAGACCCCCAGGCCCGGCTCATTCCTTTAATCGAGACCTTCGACGCGGGGGTGGAAAAGACCGCGGGCCGCAAGGCCGGGGCCTTGGGCCGGGGGGGCATGTCCAGCAAACTCCAGGCCGCCAAAAAGGCCGCGGCCGCCGGCATCCCCACCATCATCGCCAACGGGCTGAAGCCCGGCGTCCTGGAGGCCGTCTTTTCCGGTGCGGAAGTGGGCACCTTTGTTCTCCCCCAGGCCCAGAAGCTCAAGAGCCGCCAGTACTGGCTGGCCTATAACGTCACCCCCAAAGGGGCCATCCTGGTGGACCGGGGGGCCTGGCGGGCCTTGGTGCGGGGCGGCAAGAGCCTGCTCCCCGCGGGCATCCTGGAAGTCTTCGGCGGCTTCGGCAAGGGCGCGCCGGTGCAGCTCCTGGACCCCGACGGCAAACCCTTCGCCATGGGCCTCACCAATTACTCGGCCCGGGACATCAGCCGCATCAAGGGCCGCCAGACCGCGGAAATCGCCCAATCCCTGGGGGCCAAGGGCTACGACGAAGTCATCCACCGGGACAACCTGGTGATTTATCCGGACGCGGGGTGAGGGGAGGGGAGGAGAGGGGCAGATTGATTCGGGGGAGGGGGCTAAGGGCCGCAGGCCCTTACCCCCTCCCCCAAACACCCACCCCCAATCCCTTAAGATGGTGGCCCAGGCTTTTCGGCTCTTAACCGCTAAATAGGAGCAATCAGGTGAGATTGAACGATTCCTTAAAATGCCCTGGCCTTGAGCGCGCTCTGTCGGTATTCCCCGAAATGTTTCATTGCCCCGGTTGTGGCGCTGAGGTGGAAATATGGAGCGATGAGAAAAAGGGAAAATGCACGGTTTGCGGAAGCTATTTTATAAAAGGCCGCCACGACAAGGGGCTAGTCGATGGTCGAAATTTTCAATTCAAAGTCGGGATTCTGGAATACGCCGACGAAACCGGAATAAGGTTATATTACGAGAGATACGAAGCGGAGCTGCCCCCGTCAGTTTTTGAACATGACAGAAAATATAAAATTGCCTGTGAGGCCTGCAAAAGGTATGGGACTAATCTGGCGTGTCCTCCCTTCAGCCCGGTTTTTCATGACTACATAGGAGAATTTCACGCGGCAAAAACCATCTGTATTAGAATTCCGCAAGAATACTTTAGTCATCTGGCGCCGGAAGACAGATATATTGCTTGTTTCCGGACCGGGAAAAAACTGCTCGAAGAGGAATTGCGGCAATTTAGGAAACAGGGCTTTAAAATTGCCGGGGCCGGCCCCTGTTTGGCGTGTGAAGAATGCAGGACGGAGGGAACCGAATCAAAATGCCACAAACCCGCCAAACTGATTTATAGCCTGGAATCCCTGGGAGTTAATCTTATCTCGCTGGCCCAAAAAGGTTTCAACATAAATCTCGAATGGAGCAGCAATAACCATTTGGCGGATTTTGTATGTGTAATAGGCGCGGTATTTTTAAATAAGAAGAGCAGCCGCAGGCTTCAGCCGGCGCCATAATAACCCTGGCTTGGCAGGCGGGCACGGAAAGGCCGGGGCGCTCTTATAAAGCGCCCCCCTTTCCGCCGTTTTGGATTAATAATCGAAGCATCGCAGGTGCGCATGCGCATCAACTTCGGGCTTTCTGAAAGAGGTCAATTATGGTCAGCCGGGCAAAGGACTGGTTTAATCAAGCGGTTCGCGACTTGGAACACGCAGAAGATTCCCGGAAAGCTGGGCGCCACGAATGGGCCTGTTTCGCAGCCCAGCAGGGTGCAGAGAAGGCCGTAAAGGCCCTTCATCTGAGCTTCGGCCAGGAAGCCTGGGGCCATGTGGTTGCCAGGTTGTTACAAGAATTGCCTGAGAATATCACGGTACCCAAAGAGTTGGTTGAAAAGGCCCGGGTGCTAGACAATTTTTACATTCCCGCCCGCTATCCCAACAGTCACCCTTCAGGAGCACCTTTCGAACATTACGGTCCCTTACAAAGCGAGGATGCAGTAAGCTATGCCCGTGAGATCATTGAATTCGTCCGTGTTCAAATGGCCTGAAGCCAAGGCTGTGGACCAAGCGGCGCGCCGCTGGGCTGAGAAAATCGTCAAGAAATGGACTGATGTGGTCAGAATAGGCTATTTCGGCTCGTATGCCCGGGGTGATTGGGGGGTGGGAAGCGACCTGGATTTGGTGGTTATTGTCGAAAGATCAAACAGACCTTTCGAGTTCCGGTCCAGTGAGTGGGACACGCTGGAAATTCCAGTTCCCACCGATGTATTTGTTTACACCCAGGATGAATGGGAAAATATGCCCCTCCAGTCGCTTTTTGTAAAGAATTTGGAACGGGTAATTTGGATTATCTAATCTTCTAGATTCACTAAGGATTTTGAAAAATGGACATACCCAAAGAAGTCTGGGAAATGGCGGTGATGGCCAAACAGGCCGCCAGGAAGTTGGGGGCGCTGGGCCGGGGGGTGAAGGACCGGGCCATTCTGCGCATGGCGGAGTTGCTGGAGGAGCAAAAAACCGCCATTCAGGCGCAAAACGCCCGGGACGTGGAGAAGGCCAAAAAGGAACATTATCCCGCAGCCTTTATTGACCGGCTGACGCTCTCCGACAAGGTCATGGCCGCCATGGTCACCGGCCTTAAGGAAGTGGCGGCGCTCCCCGACCCCGTGGGCGCGGTAACCTCCATGTGGGTGCGG
>Ga0194125_10005234_pt1 | contig 19826 bp, 10 predicted proteins | sample TA2KigC250mmetaG_FD_148626 | JGI IMG/M metagenome (GOLD analysis project Ga0194125, IMG submission 148626) | Freshwater microbial communities from Lake Tanganyika, Tanzania - TA2015034 Kigoma Deep Cast 250m | ecosystem: Environmental > Aquatic > Freshwater > Lake | place: Tanzania: Lake...
CATCAGCACGAGGACAAGCTGACCGTGGACGTCTGGGGCTACGGCCAGGAGATGATCCTCGACCCCGGCCGCTACACCTATGCCGCCACCAAATGGCGCTCCTACTTCTTCAGCACGCTCAGCCATCCCACGATGCTCGTCGATGGCGGCGGCCAGAACCGCCGCGCCACACCTCGCGACACGTGGGTGCCCCGCGAGCCTCGCGAGAACCGCTGGGTCTCGACCCCGGACCTCGACTTCGTCTGCGGCAGCTACGAGGATGGCTACCCCGGGGCCGATGACGTGATCCACGTCCGCAAGGTCCTCTTCGTCAAGCCCAGCTACTTCATCGTCAGCGACTTAGGAATCCGAGGACATGACCCAATTCAGTCGCATCCGGGAATCCGGGGACATGACCCAATTCGGTCGCATCGAATTGGGATCGTGTCCCCGGATTCCCCCCAGGGCTCCCCGACTGGGATCGTGCCCCCGGATTCCCCAGAACTCCCAGAGCACGAAGCGACCGTCCAGTGGCAGCTCGCCCGCGCCGGCGCGCAGTTGGACCAGGCGACCCTCGCCGTCCGTTCCGTCGGCCCGCAGGCCAACGTCCTCGTCCAGGGAATTCGGGGACATGACCCAATTCAGTCGCATCGAATTGGGATCGTGTCCCCAGAATTCCCCACCCTCCACGAGGGCGAGGAGGACCCGCCCGCCGGTTGGGTCGGCTGGAGCCTCCACCAGGCCCTCAAGGAGCCTGCCACCCTCGTCCGCTACTCACTGAAGGGCGCCCCGCCGCTGCAGTTCGACACAGTCATCTTCCCCTACAAGGGGGAGCAGCCGCCCGCCCTGCAGGTGAAGCGCCTCCCCACCGATGGCCTCGCGACCGCGCTTGAGATCACTGGCCCCGGCTTCCACGATGTCTGCCGAATCGGCCATTCCCCCGGCGACGAGGTCTCGGTCACCCGCCTCGGCGACGGCACCCAGCCCGCCAGGACGCTGACCCTCGAACCCGCCATGCCTTCGGCCGACGTCCCCGCCGTTGACCTCACCGAGAACCGGATCGAGGTCACTTCCGCCCAACCGGCGCAGTTCCGCCTCCGCTACGGCTACGCATCCGGCGGCGGCTACCTGTTCGAGAGCCCCTGGACCGATCCCGCCACCACTGCCACCCTCCGCGTCCAGGACGCCCGCCTGGAGCTGCCCTACGCGTACGAGGTCCAGGCCCGCTCAGGTGACACCATCCGCGCCATCCAACGCGGCACCCTCACCATCCCGCAACCGATGGCCTTCGACTTCGAGGACGGCACACTCCAGGGCTGGGAAGGCGAGTCCGCTCGCCTCGTGCAGGGGTTCGACGGCTCCAAGGGCGCGCTTCGGATCGAGGCCCCCGCGACGCAGGAGGTGCGCTATATCACGGCCCAGCGCCCGCAGCGCCTGCTGACTTCGGACCAGTTCTCCGCCGCCTTCGCCTGGCGCGCACCCATGGCGGCGGGCGGCGACTGGTTCTACGCCAAACTCACGCTCCACGACGAAGCCGGCCTCGACTGGTCCTCCTACTTCGCGAAGTCGCCTCAGCCCGACTGGCAGTCGGTCACCCTCTCCCTCGCCGACTTCCGCGGCGACACCTACAACCGCCCCGACCAGCAGGGCAAGCCCCTGCCCACCGGCCTCCGCATCACCCGCGTCCTCTTCACCTTGCGCAAGGACGCTACCACCCAACCCATCCAACCCGCCCTCGAACTCGACAACATCCGCTTGACGCCGTAGCGCCGTCGCCGTATCCTCCGTCGTGGTCCGCCGTTGCCTTACCCATTCGTGTATCTCGTGTGTTTCGGGGTTTATCCACCCACCCGAAGGAGTCCCACCGTGATCGACTTGCGCTTCCGCCAGGTTCACCTTGACTTCCATACGTCCGAGCAGATCGTCGGGATCGGCTCGCAGTTCGACGCCGCGCAGTTCGCGCAGACGCTGAAGGCTGCCCACGTGAACTCCGTGACTTGCTTCTCGCGCTGCCATCACGGGATGATCTACCATGACACGCGCTTCCCGAATCGCCATCCGCACCTGCAGGTGAACCTCCTCGCCGAGCAGATCGAGGCCTGCCACGCGCTCGGCATCCGCGTGCCGATCTACATCACGGTCGGCTGGGACGAGGCGATGTACCGCGAGCACCCCGAGTGCTGCGAGCTCTCGCCCGACGGGCGCCTGCCCGCGGGCCCGCTCGACGCCCGCTGGCACAAGATGTGCCTCAACCTCCGCTCGCCCTACATTCAGTACGTGGAAGCGCAGACCCGCGAGGTCCTGGGGATGTTCGACGTGGATGGCTTCTTCTTCGACATCATCTTCCAGGGCCAGTGCCTCTGCCGCTTCTGCCTGGAGGGGATGCACGAGGCCGGTCTTGATCCCGCGTCCGAGGCGGATCGCGCGCGTCACTCGAAGCTCGTCCTCGATGCCTTCAAGCGCCACTTCACCCAGGTCGTGCGCTCGCTCAATGACACCTGCACGATCTTCTACAACGCGGGCCACATCTACCCCGACTGGCGGCCCATCCTCGACACGTACACGCACCTTGAGCTCGAGTCCCTGCCGAGCGGCGGCTGGGGCTACGCGCACTTCCCCATCACGATGCGCTATGCGCGCCGCCTCGGACTCGACTGCCTCGGCATGACCGGCAAGTTCCACACCACCTGGGGCGACTTCTCCAGCTTCAAGCACCCCGAGGCCCTCGAGTACGAGATCTTCACCCAGATCGCGAGCGGGGCCAAGTGCTCCATCGGCGATCAGCTCCATCCCACGGGCGAGATCTGCCCCGAGACCTATCGCCTCATCGGCAGCGTCTACAGCCGCGTCGAGGCCTTGGAGCCCTGGCTGCAGGGCGCCGAAGCCCTGGCTGAGATTGCCGTCCTGAACCCCGAGGCGGTCGGCAAGGAAGACGCCCGCGTCGACAGCGCGGCGTCGGGCGCGTATCACATGCTGACCGAGACCCACCACCAGTTCGACTTCGTGGATTGCGAGAGCGACCTCTCGCGCTACTCGGTCCTGATCCTGCCTGACAAGATCACGCTGGAGGGCGACTTCCTCGCGAAGGTCGAGAGCTTCCTCGACGCCGGCGGCTCAGTCCTCGCCTCTCACCGCTCCGGCCTTCGTCCCGATGCGCCCGAGTTCGCCCTCCCGCATCTCGGCATCTCCTTCGTCCGCGAAGCCGCGTTCAGCCCCGACTTCGTCCTCGCCCTGGAGCCGATCAACCAGGGCACGCCCTCGGTGCCGCACGTGATGTACGAGCGCGGCCTGGAGGTCGCGCCGCTGGAGAAGTCGCGCATCCTCGCCGAGACCTATGACCCGTACTTCAACCGCACCTACGAGCACTTCTGCTCGCACCAGCACACGCCGCTCAAGGGCAAGGCCGCGCGGCCCGCCGTGGTCGCCGGCGTCCGCAGCGTGTACCTCGCGCATCCCGTCTTCGGCATGTACCACCGGCGCGGCGCGCGCTTCTGGAAGCAGCTCGCGATGAACTCCCTTTCGCTCCTGCTGCCCAACCCACTGGTGAAGACCAACGCACCCACAACCGCCCAGATCACCGTCACCCGCCAGCCCGCCCAGCACCGCACGATGCTCCATATCCTCCACTACATCCCGGAGCGCCGCGCCGAGACCCTCGACACCATCCAGGACCGCCTCCCGCTCCACAACATCACTGTCGCCTTGCGCTGCGAGCACGCGCCCTCCCGCGCCTACCTCGCGCCCGATGGCGCCGCCCTCGATCTGACCTATGCCGCCGGCTACGCCTCGGTCACCGTACCCGTCGTGGATGGCTACGCCGTCATCGTCCTGAAGGACTGAGCCGTTCGGGACTGTCCCGTTTGCTGCCCGTCAAGGGCAGGAAACGAGGACTGTCCCCTGTTGGCGTTCAAACCCCGAAGACTACGTCTACCCGCCCCTACGGTACCCCCAGGGAACGGAGTCCAACCCCATGCCCACCAAACCCGCCTCACCCAAACCCATCCGCGTCCGCGTGAAGAGGATCGCGATGGACCCTCAACAACGCTGCCTCGTGATCCTCGGCACGCCCAAACGCGACGTCCCGATCTGGATCGGCGCCGCGGAGGGCCAGGCGATCACGCTGACGCTCCAGCGCAAGACGATGCCTCGCCCGATGACCCACGACCTGTTCGTGAACGCGCTCTCGGCGACCGGCTGGCAGATCGAGAAGCTGGTCATCTCGGACCTGCGGGAGACCACCTTCTACGGGGAACTACACTTGCGCTCCGGCAGCAGGCGCACGGTCCTCGATTGCCGCCCGAGCGACGGCATCGCCCTCGCCCTCCACACCAAAGCCCCCCTCTACATCGCACCACACATCTTCGACCTGGTGAGCGCTCCTGCACCGACCGACAACAAGGGGACGGAGTAGAGGGAGTACCCATGTGTCACAACGGCGTACGACGTTCTGACTTTTACCATGCCGAGCCAATCCCCTATATACTACGTAGTAGTATATAGGGGATTGGCTCGGCATGGTAACGCTCCCCCCTTTCACCCCGGAGCACCCCCCATTCCCTAGACTCCGCACCCCTGAGTGCCGGGCAAGCAGGACCGCCCCTTGGGCGAGTAATCAAACGTCCGTTCGACGACCACACAGAATGCCCCGTGCTTGCGTCTACGTGCATTCTGGCGGGCTCCGAGGGCCGAAGTGGGACCAAGGGTGCCGGAAGAGGAAAACGGGCGCTCAGAATCGGTCTACGGGGCGAGGACGGCGGGAGTCAGGAGGTAGAATTCAGGAGTCAGAATAGAGCGATGGCCAAGGAACGGGACAGTCACTCCATCGGCCAGGCGGGGATCGCCTCATCGATTTCGGCCATGAGACGGCGGGTCTCGCGGAGGGCGACAACCACCTTGCCGTAATGGCGTACGTCTTCGAAGGTCAGCGTTCGACCCTTGCGGTCCTTGAGCCACTTGTTGAGGACCTCGTACCCGCCGACCTGGAAGGCGTACACCTCGGGCTCGACCGGCGCGAAGTACTGCTGCTTGTTGATGTGCACGCGGTGCGCCTTGTCGTCGTATGCCACCGCCTCGACCTCGTTCGTGCCGGCGGGCTCGAGCTTCGCCGGGGACTCGTCCAGCATCGGGTGCTCCATGAGGTGCAGGGCGACCAGCTCACGGCCCGCTGCACAGAGCCGGCGGAAGAGCCCGAGGTCGCTCGTGAGGGGGATGCGGGGGAAGTCGATCTTCAGGAACTCCGCGTAGCGCTCGCGGTAGGTCGGCGAGTGAAGGACCGCGTAGATGTAGTCGAAGACGTCCTCAGGGCCGAAGGTGCCCTCCATGGTGGCACGCGCGGCCCGCGCGTGATCCTCGGTGGCATGCGCGGCTCGCGCATGAGATGCTGTGGAGGCATTGTCCTCCACCTCACCCACGTGCGAGCCGCACGTGCCACGACTGGCGGGCGTGCCACCATTCACACCACACCAGGGCCACTCCTCGAGGCCCGCCTTCGCGGGGTTGCGCAGCACGTAGTCGATGGCGTGCTCGAACTCCCCCTCGTCACGGATGAGGTGGTCGTAGTACTCGGTCTGCCAGAAGCTACCGGTTCGGCCCAGCAGTCGGTTCGCGGCATGGGCAGTGTAGGACTTGCGCGACTGCATGATCTCGTCGAGTTCGTGGCCTGGCAACGGCCGGAGGACAAGGTGTACGTGGTTGGGCATGAGGCACCACGCGATCAACTCGTAGCGCTCACCGGCGAAGTGGAGGAGGGCCCGCTGCACCATCTCGGCGACTCGGGGATCGCGTAGATAGCAGGCGCCGTGCCCTGCATCCAGGTAGGCCTCGATGCGCTCGGACTGCAGCTCTGCCAGGCGCTGCTCCAGGGCGGGACTCAGCGCCCGGTCGCTCCCGGCGGCCTGGCGGATGATCTCGTCGCGTTCGGCCCTCCACTCATCCAGTACGTGTTGAGGCAGCGAATCATGGAGGCGGAAGCTCACCGCATACGTGCCGCCGTCGCGCGTCCAGTGGGGCAGGTAGGCCCCCTGGCGGACGCGGACCGGTGCGCGCCAGTCCGGCCATTCGGTGGCACGCCCGGCTCGGGCGTGATCCTCGGTGGCATGGGCGGCCCGCCCATGAGCTGCTGCGAAGGCGTTGTCTTCCACCGCACTCACGCGCGAGCCGCGCGTGCCACCATTCACCCCACCCCCCAACCCCAAGTCTCCGCGCCCCTCCGGAACGAAGCGCAAGCCGAGGCGCGCCTCAAGGTCTGCGATGAACTTGGGGTCGAGGTTGGGACGGCGGAGTTCGTGGCCTGCTGGGAGAGTATCGCTGGACGTGTAGACGTACAGGGGGAAGACCTTGGCCTCGCCGGTTGAGCCCGCGAGGAGGCGCTTGTCGGGCAGAACCCGCGAGCAGAGGCATGGGCCTGTCTGCGTGAGCAGAGTTCCTCGTGAGGCGAGCAGGCAGAGGTTATCCCTTCCCGCCATGTGGTCCCGGAGTTCTGCGCGCTGCCGGTGTACGAGGCGCGGATCGTAGATGATCTGTCTGTTGTCGAACGGGCGGTAGGCGTAGGGCAGGATAGGGATGCCGTCGACGCCAGACGCCGAAAGCTGCGCACGAGCATCGCGCAAGGACCAATGGCGTACCGGCTCAAGCTCAAGCCCGGCCTCGATCGCATGGTCGGAGACTGACCGATCCGTGAGCCGGGCAAGCAAACCTCGGGCTTGGTCCACCGTGTCGGCGACGGTGAGCGGGTCGCGGTTCGTCTGGACGGCCGTGGTGGTGAGCGGGAACAGACTCTTCAGAAGGGCACAGCTTTGGTACTCGGGCTCCAACGCGAAGTCCTTGGGTACGAGGAAGAACCACGGCTCCCGGGGAGCCAGAGCGTCCGTCGGCGCGCTGGCGGCGTCATGCTGGTGAAGCCAGGCGTACTTCGCTTCACGCTCCCCAAGGAGGTCGGCGTATGCGACTTCCCGGGAGGTGCGACGGCTCTTGGTGAACAGGGCTACGGCCACGCCCTGTTGTATGTCGAAGACGTTCCGATCCGGCCTGCCGTCGGCGGTCGTTTCCCCTCTGCGAACATCGCCGTGCAGATTGCATAGGCGGAGCGCGCCGAAGGTGGACAACAGGGTCTCCCGCATCCGACGATGCGTGAGCCCATCAAGGTATGAGTTGTTGGTGATGTACCCCAGCACGCCGTACCCGGTGCGCTCGATTCTCCACTGCGCAAACCGGATGAACTTGATGTAGTCATCGTCGAGGTTGAGTTTCTTCTCGTGCAGTCCCCGCTTGTAGTCCTCCAGAAGGCCCATGATCCACGGGCCTTTGTTAAGCCGGCCGAAGTTGGAGTACGGCGGATTCCCGATCACGACCATGATCGGCTCATCGCGCTTGATGCGCGAGGCGGCGTTGGCTTCGTCGGCGATGTACTGGGCGAAGAGGACGTCGGAGCGCTGGGCGGCTTCTTCGAGGGTGTTGGTGAGGTAGATGCCGAGGCGTTGGTCGTCGGGGAAGTCATAGCCGAGTTCCCGGAGTTGCATCGCGAGCTTCATGTGGGCGATGGTGTAGGGGGCCATGAGCAGCTCGAACCCGAAGAGGCGCCTGAGGAGCTTGTCGCGGACGTAGCCCGGCCAGGCGCCCTTCCCATACTTGGCGACCACGAACTCATGGATGTGCCGGATGACGAAGAAGAGGAACGTGCCGGTCCCGCAGGCAGGATCGAGGATGAAGACCCGCTCATCCGCGAGGCCGTCGGGCAAGTCGAACTCGGTCTTCAGGATGTGATCGACGGAGCGGACGATGTACGAGACGACCGGCTCCGGCGTGTAGTAGACGCCGCGGACCTCGCGGAGCTTCGGGTCGTACTCGCGCAGGAAGGTCTCGTAGAAGTGGACGACCGGGTCCTCCCGGCCCGTCCGAGAGGTGAAGTCCTGCATGACGCTGTCCATCGATGCGACGGCGAGTAGACGCGCAAGGTCATCCACGATCCACGCGATGCGAGCATCCAGGCTTGGGCCGGCGATCTCGTTGAACAGCTTCTGCAGGAAGGGATTCGTCTTGGGCAGGTCCCAGGCTGCGGCCTGACGGGTGAAGGCCTCCGGGCCCCGATGGTTGCAGCGCGCCGCGAACAGACCGTAGGCAATCGTCTGCGCGTACATGTCAGCGAAGTCGTCTTCCGAGAGGCCTGGAACGAGGACCTCGCGGAAGGCCTGGAGCTGAGCGTGCAGGGGGCCAGCGGGTGCCAAGGTGGCATGCGCGGCTCGCGCATGATCCTCGGTGGCACGCCCGGCTCGGGCGTGAGCTGCTGTGGCGCTGTTGTCTTCCACCTCACTCACGCCCGAGCCGGGCGTGCCACTATCCACAGCACTCACGGGCGGGCCGCCCGTGCCACCATTCACACCAACTTCTGCAGTCAGCACCTCGAGCGTGGCGTGGCGGATCATGCGGGCGAGGCCCGCCATGCGTTCGGCCAGTTCCCTGGCGGTGCCGATCTCGGGGGTCTCGTGCTGAAGGAACTCGCGGAGGAGCCCGAGGACGCTCTCCATCCCCTCGTGGGTTGTCCTGAGGGTGCGCTCGTCGGCGAGGTGACCAAGGCGCGCGTCTGCGCGAAGCTTACCCTCGACGTACCAACGGAACTGCAGGTAGTCGGTGAGGATGAGGTTGGGGAGGGCTTCGCGGTAGCGCCTGAGCTGCTCGGACTTCTCGGCCTTGCGGAGGTCCGCGTCGATGTCCTTGCACTCGGCGTAGCCGATGGCGACGCCGGTCCTGGTCACGGCGATGTCGGGTGCGCCGCAGGCGACGCGCGAGGGTTCGTTGACCGGCGTGACGTCCGGACGGAGGCGCTTGAGGAGTGTCTGCAGCGCGTCGCGGTGAGCGTGCTCCTGAGCGACGCCCGTTGCCAGACGCGCCCGAACCGCCGCCACGTACTCATTCGTCGGTTCCATGCGTGTCAGGTTCGGCGGGGAACGGGGAGAGTCCTGCCCGGAACGGATGCGAGACAGGGATCTCCCACGTACGATGGGGGCGAGCGCGACAGGTCAGTGGGCGCCTTCGTCGCGGACGATCTTGGCTTTGACGGCCATGACGGCGGCTTGGGTGCGGTCGGAGGCGCCGAGCTTGAGCATCACGTTCTGGACGTGGCTCTTGATGGTGCTGGGGGCGACGCCGAGGACCTCGGCGATCTGCTGATTCGTCAGGCCCTCGGCGACGAGGGCGAGGACCTCGCGCTCGCGGGCGGTCAGTTGGTTCACATCCCCGACGATCGGGTTGGTGGGCTCCACGGTCTCGGCGCCGAGCTGGCGCACCACCGATGAGAGGTGCGACGGGTCGAGCAGCCCATCCCCACCCGCTACCGCGCGGATGGCGGCGACGAGGTCGTCGCGCGCCATCGTCTTCAGCAGATACCCCGCCGCGCCGTAGCCGATGGCCTGCACCAGCCACGCCGGCTCATCGTAGGCGGTGAGCATCACCACGGGCGTCTGGGGCTTCAGGCGCTTGATCTCCCGCAGGGCCGCGAGGCCGTCCATGTCGGGCATGCGGATGTCGAGCAGCACGAGGTCGGGGTCCAGGCGCGTGACGAGGCCCACGGCCTGCGAGCCCGTGCTCGCCTCCCCCACGATGAGCAGCTCGGTGCCGGTCAGCAGGCGACGCAGGCCCTCGCGGATCAGCGAGTGATCGTCCGCGATGACCAACCGAATCTTGCCGGGTTCGGTGCGTTTCACGGGCGGTGTACCGAAAGGCGGTGTCGGGATTGGTATCCCGACCTACGGGATACGTTGGTTGTCCCGACCTACGAGATACGTTGGTTCCCACACGTACAGCAATCGGGACCGGGTTAGGGTTCCGGGTTTCCGTTCGACGCTCGGGCGGCCAGGCCCTTCCGGGGGAAATTAGGGACAGGCACCAATTTTCGACGTCCAAAATTGGTGCCTGTCCCTAATTTCCCAGGAGGCGCCAGGCTTTGGCGCGGACTTGCAGGAGGGCGTCGGGGTCGGGCAGGATCTCGGTAGACCGGTAGCCGCCGGCATTCGGGATCGACGCGAGGGCGCGTGCTTCAGCGAGGACGGGGTCGATGCGGGCGCGCAACTCGGGGCGCTGCTCGGCGAGGCGCTTGAGGGCGATGAGGGTCTCGTAGTCCTCGATGCCCTCGCGGACCTGCTCAAGGCGGATGGAGGAGAGCGGGCCGTCTAGACCGAGGAGCTCGCCGGGGTAGGCGAGGTGACCGCTGCCGTTGGGGTAGCGATCATAGGAGTGCTCTTCGGCGGAGAAGCTGTGGTACAGGAAGCTGTACCAGCCGAAGCGGAAGGGGTCGTACGTGTACCACGCGAGGGCCCAGAACTCGTAGCCGCTGGCGTCGTGGGCGAAGCAGTAGTAGGGCAGCAGGCGCTCGCAGGCGTTGTAGGGCGTGTCCAGCTCGAACTGGCCGTCGGTGGTGAACCAGACCTTGTCCCCCGCCTCCTGGCGCTGCTTCAGCGCATCGAGCGGGAAGCAGCCGTACTGCCCGATGCCCCAGTGGTTCAGCAGGCCATCCCACGCCGGGACGTGACGCCAGGTGCTGGAGTAGACCGGGACTGCGGGATCGACCTCGCGCGTGAGGCGGATGGCGTGGGCGAGGTTCTCGATGACCTCGGGGCGCTGGTCGTGGGGCTCGTCGGAGACGTAGAGCGAGAAGCGATCCGCCCAGCCCTTCGCCTTCACGTGCTCCCAGAAGAGCTTCACCCCTTCCCCATAGGCCTGGTCATACTCCGGTGAGGGGTACTTTAGCCCGAGGAACGGCCGGGGCGTGTGCCCCCAGCCGAACGAGTAGAAGATCCCCGGGAAGTAGGCGACCGCCATGTGGAGCTCGTTGAAGTAGCGCTCGGCGGAACGATCGAACGCGGTCGCGTCCATCATCACATGGCCGTCGGTCAGCGCGAACTTGGGCTCGGGGAGAATGTGGTTCGCGCTGATGCGATGCTCGGCACATCGCTCGCTGTGTGACCCCTCCGCAACCTCATGGGTCCTGCAGGAACCGAAACGCACTATTGACAATGTGGGGGGGGGGTGTATGCTCGTGGCCAAATCTGACCTCTCTTCCCCACTGCTTTGCGTGGCGCGTGCGCGGAGGCTGAGTAGTGACTCTCGGCGGGTAGCACGAGCAACCACCTTCGGCACTTCCCAGGAACCCAATCCCGAAAGGGGGTCCGAAGTTGCGGATCGTGAGAAGACGAGCCCGATGTGTCGCGTTACTGGCGGTTGTCGTGGGCGCTACCCTCTGGTCTTCCCCTTCGTCTCAAGCTGGGTACTTCCTCACCCTTACCCCCGCGCCGGCAAGTCAGGTGGCTGGCACCAAGCCCTACGTTGTCGAGGGGAAGGCCCGCGTCGGCGACGTGCAGGGCGCGCTTGAGGCGGCGAAACGCGAAGCAGTCCGGGTAGCCGTTGAGGAGATTCTGGGGAAGCAGAGGGCCGAACGGTACCGAGACCTGATCGAGGCCAACATCCTCCAAGAAGCCGCGACGTTCGTACTCGGGGAGCCCAAGCCCCTCGGGACTCCCCGTGTCCAGGACGGGCAGGTTATTGTCAAGGCGAGCGTGGACGTGCAGGTCGTCGCCCTGCGAGAAGCTCTGGCGAGGGTCATTAGCGACGATGGCCCGCCCTTGCCTCGCGTCCTGGTGATGGTCTACGAGGAGATCCTTCGGCGGCCGGCGCGGGACCCGGCGGCGGAGACGGCGGTAAAGAACGCCCTGCTCAACTGCGGGTTCATCGTACTGAGCCCCAAGGGGTTGGACGAACTGAGGCAGCGGGACATTGTGCGGGCGCTGAGGCAGGGGCAGTGGGACGAAGCGGAAGGCCTCCGCGAGCAGTTCAAGTGCGAGATCATCGTTGCGGGCGAGGGGTTTGCCGAAGAGGCTGCGCCGGAGCCCGGGATGTTCCCTTTCAAGTCCCGCGTCGAGGTGGAAGCGTACTACCCGGACACTGCGCAGGTGCGGTGTTCATTGGCCGCGGAAGGCAGCGGCATGGGTCCCGCGGCCCTCGTGGCCGGCAAGGGCGCGCTGCAGCAGGCGGGCGAACGCATCGGCAAGAAGCTCTGCGAGTGCCTTAGCACAGGCTTCACCACACTTCTGAACCTCAAGGTGAAAAACCTCGTGCTCTACGACTGGGCTGACCGTATTGAGGAGTATCTCAAGTCGCTTCCCGGCATCGACCGGGTGCTACGCAGGTCCGTCGACCGCCTCAACCATCTGGGCGAATGGGACCTCGTGGGGCCTGGCGCTAGGGCCGGAGACGTGGCAAGCGGCCTACGCCGGTGTCCCGAGCCCCACATTGTGATTGAGGAGGTCACCGGCCAGTCCATCACCGCCAAGGCAGACGAGTAGCACGCTCAGGAGGTCACCAGAATGGACCCCACTGCTGGCCGCACTCTCCGTTGGTCGCGGGTGGTTGCTGCACTGCTTGTCGCTTCCGTGGCGATAGCGCGCGCCCCAAGCCAGGAGCCCCCCTCGGCAGAGCAGGGCGCAGTGCTCGTGCCTATGCCCATCAAGCTGACCGTGCGTACCTCGCAGGACCTGGGAATCACCGGAGACATGCTCCCCAGTCCCCGAGACCTGGCGACGTGGGTCAGCGAGGAGCTCCGGAGGATTGGCGCGTTCAGAGTCGTTGAGCGGGGAAGCCTGGATGGCCCGTATGACGAGTACGACAAGATGGTCATCCGGGGGGACCCCGAGGGAGAGATCATGAAGCATGTGGGGAACCTGCTGACTGCCGACCTGTTCCTCCTCGGCAGTGCTGAGGCTTCCGTCTCGGGCAGTCTGCTCGGTCGCAACTGCAAGGTCGCCCTGAACGCTCACCTCGTGCACGGGCGTACGTTCGAGTGGGTCGGGGTGTACGAAGTGTCGTACTCCCCTGAGGGAGACGACGCCAAGGGCCCGGCTGACGAAGTCCTGCGAAGGGCTCTCCGGGAAGCGATCCATCTGCTGGCAATGAAGCTTGTGCCTGGGGATGGGATGATCGTGTCGATGGACCCGTGTTCTGTCGTTGTCCGAGTGTCAGGGCTAGGGTCGCGTCGAGGGCTGCGGGTCGGTCAGATCCTCAAGGCTCGGGGACCGGATGAGCTAACAGAAGGGCTAGGGCCAGTGGAGGGGAAGCCTGTGGCCTATCTCTTGATTACCAGGTTGGGCTCCGAGGGATGCGAGTGCTTTCCTTGGGGGTATGGGCACAAGCCCAAGCCTGCCTGTCCGGACCGCGGCAAGAAGGAGCGCATACTTACGGACCTGTACGACGCGCTGCAGCCGGGGCAGCTTGTGAGCGTGACGGACTTCAAAGAGGACACGATCCCCCCGGGGATCATCAAGGGGGAACGCTGCGTCGAGCGCGAGCGCAAGCAGTTTGAGTACGCTCTCGCGGAACCGCAGGGGCCGGGGTCGGGGCCGGGGGAGGTCGTGGTGGTTTCCGCCGACGTGCGCCCAGGCGGAGGCGGTGCGTCGCATGTTAGGACGCCGGTCGCCGGGATGCAGGTCGACCGGGTGGCTGCAGGGCCCGGCGAGGAGCTGTGCGCCTACGTGCGACCCGACGCGAACGTCGAATGCGAACCTGGGGACTTGCTCTACGCGCTGTCGCCGCCAGAGGACCCACACATAGCGTTCCTCCTCCTTCTTGGGCGCGTTCCAGGTGAGGGTGAGAGTGCACTCTCCCTTCTGCGCTGCGCCCCTTGGGGCCCCTGGGCCCTCGGCGAGCGTGGGCAGCCCCCCAGCGAGGAGGCGGCTCGGACGCAGTTGGCGAGACTTCGCATTGGGGTTCCGGTGCAGCGCCTTCCCGAAGCGGCGAAAGAGCCCGTGCCCCAACCATGGCCGCCGACCTGGCGACCCGATGGTCCGGGCCCCATCGTGGTCCCGCCTCCCCCGCCTCGCCCCGGGCCGGGGGAGCCGGAGCCCATCCCACTCCGTACCGCGCTCCCGGAACGGGACGGCACCGAACCGTTGGTGCCCTTGCGGGACGTGTGCGATTGGTTGGGCGTGGCTGACGGGATCAGGCACGGGTACGACGACGCCAAGCGCCTGTACAACGTGGTGTGGTTCAGCGGGACGAGGCTCAAGGTGACCGCCGGCGACTGCAACGTCGAGACGCCCGAGGGCCGCCGGGGGCTTGCCGTGCCGCCGCGGATGCAGGGCGAGCGTATGCTCGTGCCTCCGCAAGCCTTTGTCTATCTCAACTGCAAGTTCGAGGTGGATGGAGCCGCCGAGCGCGTCATCATCGTGGCGCCAGACGGACGGCGGGGGTACGTCCAGATGCCGTCTCCGTAAACGATCCGTGCCGGCGTCGAACGCTGTCGCGCCGGAACTGCTCGTACGACGGAGGTTTGTCTGGAGAGAGCGAGAGCCTCGGTTTCGACACTGCGCGCGTAGAAGAGGAGGGGAGCCGTATGACCACGTTGCGCGTGTTTGCGGCGTTGATACTCGGTGTCCTGCCCGCGTTGCTGTCGGGGTGTGGCGGGACGGAACCGCCGGTGCCGACGGCCTCGCCGCTGCTCGGCGAGGTCGTCGGGCTCGGGGGCCCACCCAAGCCGTTCGCCTCACCCCTCTTGGGCCTTTTCCCACCGGCAGACGCACCCGGCATGTCCAGAGAGATGACCGAAGGCGCGGATACGCCCCTCGGCGCCCTGTCAAGAGCGGGCAACGTCAAGGCCGACCACCTGAACCTCTTCAGTTTCGACTGCAAGACAACCAAGGACTACCATGTCGTCACGTGCTCCCGCACCTCCGCGCAGGGCGACCCCGACCTCTACCTGTATTCGCACGTGGACCCAGGCTACCCAAAGGGCTACTGGCACGGCCGCCCTTCGTACCTCCGGGGTAGCCGGCGATACGATCAGCTCTTGGATTGGGCCTACGTGGACAGGAGGGATCTCGACAACCTTAGGGTTAACGTTCTCGTGTACGGCTACGGGACCAGGGACGCGGGCTTCAGGGTACAGCAGGACCCGGTGTCGAAGGTCACGGGCGCGTGGAGCGGGCCACGGAAGCTGCCCGGCTCAACCGAGGTTGAGTGGTGGCTGTTCTTCGGGCGGTACGACGAGCGATACCGCATAGAGGTGCGTGTTACCAGCGGGGCAGGCAAGGCTGCCGTGAACGTCTACCAAGAGTCGAGCGACCAGTTCATCGCTGGAAGCACGGGCGGCCCCTCCGTCAACGTCCAGTTCACCTGTCCTTCATCCTGGGACGGCATGTTCGTAGTGGTCTCACCCCACCAAACCGCGGCTATCACGTATAAGATCCGTTACGTACCACTTGGGCCGGTGCCGTAGAGCGTTTCCCCACGTGTAGCCGCCCTGAGACTCGCTTCTGTCGGGATTGGTCGCCTCCCCTCCCTCCGACCTGCGGCTGTCCGCCGTGACGCGGGCCGAGAGGTACTCGGGTAGTAGGTAAGCCTCCGGGTTGTCGAAGTAGACGTAGAGGCGCTGGGTCTCGCCGGCGGCGGCGGTCAGGGGCACCGTGAGGGCGGCGGCACGAGGGATAGGCCCATCTTCGAGACGCTCCCCGCCCGGCCCGCGTAGGTCGAAGAGCATCTCCACGCCCCTCGCGTCACACACCCGCACGGAGCGCGCGTTCGCTCCAACGAGGGGCACCTCGTCAGCCCCCTCCCCCACCTTCACCGTGACCGGGAAGCCCGCGAGGTCGATGCCGGAGGCGTTCGTGAGGTCCAGCGGGATGCGAGCATGCCAGGTGTCGTGGCCGGGCAGGAAGAGGTCGGTGTGCCAAGGGTCGGCGGCAAGGGCGTGAGGAACGGCGAGGATGAGGGAGAGAAGGAGATGGGGCATGGAGGGCCTCCGGGGTGAGCGGCGGGGTCAGGATACTCCACCGAGAGGGCAAGGGCAAGCAGCGCGGAGGAGGCGAAGGAACATCAACGACCGCCACCGCTGCCGGCGAGACGCCGGCGGTCCCGGCGAACGTCAACGGCACGATGACGGCATGCGGACAAGATGTCCGCGCTCCGGGGCGAGGAGGCCGGAGGGGACGGGGTGCGGAAGGAGAGGCGAAAGGAGGATAGGAGATGGGCGTGTTTGCGAGTTACGGCGGGGCGATTCCTGAGGTGAAGGAGGGGTGCCTGAGCGTCCTGGCGTTTGGGGCGCATCCGGATGACTGCGATCTGCGGTGAGGTTCGTGTCGATGACGAACGGGGATACGGAGCGCTACTCGATGGGCGGCGGGCCGCTGGCGAGGAGGCGGTACGGGGGAGCGTAGGGGACGGCGGACGAAAGGGGAAGATTCGAAGATTCGAAGAACGGCGAAGACGGCACGGCAAGGGCAAGGTGACGGCACGGCAAGACCAACGCAACAGGGGACAGTCCATGCGTCTCGATCCCGCGAGCGGGATCGAGACTTGGACAGTCCCGAGGAGCGGTGCGATGGTACTTCTGCTGATGGTGATGGCGATGAGTGCGAATGCGCAAGATGAGCGCGTGATCTATGCGCCGGATGTGGTCGGCGTGGATCGGCTGTTCATGGTGGTGCTGAGGGCGCCGGTGGAGGCGACGGAGATCGCGGTGAGCGTGCCGGATAGTGTGGTGCTCCTCGACAAGACGCGGATGCCGGCGAGGAGTGAGGAGCGGCGGTACTACTTCCGGGCCGTGAAGGCGACGGAGAAGGCGGAGATCAGGTTCGCTCATCCGGACGGCGAGGTTGTGGTGCCGGTCGCGATCTGGACATTCAGTGACCTGTGCGCGTTCCGGGAGCTGAAGGGGACGCAACTGCCACGGCGGTGGCCGCTGGGCGAGAGGCTGCCGGAGCTGAAGCAGCGGCAGACGGTGACGAAGCAGGCGGACATCGATGCCGCCAAGGCTGGGGGGCCGGGGCGAGGGGAGCAGTGGGCGGGAATGTCCGATGACGACATTTGGGGGCTTCAGCCGGACATGACCATCCCGCGCTGGCACTGGGTGAACGTGAGCCACGGGTGCCCGGTGCATGGCACGGAGATCTACAAGACCCGCGCGTACTACCCGTGGATCAAGGACGCGAGCTTCCCGTACAAGTGGAAGATCGAATGCCCGGTCGGGCACGAAGTGTACCCGTCGAACGACTTCGGGAAGGGCGACTTCACGAGCGGGGACTTCCCGGACGACGGCATCGGCGGGGGCTACGTGCACGGCGACCAGCACTACGGGTTCATCGCGGAGTTGTGTCAGCTCTACTGCCACCAGATGCTGAAGGTGGCGCCGGACAGCGCGCAGGCGTATCTCGCGACGGGGGACGTGAAGTACCTGCACAAGGCCCTGGTCGCGTTCTGCCGGCTCGGGGTCGAGTATGCGTACCTGGCCACGATGACGCAGCACCGGCACCGGAACTCGCAGAGCCAAGTGAACCGCCTCGGGCAGGGGCGCTTCGACGAAGGGCCGATCCTCGCGAACTCCGCGTTCACGGTCTACACGGTCGATAACCCGGGGTACCAGTGGGTGCACGCGGAGGCGTACGACAAGATCTGGCCGGACATCGAGAAGGACGCCGAGATCATCCCCTTCCTGCAGGGGAAGGGCTTCGACGTGAAGACCCACGAGGACGTGCGGCGCTTCATCGAGGAGAACCTGTTTGCGGTGTGGGTGCAAGGCTCGATGGATGGCGCGATCAACTCGAACGAGCCCTTCACGCAGCGAGGGCTGTCGCGGACGGCGGAGGTGCTCGACTACGCGCGCAGCGGCGACTTCCTGGATTGGCTGTACGACGGCGCCGGGAAGATGCGCGTGTTCGTGCCGAACACGTTCTTCCGCGACGGCGCGCCGTATGAGTCTACCGGCGGCTACAACTCCATGCACGTGACGGCGCTGGGGCCGATCATCGAGTCGGTGGAGCACCTGCGCAAGATGCGGCCGGAGGTGGTGACCGAGGCGAAGTACCCGGCGCTCAGCAAGTCGCGACGCTACCGGAACGTGTTCGACTTCTGCATGGACACGGTGACCATCGACCGCACGTACCCGCAGATCGGGGACGGCGGCGGCCACCCCTCGTACGCGAAGCTGCCGACGGTCGCCTTCCATGACGCGAGCACGGAGGCGTTCGAGCACGCCTACGAGCTGTTCCGCGAGCCGAAGTTCGCGTGGGCGTTGGCGCATACGAAAGGCTGGCAGCCGTCGCGGGAGTTCGCGTTCACGCGTGAGGAGATCGAGGCCGAGGCCGCCAAGTGGCCGGACGACTGGAACGATGCGAGCGCGCTGCATGACGGGTACGGGATCGCGATCCTGCGCAGCGGGGAGGGCGAGCAGAAGCGGGCGCTGTGGATGCACTACGGCCATGCGCGGGGGCACGTGCAGGATGACCTGATGGACATCGGGCTGGATGCGTATCAGGGCAAGATCCTGAACCACATGGGCTATCCGCGCAACTGGGGGTACTGGGAATACGCGTGGTCGTCGCATCACCTGGCGCGGCAACTGCCGGAGCAGTCGATGGTGGCGCGGGCGGAGTTGATGGCCGACGCGGGACCGGCGCACGTGACGGAGGCAAGGGCGCAGGCGCACCCGGAGTTTGCGGACGACGGCTCGCGGGCGACGCCGGACCCGGACTACTGGCAGCGGCGGATGCTGGCGATCGTGGACGTCGCGCCGGACCGATTCTACTGCGTGGACTTCTACCGCATCTCGGGGGGCGAGAACCACTGGTGGGCGTTCCACGGGCAGGAGGGCGAGTTCGCGACGGAGGGGATTGCGCTCACCAAGCAGGAGACGGGGACGCTGGCGGGAGCCGAGGTTCCGTACGCGGATGCGAAGTGGATGGAGGCGAACGGCTGCAGCCTGAACGCGAGCTACGGTTGGCGGGGCTTCAACTTCGTGTTCGCGCACCTGTACAATGTCGAGAAGGGCTTCGCGGAACAGCCGTGGTCGGCCAGCTGGAAGCTCAAGACGGGCGAGGGCCTGGGGCTGCGGCTGAACGTGCTGCAGGCAGCGGGCGCAGATGGGTCGCCGGTGGAGGTGAACATCACCGACGGCAAGGCGGCGTCGGGCGGATCGCCCTACGAGATGAAGTGGATCATGGTGCACAACGCGGGGCAGGCGCCGGCGAAGACGCAGGTGCTGAGCCTGATCGAGCCGTACATGAACGACCCGATCATCCGACAGGCGACGCCGGTAGCGCTGTCGGGGGCGGATGAGGCGGGGTTCGCGGCGGGGGCGTGTCGGGTGGAGACGGAAGGGCGTACCGACACGCTGTTTTGCGCCAGCGATGGGTCGGTGGAGCGCACGACGGAGGATGGCTTCCGGTTCGCGGGGAGGTTTGGGCTCTGGGCCGAGGAGGACGGGCAGCCGGTCGCGATCTCCCTGGTGGGGGGCACCGTGCTGCAGAAGGGGGACCTGGGGATCAAGCTCGAGAGCGCGGAGTACCGAGGGAAGATCACGAAGGTGGATCGCGCGACGGAGACGATCACGGTGGAGCCTGCGCCGGCTGCGGCGGAGGCGCTTGTGGGCCAGTGCATCTTTATCGTGAACGGCGCGCGGCGAGTGGCGTGCAAGGTGGTGGCGGCGGAGAAGGTGGGGACGGGAGTCGAGCTGTTGCTGTACATGGACTCGTGCATCGGGACCGGGAAGGTCACGGGCACGCAGGACCACCGCGTGCTGACCGACACGCCGTTCGCGCTGCAGCGGTTTGGGTACTACGAGGGCGCCCGGGTGGCGAACGCGGACGGCACAGCAGAGTACCGGCTGGACGAGGTGCGCGGCGGCAGCGCGGCGATGATCGATGCCGAGGCAGCGCCGGAAGCGAAGGCCGCGACGCTGGCGGGCGAGTTCCCCGAGGGATCGTGGTTCAAGGTGTACGACTACGGCGTGGGCGACGAAGTGGTGTGGCCGTACGCGGTGAGCGTGATCAAGCGGGCGGATAACGTCTACGAAGTCCGGGCGCCGGTGCCGGTGA
>Ga0194125_10005238_pt1 | contig 19814 bp, 15 predicted proteins | sample TA2KigC250mmetaG_FD_148626 | JGI IMG/M metagenome (GOLD analysis project Ga0194125, IMG submission 148626) | Freshwater microbial communities from Lake Tanganyika, Tanzania - TA2015034 Kigoma Deep Cast 250m | ecosystem: Environmental > Aquatic > Freshwater > Lake | place: Tanzania: Lake...
AATCTCTAACGATGGGTCTTCGACGAGACTAATATTATTTTTTAGAGAATTATAGATGTTGGGATAATTTTTTTCCAGATCTGATGCTGCGTCCTCAAATTTTTCTAATTCTTCTTGAAGCTCAGTGATTAATGGCACATCTGCTTTCTCTTCAGCTTTTTTTAGTTCAGTTGTAACTCTTTTTAACTCAATACAAACATTTGTACTGGCATATATTGCCCCAACAAATAATTCTCCACTTATATTTGGCTCAGGAGCACCAAGTAGCTTCCATCCATATGTAGCTAAAGCGACTTGTCGACCCATGTCATTTACTAGAAAATGAACCGAAAGTTTGTGACCTCGATATTTAACCATTTTAGCAAGGCAATCACCAAGAATTGCGTTTCTTGCAGTACCAATAGTTATTGGGTGTACCGGATTAGCTGAAGTATGTTCCACGATGATATTCACAGGATAACTAATCTGCAAATAACCATAATTTGGATCATTGATAATTGTTTCAAGAACTAATTTTGACCAAGCATGTAGATTTGCTCGGAAATTTATGTAACCATTAACTGACTCAGCCAATTGAATTAAAGGAGATTTTTTTATTTTATCTGATAACTTTCTTGAAACTTCATGAGGGTTTTGTTTGATAATTTTTGATATTTGAAAACACACTGCTGTAGAAAGCTCCCCCATCATAACATTGGGTGGTATGGTAAATTTTATTTCGTATTCAGTAATATTTGGGTAAGCTTCTGAGACCGCATGTTTCAGTAATTGGCTGCATTCTTCTCTCAGTTTATTTAGAGGATTAGACATTTTGCATCACTGTTAACGGGCCCGGTGGGACTCGAACCCACGCTCTCCGGCTCCGGAGGCCGACGCCTTATCCACTGGGCTACGGGCCCGCACCACAAATGGGTTAAAGGGATTAGATTAAAGCGTTTCCAAAAAATCAAATTAAAATGATGTATTATTGATTGAATGAAAAGTAGTCAGTTTGAGCTTATTTTTTTCAGGTATTAATATTCTTGAATTTTATTTTTGAACCATTCTTTTCTATTTTATCAATTAAATTTTGAAGTTCTATCAAATTATTCACATTTTGAATATCTTTTTTTAATGAGATTAGGTTCTGACAATATTTGAAATATTCTGGTAAAATTTTCCTCATCTTAATTATTGCCGTTTTTTCATTATAAAAATTAATTAAATTCAGTGTGTGCTGGAGACTAACTTGTTTTTTTTCTAGTAGACATGGCTGATGAATGGGGGTATTAGAAAAAACTGATAAGATCTCTGCTACAAGCCATGGATTACCAATTATTCCTCTCCCAGGCATAATTGCCGCTGCATTTGTTGCATCAATCATGTTTTTTGCATCGAATCCATTGAAAATGTTTCCATTAGCAATTATGGGAATAGGGATTTTTTCAATTACTTCCCTCAATTTTACATAATCAATTGGTAAACCTAATTTTTTTTCTCCAGTTCGACCATGAACGGTTATTGATGTTATACCAATATCAGCCAATTTTTTTCCCAAAGTTACTGCATTCAAATTCGCTTTATTATACCCTAGACGCATTTTGCATGTAACAGGCATATTCACTGAATTTACAATATTTTTAGCAATTTCACTTGCTATTTCTTCAGACTTCATTAGAGCAATTCCAGCACCAGAATTTGTAACAGTCTTAACAGTACACCCCATGTTGATGTCAACATAATCGTAACCAAGTGATTCAATGATCTCTGCAGCCTCAGCCATTGCTTTAGGCTCATTGCCAATTAGCTGAACACCACTTAAATGGGGGCCATCAATTTTTTCCAGTGACCTCAATACTTTTGGGTTCCTATGAATTATAGCGTGAGGGCTAATCATTTCAGTGCAGATAAATGGTGGAGAGAATTCTGCCAAAATTTGCCTATAAGCATAATCAGTAAAACCTGACAAAGGAGGAAGAAGTAATTTCGTTTTCTTAAGTCTTTCAAGGAAGCCTGAGTTATTCAATAGAATAACAAAAAACACAGTCTATCCCTAAAAATATTTAGAAAATAATCAAGAATCATATGATTTTTTTGCATAAAATTGAGTAATGCATAAGTCTTTCCTCTTAAAGTATTTGCAAACAACTAATAATTATGAAATTTGGTAGATACACATTTTGAAATGAAATTAAAATTCAAATGTTTATGATGATACTATTTTATAAATACCAGGAACCTGTAGATTCGTTAATTTTTCAAGTCGAGACAATACATTTTGATAATGTTTTTTCTGATTTAACATAATTTTCGATACATCGTCTCTCATACCAACTATCCTTCCCCCTTTAGAGATTGAAAAGCTGAAATCAGTTAATCTTCTGAGTATCTGTAAAACTTCGAAATATTCAATATTATTAATATTTTTACCATATTCTGAGTTGTAACCTTTTAAAAATAAGTCACCTAGAGATTCAGAATAAAAAGTTGATGCTAGCATTTTTGTCCATGCAAGATCTTCCCTGAAATCTCCAATATCTGCTGAGGTCCAATCAATAACAGCAGGTGAACCATTCGTTCTGAATAAAATGTTGCCAGGGTGAAAATCTCTGTGAAGTAAACAGAGAGGAACATTTTCAATGATTTTACTTTCCTTCTGCACCCATAATAATATTGGAGTAAGTTCAGGAAAGTTTTCCAAACGAATATTTTTCTCATATGAATGGAATAGATGATTCAATCGTCCTTTTGTTGTTTTATACTTTCGTTTAACTGGAATAATTTTTCGTGGAGCTAATTTATGTAAGTCTACATATAATTTGCTAAAGAGTTTAAGTGATTCAGCTTGATTCATTGGATCGACTATAAACTGATCCATCAATGAGTTCCCAGGAATTTTTTCCATAATGATGAAGGGTGTACCTAATGGCTCATTTTCTGGATTACATATGTATACTTCTGCAACGGGATACCCAGTTTTCTCTAAATTATGCATTACATTAAATTCATAAATAGCAACTTGAGACGCATTAGTTCCATTGTAAATTCGTGCAACAAGATCTGTAAAGTTATCTCCCTCAATGAGGCGAAACCCAATAATATGTGCTTCCCATCCAGCATTTATTTCATATACATTTTCGATTTTTATTTGGACTCGATGTATGTCAGTAAAAATTTGTGTTAGACCATCCTGTACTTTTTTTAAATTGAACAATTAGGATAGACTCCAATTTTGATTTTTATATAAGTAATCCTCTTAATCAATGTTATAGAATATGTTAATAAAAAAACTAGTCAATAATTGTTATTTACTATAAATATGTTAATTATGATTTCATTAGTTAAATAAAGTCTTATTTGGTGAAACTAACTATTCCGTTTTTAGAGATGACCGCCTTATCTTCCCAGGATTCTCTTAGAATACAGAAACGTGTTGATGAATGGAGACTGAAACTTATAGATTTGTCAAAACGTAATAAGGCAATATTTTTTCTACCTTCAAAAACCTCTACATTAAATATTATTTCACCTGACTTAGATGAAATTTTTAGTAGATTAGTTGTGAAGGAGAGGGCATGGGAGATATGGCAACCTCCAATAAATGGGGATAAAATTACACAGGAAGCTGTAAGACCAAAAAAAACTACAGCAATTCTCCCTGGTTGGTCTGATGTAACACAGTTAGACAAGATTTTAAAGAATCTAAAAAGAAGATCTTCAATAGAATATACTGAAAGAGGAATCAGAATTCTTTTTCTAACATATGGGCTTCTTAAATGGATTGACAAAGAAACTAAACAAGAAACACTTTCACCTCTTTTGATGACTCCGGTGGAATTAATTAAGGAATCAGCGCGTTCACCTTATTATATTAAAGTTCCACCCGTTGAAGAAAGCATCATAGTAAATCCTGCATTAAAATTAAAGTTGAAATTTGATTATGATATAGAAATACCTGATTTTAGTAATGAAGAAGACGATAGTCTGTCTACATATTTCGAAAAACTTGATTTCATAAATAAAGAATTTCTATGGAGTATAGAAAAATCCTGTTATTTGGGATTATTTTCTTTCTCAAAATTAGCTATATATCAGGATTTAATCGATAACTTCGAAATTATTGAAAAACACCCAATTATTAGGTCATTATCAAAAGTGACTGTATATAATCTAATCCAAAAAAATTTGCCAAAACTTGAAGATTTGGACAACAAACTTGATCCTGAGAAAACTTTCCAAATACTTGATGCAGATAGCAGTCAGCAGTTATGCATACAATATGCACTTCAGGGGCAATCTTTTATAATGCATGGACCCCCTGGGACAGGTAAAAGTCAGACAATAGCTAACATAATTTCGGAATACATTGCATCAGGGAAAAGTATTCTATTTGTAAGCGAAAAAATGGCAGCCCTTGACGTGGTATATAATAGATTAAAAGAAAAAAACCTAGATGAATACTGTCTTGAACTTCATAGTTATAAAGCAAATAAACGAGAGGTAATCAATGAATTAAATAGGGCACTCACGGAACATCTTAAACCTGATAAAGCGTTAAGTCCTGATGAAGTTGATAGGTTAAAAACACGTAAAAATCAACTTAACGAATATTCAAAGGCGTTACATAAGATTAGAGAACCATCAAAATATTCTATGTATAATGTTCTTAATGAACTCTCGAAACTAAAAGAAATTCCAGATATCCCATCAGAATATCCCTTTTTTACTACACTTAATCAATCAAAAATATTTGCCATTGAAGAGAATATTCGAAAACTATCGAATAATTGGATAGTAATTGAAGAAGGTGCAAAATTTCCTTGGAAAGATGTTAAACTTGAAAAACATTCAAACGAGATCCAGACCAGTTGGAAAAATCTACTTAATACATTAAAAAACTCCATTACCTCAATAAATGTAAAGGCTGAGGAATTTTGTAGTAAAACAAATACAAAGATACCACAAAAAATTGTGGATTATGATGATCTACTTAGATTATCAAATATTATCGCTATTTCTCCTTATCCACCTAAAGACTGGTTTTTTACAACGGATCTCCAGCATCTTAAGTCTGAAGCAGAAAAATCAAAAATTGCTTGGACCCAATATTGGAAAATACGAGATGATCTTGAAAAGAAATATGATAATAGGTTTAGGGCATTACCTGAAGGAACATCTGATTTAATCCTAAATGCTATGACAGATACAGTACAATATCTTAAAACACCAACTCAATCTGACGGTAGTTTATTACAAAATTTAGATGCATTGAATAAATTTTTGTTGAAAACCGTTAAGAACATTGATACATGGAAAAATGTAACCGAAAAAATAACTGAATATTTGGAAATAAAATTAGACCATTTAACAATTAATAAAATTCAGCAAATTCAAAAATTAAATGATCTATTAGAAACACCCAATAAACCTGAACGGAGTTGGCTTGAACGTTCAAATCTTGAAAAAGTTGAAGAAGCGTATAACAAGTCAAAAAATGATTATGAAAAAAGAAATGAGTTTAGAACAAAATTGGAAAATTATACAGAAATGGTTCTAGACCTTGATCTTGACATTATTATAACTTATCTTGAAGGTCCCGGGTCTTCATTTTTCAAGTTTTTAAGACCAAACTATTATAGAATAATTGATACAATTTCTAAAACAGTAAAAAATGGTAGAGTACCCGCATCAGTGCTTGAGGACTTAAAAATAGCTAAAGAACTGAAATCAATTAACAACGTATTAAAATCGGAACAAGAAAATTTGAAGAAAATTATGGGTTCATATTATAAAGAAGAGATTGATTTTGACAATTCCTATAGAGCGATAAAAAATGCTAGGCAAATACTTGAAATCATTGGTAATCAAAGAGCATCAAAGATTTTACGTGATAACTATTGCATAGGCGGTACACCTGAGAGAGAATTAATAGAAAACTCAAAAACCATCAAAGAATCTTATAGTGAATGGAGAGCAGATGCGAATCATCTTAAAGAACTGATTCCAGAAAAAATTCCCAACACAAATAATAAACTAACCGAAGTGTCCTTGGATATTTTAAAAGAATGGGCAATCGAGACCAATAGACGATTAATAATATTGAAAGAACAGAGTCAACCAGCTCTTATCACTAAAAAATTTGATGACCTAACTGATTATTATCAATTAATAAATGAACTAAAAAATTCAGAAAAATTAAATGATTTTGAACAAGAAGAATCAAGAACCTCATCTCACTATACTGAGAATTATGGTAACCTGTATCATGGTATCTCCACAGACTGGAGTAAAATTATTAACGCAATAGACTGGACTCGTGGTTTCCTAAATATTCTCAAATCTGCTCCATCAGCAGAGTTACTACAATATGTAACAGATCAAACCTTAATTCAACCTGAATTCAAAGCGGAAGAAGAACTTAATTTGATAAAACAGTCAATATATGATATAAACAATCGTTTTACTAAACCTTTTTGGAGTGGAATCATCGCTGATTTAAATACTAATGAATTATTGCTTCAAACAAATCAATTAATTGACAGAATAGATGATCTTCAATTTTGGTTTGATTTTAAAGAGATCTCTCAAAAACTTTTTGATGAAGGTTTAGAGAAATTTGTTAAACAAATCTGTGAGAGACGAATTAAAAAAGATCTTTTAGTTGATGTATATACGAAAGCAATTTTTAATGGGTTATTCGCGCATTTTTTGGTTGAAGACGATACTTTAAGGAAGTTTAGAGGTAATAATCATGATCAGATTGTTGAGGATTTTATTGCTCTTGATAAACTCTTAATTGAGAAAGCTCCTAACAAAGTCATTGATTATGCTAATACCAATAAACCGCAAGGTATCTTCATTGAAGCGCCTGATTCAGAGATTAGTGTTTTGTTAAGAGAGGCTGCAAAAAAGAGAAGGCAGATGCCTGTTCGTCATTTATTTGATAAGATTCCTAACTTAATCAGGAAATTAAAACCTTGTTTATTGATGAGTCCTATTAGTGTAAGCCAATTCATTATACCTGAAAGGATTCATTTTGATTTAGTTGTTTTTGATGAAGCTTCCCAGATATTCACAGAGGATGCGGTTGGTGCAATATATCGGGGAGATTGCTTAATTGTTGCAGGAGATAATAAACAGCTTCCACCTACTCCATTTTTCCAATATTTAACCGATACTGATGTTGAATGGGATGAATCCGTGGAAGATATTGGGGTTTTTGATAGCGTTCTTGACGAATGTTTTTCGATTGGTTTACCTGTGAAAATGCTTCAGTGGCATTATCGTAGTAAACATGATTCATTGATATCTTTTTCAAACAATGAGTTTTATGATGGCAAACTGATTCTCTTCCCGTCTGCAATAAATAAAGGAGAAGAATTAGGTATAGAGTTTTCTTACGTCTCTGATGGATTATATGATAGGGGAGGAACTCGAACAAATATTCGTGAAGCTCAGAATGTAGTTGATTTAGTCTTCAAACATTTCAAAGAAACCCCCAATAAATCGTTAGGTATAGTTACATTCAGTATAAATCAAATGAATTGCGTAAAAGACGAGATTGAAGCCCGTTTAAAAATTGATGACGAGTACGAAAAATTACTCAAAGAAGATCGCCTACAAGGATTTTTTGTTAAAAACCTTGAGAATGTTCAAGGCGATGAAAGAGATGTAATGATAATTAGTGTTGGATATGGTTACGATAATAACGGTTTAATGACTCTCAATTTTGGACCCTTAAATAAAGAGGGGGGAGAACGTCGGTTAAATGTGGCCATTACTAGAGCTAAAGAAAAAGTAATTCTAGTAAGCTCTATAAAATCAAACGATATTGACTTATCCTCAACAAATTCAGTTGGTGTAAAGAGCCTACACGATTATTTACAATATGCAGAAAAACAGTCCTTATTACAAATTGAAGAAAAAACTGAAGAAACCAAAGATGTTCCTTCAATAATAAATGATATTGCAGAAGAAATCCATAAACTTGGTTACTCTCCAATACTGAATGTTGGTAAAAGCAGATTAAAAATTGATTTAGGAGTAAAAACCATAATTGATCCAGAAAAATTCATACTGGGAATAATTATTGACGGAGAGAACTATTCTACAATTCCTACCACACGTGACAGAGATCGTTTGAGAGTCCAAATATTAAAAAATATGGGTTGGAACATCCATAGAATATGGTCACCTGAGTGGGTTCAAAGACGAGTATCAGAGATTGAGCGCCTCACAATTGCTTTAAAACAAGCTGAATCAGGGGGAAGCAATAGAAAAGTTAAATTAAATGTTCCTAAAAATAATAAAAAAGTTGAGCGTCAAGTAATAACCGAGTTTGAAGCATCAAAATTACCAGGAGCTGAAAATTATGAAGTTGCTAAGCTTTTACCCAAAATTTTTTTCAATAAAATCCCTGCTGACCAAAAAAAACTCTATTTACGTTATTATTATCAAGAAATAAGTCATCTTATTCAAAATTTAGTCCTGACAGAAAACCCCATACATACAGATTTGGCGTTTAAACGACTTAACACTGCATTAAAACTTAAACCAGTAACAAGTGCTCATAGAAAACTCTTCACTGACCTTATTGAGCAGCAAACAAGAAATGGTAAACTCGTAAAAATTGGAGGTTTTTTATGGTCATCAAATAATGCTTTAGTAAAAATACGCATCCCGAAATCAAATTCACCAAACACTTTTCGAAAAATTGAGCATATTTCCCCGGAAGAGTTAACGATAACTATACAATATATTTTAGAACACAGTTTAGGTTTAAATAAAAATGCAATAATTCAAACAATGACTAAAACTTATAAAATTAAGCAAACACAGGAAACATACAATATTATTTCTAGTATAATTTATAAAATGGTGAATAATCATCAAATTATTTTTAATAATGATTTATATTTTATCAATAAAATTTAACAGTTTTATGTATTAAACCATTTTGAAGTACTTGAGTCAACTGATTTTCCATCACTATTCCAAATTTCGACAATAAGACGTGTGTATTTATTTTTAGGTGGTTGAAGTATGAGGCTAAAGGATATTTTTCCACCAATTGGTAAATCAAATGGTAGGCTTTTCTGATTATTCCACCATGTATTATCTCCAGTATCAAATCCTGTTTCAATATAGTAATTTTTTGCGTTTTCAGAACCAAGATTTTCCACTGTTACAGTTAACACTATTTTTGATCCTTCCCATTTAGAAGTCCAATTATGCGTAATTATTGGAGTTGGAATTAAATCATAAATTGTTGCTGAGGTTCCCTTATATTCATCAGGTAAATCCCCTATTCCCCAACCTTCACCTGTTGTTTCTAAATAATAGTAATTTTTACCATTATATAGGTAATAGTATCCTTGAGAGCTGATGCCAGCGATTCCAACTGATAAATGATTATACAGTTTTAATAGTATCACGTCTTTTGCCATCGATTTTAAAAGGGCAGCAGTTAAAATGGAAGTGTCTTCGCAATCTCCACCATAATCAACTAATGTTTCAACAGGATAACGTGGATACTCATCAAATCCTGTAGTAACAGCATCAGAAGTATAAGGGAGACTTTGAATGAATGATATTAACAATCCAATTTTTTTTGTTTCAGAGAAACCCTTTCTTAAAGTAATTTCATTAAATTTCATTAAAATTGATTCTATATATTTGTCATCATAAGGATGAGTTACATAAACAGAGTAATCAGTTGAAGGAGATCTAGGAATATTTCTATAATAATGATATAATTGTTCAGGGATTGAAAGATTTAGAGTCCATTTCTCATAATTATATGTCCAAGTATATTGCCTATTTATGATACGATCATTTTCATCAATATAGTTACTCCCAGATGACTGGAGACTAGAGCCTTGAGAGTTTCCTGTAATATACTCCAATTGTAGACGTGTATAATTTGATAATAACTCATCATACAAGTTTCTGAGATTATTAAGTTCTGTAATAATTCGATAATTTTCTTCTTCAAGATCCTTAACCTTACTTCCACCAAAATTTAGAATATCCTCATTAACTAAAAAGGAACTAGCTATTGTTAACATACATCCGAGAGATAATCCTAAAAGAAGTAATGCAGCTGATCTCATAGAAAATATCTTAGTAAACAATCATTAACCTGTTATGGATTCAAAATATAGGTTTCTATCTTCAATAATTATCCTTTTTTGCTGGATTCAAAATTGATCATTCTTTTAATATAGTAACCAGAGGATGTACTCAACTTTATTTCACAGATAGAACCGACTTTTAGATATTTATAATAATTGCTTACTCTAATCTCAAATGTGATGGATTCATCTTGATCTAAGATTGTATTTTTCTTAATGGTACATGACGCTGATAAGGGAACATAATTTTCAGTATTGAAATTTGTACCAGCTATTTCATCACCAGCTATATGAATATTTGAAATAGCTAAAGGATAATTTCCCATATTTTTAATTGTTATAGTTATTAACCAACCGGGAGTTTGTAGATCACAATCAGTGCTTAAAATTTTCAGTTTCTCCCATTTTTGAGGAGCCCAAGCATAAATTTTGTCTTCTTTTTCAATAAAAAGTATGCTTTTATATGATTCTACAAAATAATAGACGGTCTGTTTTTTGGCCAAATTTTTAAAAGTTGAGTAAGAAGTAACATAATTTATACTTCCACTTGGAGAAGATTCTACTTCAACTATTTCATTACCATTTTTCTGTAAATCGTTAATCGCATCATTTAATACTGAATATTCTTGATTCTGTGATCCTCCTGACATTTCAGAAGGTCTTATAGTCTGAAAACCATTAGTATAAAAATAAGCGACTGAAGCAGATGACATCATAACCATTAGGATTATTAATACTATTAGAGTAGAAACTCCATTACGTTTAGCTCTAAAGGTTGTCATCCAATAGAATTTAAAAAGAAATTGATTCTTAAAGATATTACGGACACTAAATATATATTAAAAACACTATTAACTTTAAAAACATAATCAACTATCAATTATTTTTCTAAACTTTTTTAAACTAAAATGAATTATTTTTTCAAATTTTTCATGTTAAACCAAACTAATGCTGCAGCAAAAAAACATAGAAAAGAAATAAAATAGGTGGTAACTTGAAATCCAAAATTTTGATATATTGTGCTTAATAATGGAGAGCCAATAATACCTCCAATATCCTCGGATAATCCATACAATCCCATAGCAAAACCATAATTTGCTGGTGAAACAATTTCCATCATTGCAACCATCATGCCAACATTATAAAATGGGCTTATTGCTCCAATAATTAGCCTGACTAGCCAAATTGTCTGTAGGTTATCTACAAATAAATACAGCACGTAACCAAAGCCATCAAGTATAAACCCAATCACAATTAATTTTATGCTACCAATTTTATCAAGTATTAATCCAGAGATATATTGAGCAATAAGACTAATAATTGAAATGCTTGTTGTCATCAACCCAAGTGTTGCTTCAGTTGCATTGTACTTTGGAGATTCTTTGATAATAATTGTTAATATTGTTGCATAAAACATGAAAAAGAAAGGCAAAGCTCGAGACGCAATAAAAATTATTGTTCTCCGAGTTAGAATACTCGAAGGATCTGAATTAGATTCAGTTTTATTCCTAAGTGAGTTAGTTTCATTTGGGTAGAAAAATACAACGTTAATAGTAGATATTATCATTAAAATCATCGATGCAATAAAAGCTGAATTATAACCAAAATTATAAACAAGATAACCTCCAATGGAAGGACCAATCACTCTACCCAGAGATTGAATTGATAAAAAGGAGCCATAATTTTTTCCTCGTTTTTCTTTAGGGGTGATATCTGCAATTAATGCTCTTGAAGGAGTTACGTGACCAGCATTACAGGCTGCATGTAAGAAAGATATTAAATAAAACCATTTTATGTCTTTAAAAAAAGTAAATGAAAGAATTATTATTGCATTTAATGCAACAGAAATTGAAATAATTTTTTTTCTACCTATTTTATCTGAAAAATAACCAAATAGGGGTTCAAATATACCAAATCCTAAAAAAAATTAAACATAGTAATAATGCCTAATTGTTCTATTGAAGCCCCTGAATTCCGATAAAAAAATGGTAAAACTGGGTTACTTACTATGCTTGAAGCTATTCCAATGATGCTTTGAACGGATAAAACTCTTTTAATTATTAAAGTATTTGAGTTATTTTCGCTCATTAGGGTTCACATAAAATTGGATTAATTTTATTTCCATTTAATTATGAATTGAGTTTATTAAGAGTTCCTTTAAAAAGGGAATTAAAGAATTCTATTACAGAATAAATTTATTTAACCACCAATTAAAAAAGGGAAAATGTCCACAAGATCATTCTCTTTTAAGGTATGTTGAAAATTTTGGGCTTGACCATTAACAAGAGTTACGAATATATCGTCTTGTTTCAAATTTAATTTATTAAATAAATCAATAATTTTAAAATTTTCATCAACCTCTAAAATTAACGAATTTTTATTTGAAAAACTACTTCTTAATTCTCCGTATAATCTAATTGTAATATTTATCAAACCTTTCAATTCTCTATTCATATTAATAGAAATTAAAATTTATTGAGTTAAAAAATGGAAAAATCCATATTCTATAATGAAGATTTTAATTGAGTTTTAATTTGAGCAGACCAATGCCCGTTCTTAAACCATGGATTGTTAGAGACTACATAAAGTGTAGTGGTTGCAGATTATGTGAGATAGCTTGTAGTTTGAAAAAGGAAGGTCGTATTTGGCCTGAAGCTTCTAGGATTAGGGTATTTATGCTAATACCTGGAGCAGAGGTACCACATGTTTGCACTCAATGTAGTAACTATCCATGCGTAGGATCATGCCCTGTTAAAGCATTAAGTGTTGATGAGAAAACAGGAGCGGTTAAAGTGGATGATGAGAAATGTATTGCTTGTGGCGCATGCATAAAAGCATGCTCAGGGGAAGTTCCTCACATGCATCCTGAGAAAAATCACATCATTATCTGTGATCTATGTGATGGTGAACCTGAATGCGTTAAAGCATGCAGTTATGGATGTATCAGTAAAGGTACAAGAAGTTCATCAATTAATTTTGACTTGTATGCTATAAAACCAGAGGAGTTAACAAAAAACCTTGCCATAAACCTGTATGGTGAAAAAGGAGAGGAACTATTAAAATGACCTTTGGATATACTGGTAAAATCGCAGAAGTAAATCTAACAACTGGAAAAATCACTGATATTCAAGTCGATGAAAAAATCTTAAAAGATTATGTCGGTGGAAGAGGTTTAGGAGTTAAAATACTTTGGGACCGTTTAGGTGCTAAATGGGAGCAAGTTGATCCTTTAGGCTCTGAAAATCTATTATTAGCCCTTACTGGACCATTAACTGGTTATATTTTTGGCATGAGAATTTGTTGTACTGGAAAATCTCCTCTCTCTAATGGTATCGTTGGCTCTACAGCAGCTGGAGAGTTCCCAATGGAGTTAAAATGTGCGGGATATGATGGGCTGATTGCTACAGGTAGGGCTGAAAAGCCAGTATATATTCTCGTAACTGATGATGGAGTAGAAATTAGAGATGCTGCAAAGCTTTGGGGGCTGGATGGGAAAGATACCATTAAAGAAGTCAATAAAGAAGTTCGCGAACTATTAAAGAAACGTAAACCAAATTATGGTCTTTGGAAAGAACCTGCGCTTCTATATATTGGTCCAGCTGGTGAAAAATTAGTTAGAAATGCAGCAATTATGCAAAAATGGACCCATGCATGTGGGTATGGCGGTTATGGAGCTTTAATGGGGTCTAAAAACCTTAAAGCTCTTGTAGCTAAAGGAACTGGAAAACTCCCCGACGTCTACAATCAAAAAATGTTAGGTGAATTAATCTCAAAATGTTGGACTGCACAATTTGGTGAACCACAAGATCGTAACTGGGGAACAGCAGCTATGGGGTATTCTACTGGAGCACAAAGTAGTGCTGAACCAGTAAGAAATTGGCAAGAAGAATGGCATAATGAAAAGAGCATGGGAATAGTTCAGTATGAAACAAGAAATTGGGTTAAACGCTACTGGAGCGATTATGGTTGCTGTAAATCATGTATGAAATTGAGTGTTGTAAAATCAGGACCATTAAAAGGTGCCATAACTGACAGCCCCGATTATGAATTAGAAGCTTACTGTGGTACTAATCTAGGAATTTTTGATCCAGATGGCGTAGTCTACATGGCAGGGCTAATTGATGATTTAGGTATGAGTGGGATTAATACCGCTAATACAATGGCTTATGCTGCAGAGTTATTCCAGAGAGGAATTTTAACAAAAGAAGACTTTAATGGCATCGAACCAAAATGGGGTGACCCAATAGCCATGACTGCTCTAGCTAAAATGATTATCAACCGTAAAGGCATTGGAGACGTTTTAGCAGAGGGAACATATAGAGCTGCAGTAAAGATTTCTAAAATGAAAAATGTTGATGCGTTACAATATGCTGTACAATATAAAGGCATAGAAGTTGGAGCTCATGGTATCAGAACCGGATCTCACTTCCCATATCTCGGATATGCACTCTCCGTTCAGGGTGGGGATCACACATCAATACCAAGACCCCCAATGAGTGAAGCACGTAGCACAATTGGCGATTCTTTAGTTGTTTGTACAATATCAAGTCCTCCAGGATTAAGGAATATTGAATGGGAATTCTTTAAGGCAGTTACTGGTTGGGATATGACTGCAGAAGAATGGACAAACGTCAATGGAAAAAGAATTATTCAAATCCAACGCGCAGCTCTCTTGCTAGGTGGACCCGATTTATTCTGGGAACCTGACATTCATGACGATAATCCTCCACGATGGTATACTCCTTTACCTAGCGGACCCTATAAAAATGCTGCACCCAACAGAGATCAATTAATGATGGAACGAAAAAATGTATACAGTCTAATGGGATGGGATGAAAAAGGCATCCCTACATCAGAGGATCTCAGGCTTCTTGGATTAGAAGATGTAGATAAGGTTCTTCAAAAACTAAGAAATTAAAACTGAATAACTTATCTATTTTTTTAAATAATTCCCATAATATTTTAATTATTAATATTTTGGGCAGGTAATGCTACCGAGAAAACTAAAATACTCTTTAAGGTCTTTTTGTCAGGAGATGGAGAATTTAAAATGGAGATAGCGATCATTGGTGTAGGTAAAATGGGTGAATGTTTTTACTCATTTTTTAAAACAAGAGAATAATAACATAAAGTTATTTGATATCGATAGTATCAGATTAAATAAAATTGCAGAAAAGTTGGATGTTATTGCTACTAAAAATGTTTCTGAGGCAATAGCTAAAGCAGATTTTGTAATTTTATGTACTCCAATACAAAATACCATCAAAGAAATTCAGATAGTTTCTGCTGAAATGAAGAAAAATGCAGTTTTGTGCGAAATAACATCATTGAAATCAAAAATTATTCCTGAATTAAAACAAGCAATGAGTAAAGATGGAATTCAACCTCTTTCAATTCATCCTATGTTTGGTCCAGATGTAGAAACAATTGATAAACAAAACATAATACTTATACCTATTTTAAATGTTGAAAAAGAAATAAAATTAATAAAACTCCTTTTTCCCAAAGCTAATCTAATAATTACTGAGGTAGAAGATCATGATTCACTTATGGCATCAATACTATCATTACCCTATTTTATGAATCTTGTTTTTGCCAAAACTCTACCTCATAACCAAATAAAATTATTAAAACAAATGGCTGGACCTACTTTTTCAGTTCAACTTGCTCTAAGTCAGAGCATAGTGGGAGAATCACCACAATTAATTAGATCTTTAATAAATGAGAATATCTTCGCTAAAGAAGCAATGCTTCAATTTATTGATGAATCAAAATATTTATTCAGACTTTTAAAAAACAATCCCAAAAAATTTGAAAAAAATTGTACCAAATTATATGAGATAATGTCCCAAGATCCAGACTTCTTTTCTGCTCGAGAAAGGAGAGGTGATTTCATTAAACATTGATTAAATTAAATTTTTTTATTCGATGTTCAATTTAATTATGTTTAATTGTTAAACAGGTTTTTAAAAATTTGTTATCATTGGTAGCTAGTGATAAGCAGCAAATAATTTATTCTAATTTTTATGATAATCAATTGGAAAATAATGTTTTTTTATATTCTTGAGATTGAAATAATTTTTATTGGTGGTTTTAGTCTCTGTCCTTCTCTTGGTTGTTTATGTATTTTTTTGGCAACATCCATTCCAGATATTACTTTACCAAATACTGCAAACCCCTGGCCATCAGGGTTGCGTTTACCTCCATAATCCATCTCTGGTTGATCATTTAATATAATTGAGAAACTTGCGGTAGCTGTTCCCGGTTTCATTCGCGCTATTGAGAGAGCACCATCGACATGAAGAAGCCCTGTTGTGAGTGTTGTTTCATGTTCAATTGGTGGGAAACTTTTTGATGCCTCTACTTGACCACACTGAACTACTTCTATTGGCACATTCTGGTTTGGGAACGATTCATCTTTAGTGACTACTCTAAAGAAAGTTGTACCATCATAGAGCTTGTTATCTACATATTGAAGGAAATTTTTAGCAGTAATTGGTGCCTTATTGACATAAATTTCTGCTTTTATGTCTCCTAACTCAGTTTTTATTAGAACCATTTGATTAGATGACATTTTAGACAAACATCTATGATCATTAAATGATAAATAATTTTCTTAGGTGTTTACTAGTTTAAGAATGGCATTAACAATATCTTCATTACTAATCCCTGGAATATCGACTTTATGACTGTTAAAGAATTCATTAATAATTTTTTTAATATTTAATTCATTTATTATAGTTCCTGCTAATGTTTCTTCAAGATTTTTAATCGATTCTTTGGGATTGGCAAAGAAGTCACCACGAATTTGGATGTTTAGAATTTGATTTTGTTTAAGTTCTGCTCTGATGCGTAGCATTTTTATTGTTTTATAATCAACCTCTGATACTTTTATTTCATGAGCAATTTTTATTGATCTACCAGTTTTTGATGAGTATGGTGCTTCCATGTAAAGCCATTCATGGCTAAGATTTCTAGGTAAAGTTTTTTCTTTAAAAATCTTCCATTCAGCTTCAAGTGGTTCTAATTTAACTAGTTTTATTCCTAAAATATTTTGAAATTGTTCTAAATATTTCATTTTAATATAATTAATTGAAGGAACCTGATTTAATTCTCTTTTAAGACTAGTTACCCAATCAATCATGCTTTTAGCAATTTTATCTCTAAATTTTTCATCAGGTACTCTTAAAACTCGTGCCATTTGTTCATAATCTAAATCAAGTATAATGTTACCAACCAGAATAGTAGTTGATTCACTGGTACTTGCACCATTTCCTGAAATTTTTTTGTTATTCACTACCACGTCATTCAGTGGTTTGAAATCTGCAGATAAACCTAAAGAGCGATACGTTTCAACTGTTACAGATAATAGTTTTTCAAATAATTTATCAATATTTGTTGGTATAACCTGACTTTGTTTAGATATTATTTGATAAAATAGTTGGTTACTATCAAGATATGTGGCTCCTCCCCCTTGGCTTCTTCTAATTATAGGTAATTTTTTCTTTTGAGTATATTGTAGATCAATTTCTTTTTCTAAATCTTGATGATATCCAATGCATGCATAGGCTGATGAGGGTATGACTAGAATTAGAGTGTTGGGGCTTAGACCATTTTCAACTGTCTCTGCGATTGATTCATAAAATGTTTGAGCAATGTAAGGGTCTGCATATCCAAGGTCAATTAAACGCCATTGTTCTATATTTAATCCCAACCTATTTCTTGTTCTTAGCTTTCTCATCTTTTAACCATGCTTCTAAAGCTGGTTTATCGTTCCCCAGAATAAGTGTCTTAATTTCTTCAGTAATTTTTGTAGGCTTGACCAATGCCACCCACCCCTTCCCATAAGGATCTTTGTTTATTAATGAGGGGTCTTTGAGTACTTCTTCATTCATTTGAATTAATTCGCCAGATATTGGAATTTTTAGGCTCCCTACCCATTTACCACTTTCAATACTTCCTAAGGTTTTTCCAGCTTCAATCATTGCACCTGGTTTTCTGGCTTTAAGATTAAGTATTTTACCAGCTGCTTGCTGTGCCCAATCATTGTATCCTACACGTACATTTGATCCTTCGATTTTAACCCACATATGTTCTCGATGATAGTAAAGGTTATCAGGAAAATCGCTGCCTTCGATTCTTACCATGAAATCATACACATCTATAAGAAAATAATAATTTAGCGCTAAACCTTCATAAAATAAAGTAATAATTTTAATTAATTGGAATATCATTAGTAATCAAGCAGATTTTAAGTAAGTTTTACTTCATGTAAATTTATGGATCTAGTCTACAATCCCGCTGAAGACTCTTATTTATTACAAAAATATGTTGAAAAACTTGTATATGGTAATGTTATCAATATTGGAACTGGTACCGGTGTTCAAGCATTAACAGCTGCTAGGAAAAATGAAGTATCTAAGGTTGTTGCTACTGATATTTCAATAAACGCAATATCTGTAGTGAAAGAATTAGTTGAAAGAAATGGGTTCTCCGATAAGGTAACCATAATTGAATCTGATTTATTCAACAATATTTATGAGAAATTTGATTGGATAATTTTTAACGCTCCATACTTACCATCAGAAAAGGCTTTAGTTGATTCAACATTTGATGGAGGTAAAACGGGTAAAGAAGTAATTGAAAGATTTTTAATTCAAGCAACAAATTTTCTTAAAGAAAATGGACGAATTTTATTAATTTATTCTTCAGAAACAGGGATTACCGAGAGTTATGGATATAAATGGATTATTCTTGAAGAGCTACATATCTTTTTTGAAAGTATTTTTTGTGCAATGCTTGAACCATACTAAAAATGAGTCTTAATCTTTGATAATTCTGGTCCCAGTTTTTCCTTCTAAGGCTTTAATTGCTTTTTCAAGACTGGTGATGATGCACAAATTACCTCCTGCTTCAATAAAATCACAAGCAGCCTCAATTTTTGGTGCCATACTTCCAACGCCAAATTGGTCTTCATTTAAATATTTTTTTGCTTGCTTAACTGATAATTGTTCAAAGGGTTTCTGATCTGGTTTACCATAGTTCATCATAACATGCTCTATATCTGTTAAAATTAAGAAAATATTAGCGTTCACGCCTAGCGATAATATGGCTCCAGCTCGATCCTTGTCAATGACAGCGTCAATCCCTTTCAAATTACCTTTTTCATCTAAAATTACTGGAATACCGCCACCGCCACCTGCTATGATGATGTTGTCCTTATCAACAGAATCTCGAATAATTTGGGACTCAATTATCTTTAATGGTTTAGGAGAAGGGACTATACGTCTCCAGGTTTTTTCACCGTTTGGTTTAACTTTTTTCATTAGCCATCCTTGTAACTCAGCTAATGTTTTTGCTTCATCTTCATTGAAAAACGGACCCACTGGTTTTGTTGGGTTCTTAAAATCTGGGTCATTACTATCAACTAGCACTTGAGTAATTATTGTAGCAACAACTTTGTTAGTATATTTTAGTTTATTTTGTAAAGATTGTTGAATCATGTATCCTATTTGACCTTGTGTCATTGCTCCCAGAATGGTGAGCGGTTGAGGAGGGACAAGGTTACGTGCGACTTCTGATTGTATTGCCAAGTCTCCAACTTGTGGACCATTACCATGAGTGATGATAACCTCATAACCTTGATTAGCTAACTCCGCAATTTGATGACAAGCGATTTCAACATTATTTATCTGCTCTTCA
>Ga0194125_10005243_pt1 | contig 19804 bp, 16 predicted proteins | sample TA2KigC250mmetaG_FD_148626 | JGI IMG/M metagenome (GOLD analysis project Ga0194125, IMG submission 148626) | Freshwater microbial communities from Lake Tanganyika, Tanzania - TA2015034 Kigoma Deep Cast 250m | ecosystem: Environmental > Aquatic > Freshwater > Lake | place: Tanzania: Lake...
GCCGTGAGATGGTGCTTGTTGCGGCGGTGTACTGGAAGAATGGAGACCTGAACGCCTGTTATCACCTGAGGGTTCAAGACAGAGCCGCTATCCATTATCCAGATGACGAGATGTGGCTATCGAGGGGTTTCAGTCGTCTTGCCCGATAGGGCTTTTTTCACCTATCGCAACTTTTTAAATCGAACAGGGCATTCCGGGCTCGCTGGATTGGGGGGCACAGGGAATGGGAATCGTCGACGTCCGCACCGGCGCCGAGGGCAAGCCGACCCCGGAGGAGCTGCGGGGAATCGCCCTCCGGATGAGGCAGGATATAATCCTTTGCACCACCGCCGCGGGCTCGGGTCACCCCGGCGGCTCGCTCTCCGCCGCCGACTTCCTCACAGCCCTCTACTTCCGGGAGGCGCGGCACGACCCGGCGAACCCCGGCTGGCCCGGCCGCGACCGCATCATCTTCTCCAAGGCCCACATCACCCCCGCGATCTATTCCGCCCTGGCGCTCTCGGGCTACTTCCCGGAGGAGGACCTGGCCGGTTTCCGGCGGCTCGGCTCGCCCCTCCAGGGCCACCCCGACCGGCTGAAGCTCCCCGGCATCGAGATATCGGGCGGGTCGCTGGGGCAGGGCCTCGGCGTCGCGGCCGGGTGCGCCCTGAGCGCCAGGATGTCCGGCCTGCCCTGCCGGGTATACGCAATCATGGGCGACGGCGAGCAGCAGGAGGGCTCCGTATGGGAGGCGGCGGGGGCGGCGGCGCATTACCGCCTGGACAACCTCTGCGGGATGGTCGACAAGAACGGGCTGCAGATAGACGGCCGGGTCTGCGACGTGATGAACATCGAGCCTCTCGCCGACCGGTACCGGGCGTTCGGGTGGCACGTCGTGGAGGCGGACGGCCACGACATGGAGCGGATACTCTCGGCGTTCGGGGAGGCGCGCGCCGAGAAGGGCAGGCCCACCGTCATCCTGATGAACACGGTCAAGGGCAAGGGCGTGAGCTTCATGGAGAACGAGGCCGGCTGGCACGGCCGCGCCCCCGATCGCGACGAGGGGCTCCGGGCGCTCGGGGAGCTCGGCGCGGACATGGCCCGGGTGGAACGGTTCCTCAGCAGGGCCGGCGGGCTGGGCGACCGGATCGCGCTCGAGCACGGGTCACGGATTCCGTCGGAGAAGAGGCCCTACTGGTGGAACTCGCAGGACCGGATGAGGGTGGAGATGAGGGCGACCCGGATGGGATTCGGGGACGCCCTCGAGAAGGCGGGAGAGGACCCGCGCGTGGTGGCCTTCGGCGCCGACATATCGGACTCGATTTGCATGAGCCGGTTCCACAAGCCCCGCCACCCCGAGCGGAAGGCCCGGTGGGTCAGCGCCGGCATCGCCGAGCAGAACATGACCGCCATGGCGGCCGGGCTGGCCAGGGAGGGCTGGATTCCCGTCATAGGGTCCTACGGGGTTTTCGCCACGGGCCGCAACTGGGACCAGCTGCGTACGACCGTCTGCTACGGGAACCTGAACGTCAAGGTGGCGGTCGCCCACGGGGGCATCTCCGTCGGCCCGGACGGCGCCACGCACCAGTCCCTGGAGGACATCACCCTGACCGCGATACTGCCCAACATGAGCGTCGCCGTGCCGGCCGACGCAGTCGAGACGGCCAAGATGACCGAGCACCTCCTGCTCCGGGTGGTCGGGCCCTGTTGCATCCGCTTCGCCCGCGAGGCCACGCCCGTGGTCACCGGGCCCGGGACGCCGCTCGTGTTCGGAAAGGCCAACGTAATCCGGTTCCGCAGGGAGACCGAGAGGTTCGTGGACGCCTTCGAGACCGTCCCGTCCGGCACTTACGCGTCCGAGAACGAGGACGCCACCGTGATCGCCTGCGGGCCGGAGGTGCCGGAGGCGATGCGCGCCGCCTACATCCTGAAGAAGGAGCACGACCTGGAGGTGCGCGTGCTGAACCTCCACACCGTCAAGCCGCTGGACTCGGAGGCCCTGGTCAGGGCGGCGGCCGAGACGGGCGCGCTGGTCATTGCCGAGGAGCACCAGCGCGGCGGGCTCGGCAACATCGTGGCCGGGGCGCTGGCGAACTCCGACAGGCTCCAGGGCCGGCAATACCTGGTCCGCATGATCGGAATGCCCGACGCGTTTGGGGAATCGGGCCAGCCCTGGGAGCTCATCTGGAAGTACGGCCTCGCCGCCGAGCACATTGCCGACAAGGTGCTGGAGCTCGTGGAGCTGAAGCGCAAGTCGTCCGCGCAGAGCGCCTGGAACGCGGTTTGCTGAGCGGTGGGTGAAAGGCAGCAAGGCAGCAAGGCAGCAAGGGAGCAAGGGAAGGCAGCAAGGCAGCAAGGCAGCAAGGGAGCAAGGGGGGGCAGCAAGGCAGCAAGGGATAAAGGGGACGGCCGTCGTCCCTTGCTGCCTTGCTGCCTTGCTGCCCTGCTGCCCTCGTCCCCCAATAGCCTAACTTAATAATCCCCCCCGACAATATCCTTGGCGCCCGGGGTCGGTGCCATGGCCGCTGTTTCGAGGGAGCCCGTGGAGCTCTACCTGGAGAAGTACATCGAGAGCTACATGGAGCTTTGCAACGTCAGGAAGGGCGGCGACACCCGGCCCACGCCCTTTTGCAAGGGCTACCCCTTCCACGCCCGCGCCTACATCCTGCCCAACGAGGCGGTGGTGGTCATCTTCCGCCACCAGGCCCCGGCGATGAAGCTCGAGGTCGTCAACGAGACCTTCGAGTCGGTGAAGGCCGTCCTCCAGGCGCGCGAGCACCACTCCATGCTGGGCTTTTCACCGATGAAGAACTTCACGGTGGAGGACGCCCGCAAGGACGCCGCGATGGACCTGGCCCGGGACGAGCGCCAGGCGAGCTACCGCAACGGGCTCGAGTCCGCCTTCACGAGCATCGTGGAGACCGAATCGCTGGTCACCGACATCGCCAAGACCAACCCCTGGCTCGAGCGGCAGCTGCTGGGCATCGCCGACAAACTGGGGAAAACAGCCGAGCCGATGGAGAAGCTCAAGGAGGAGTTCAAGCGGATGGAGGGCGACGAGCGCTACCAGGACAACGAGCTCCAGCTCGTCGACCTGCAGAAGTACCGCAAGAGCCCCGACGCCCCGATGGCCGGCCTCACTGAGCAGGTGGTCGAGAAGTACCTCAAATCCTACATCGAGGCCTACCGCTCCACGATAAAGCCGGACTACCCGGAGGCGGCGCGCCCGGCGTTCTACAAGGGGTACCCGTTCCACGTGCGGGCCTTCATCCTGCCCAACGAGGCCGTGGCAGTGACGTTCAAGTATACCGTCCCCGCCCACAAGATGGAGGTCTCCCGCGCCTCCCCCGACCTCGTGGCGGACCTGCTCAAGGGCAAGGAGCACTCGAACTTCCTGGGGCTCCCCCCGCTGAAGAGCCTCCGCCGGGAGGACGCCGCCTACGACGCCAAGATGGCGGTGAAGCGGGACATGCACAACGCCCTGCTCCGGGCGCTCCTGGCCTCGGCCCGCTCAGGCATAGGGGAAGAGGAGAAGAACATCCTGGACATCGCCAAGACCAACCCGTGGCTGGAGAAGCAGCTCGCCCAGGCCGCCGCCCGCCTCTCCGGGATGAAGCAGCTTCTGGTCAACCTCAACGACGAGCTCGAGAAGGCCGAATCCGGAAAGAGGCTGGGCGACCACGAGCAGCTTTTGGACCTCCTGACCAGGTACCGCAGCCCGCTCCAGGCGGAGCAGGCCGAGCCCGAGGTGGTCACGATGGACGCCGGCGCGCCCGCCTGGAGCCTGCCGGGCGCGCAGGTCCGGCCGGAGCAGCCGGCCTACGGTGGGCCGCCGACCTACGTCGAGGAGGCGCCGGTCCAGCAGGCCGCCTACGCACCGGCGAAGGATCGGCCCCAGGCGGGGCAGTACGGCCTGAGCCCCGAGGAGAAGCAGACGCTGGACATGATCAAGGCCACCCTCTACAACATCGACGTCAAGATGGACGACTTCGAGCGGCGGCTCAACTACATCGACAAGTACGTGGAGTCCGTCCAGAAGCAGCAGGTGGAGAGGTTCAACGCCCAAAGCGAGATAGTGCGCCACGAGGCCCGGAGCGCCAAGTACGCCGGCATCGGAATCGCCTCCGCCTCGCTGGTCATCCTGTTGCTCTTCATCCTCGACTGGTGGCTGGGGCTGTTCGACCCCATCCGGAGCCTTTTCGGTCTGTGAGCCCGCCCGGCCCGCGGAATCAGATACGGGTCGGAACCACCCCAATGTTTATAGATGCCGAGGACATACATCGCCACCACTCGGGTGGAGGTCGGGACCATGGGAAAGGACGATGTCGGCGACGTTCTGAAGGAGAAGAGCCTCGAGCTCAAGAAGATGTTCAAGGACATCAAGGCGGTGCTGGAGCAGTGGAAGTTCTCCGTCGAGGAGAGCAAGGAGGGATTGAGGATAGAGCTCCACGCAGTGGCCCTGATCAAGAAGCCCAAGAAGGAAGAATAGGGGGCGGGAGCGCCCCCCGGCCGGACTTTGTCGGCCGGCGGGACCGGCGCGGCCGGTTTTTCGAGGACCGTCCCAAACTCCTTAAATACGCGGAAGTGCCACGGACATTACCGGGGGAGAGTGGATGACCGCGCCGGCCGAGCAAACCCACGAGGACGCCCATCGCGCCTACTTCGGCGAGGTGCTGGCCTCCATCCGGAGCCTCATGGGCCGCCGGTACGGCCTGAAGGAGGTCTCCATCCGGCCCATCGGCACCGGGGGGTCGCGCCTGTCCATGCCGGTCCGGATCTCCGGGACCGACGCGGAAGGCCGGCGCGTCCGCTACTTCGGCAAGATACTGGGCTCAAGCGACCTGACCGTGGCGGCCTCCATACAGTTCTTCAAAAACATCTACCTCAGGATGAACGCCCAGGACCCGATATTCGAGGCCTCCCGGTCGGCCGAGGACATGGCCCGCCACCAGTTCGAGGCGCTGGGCAGGATCCACCGGCTGGGCGTCCCGACCGCCCGGCCGTTCGGCTACCACAGGGTGGACGGCGGGCTGTGGCTCCTGGTCGCCGAGTTCCTCGAGGCCCGGCCGGTGGCCGGGACGGACGAGGTGACCGACGACGACCTGGCGGCGCTCTTCCGCTACCTGCGGAAGATGCACCGGAAGAACGTGTTCCACGGGGACATCAAGCCGGAGAACATCCTGGTCGGCCGCCGGATCTACCTGCTCGACGTCGGGCAGTTCCGCCAGGGCGTGGGCAAGGCCAAAAAGCGCGCCTACGACCTCGCCTGCATGATATGCTCGCTGCTCGAGTGCGCCCCGGTGGAGAAGGTGGTGGCCGTCGCCCGGAGGTACTACCCCCGCCGGGACCTGCGGGCCGGCGCCTCCTACCTGGACCTCGTCCAGAGGAGGCCGGACATCAACTTCACCGACGAGACCAAGTCCAGGCTCCGCAGGCTCATGGTCGGAAGGCGCCTGCTTGCGGGCTCATCGGTCCTTATCCACCTGCTTGGCCTTCTGGCGCCCCCGCCACCAGAGCCGTAGCAGCAGCTTGAACATGCGCCAGCGGTGGACCTTGATGTTGTTTCTGACGCCCCGGCCGTACTCCACCACGGGCTCCCCCTTGTAGGCGAAGATGAACCTCCAGATGGCGAGCCGGGGCAGCTCCAGCGAAAGCTCGTTCGTGTTGAGGACGACGTCCTTGTCCTTCACGATGATGTCCATGTCGATTACGCCCTCGCGCTTGAGGGGTATCCTTATGCCGCGGCCGACAAGGGACCTGAAGAGGGCGTAGGTGGCGAGCTCGATGGAAGGGACGTCGATGAGGCGCTCCAGCGGCGGCCGGGCCCTCCGGTCCGTCTCCCGCGCCCCCTTCCCCCGTGGAGGGGCCTTCGGGGCGGCGCCGGGGGCCGGCCCCCGCCCGGGCTCCTTGCCCGCCGCCTCTTTCGGGCGCCCTTCGCTGGCGCTCCCGGGGCGCGCCCCGTGGCCGTCCCAGTCCGAGGGCTCCTCTATGTACGGGGCGCCCTCCTTGTGGTACTCGCTGCGGAGCTTGCCCCCGTTTTGCCCCTTCCAGTAATCGGCGAAGGAATCGAGGTCGTCGACCTCCCGGGTCTCGCAGACGCCGTCGGGGAGGCCGTTCTTGTGGTACTCGCAGATGGTCTTCTGTCCGGGGGCGTCCTTCCATTCCTCGGCGTCCAGGAGCGCGCGCTTCCGCTCCGCATGCTCGGCATCGGTCTCGCCGGGCCTTTTATCCATCTCCGTCCTCTCGGGGCTCAAGCGGGTCCTCCTATTTCCTTATGAGAATCTGGAACCTGGCGAAGATGCGCGTGCCGTCGCGGTACTCCTCCATGGAGAACTTCCAGTCCTCTATCTCGGCGTTGAGGTTGTCGAGGAACTTGTCGAGCTCCTCGACTATCTTTTCGACGTTCTCGGTCTTTCCCCCGACGAGCTGGAGCACCGACGCTATCTTCTCCTTCTTGCCCATCCTCCACCCGCCGGGCGATAGACCGTGGCGGGGTAATAGCCTTTGCCATTCTTAAAGGGGCAGGGGACGGACGGAGGGGGCGGGCAGCAGGCAGCGGGGAGCGGTGACGGAACGGCCCCCGTCGTCCCCTGCTCCCCGCTGCCAGCTGCCCGCTCCCTCCGTCCGTCACCTGCCCCCTGCCCCTTGCCCCCCGACCCTATAATATTTAATATTGGGGAGCCATTCAACACCCGCAGGGTGCGGTCTTGGGCAAGTTCACAACCGCGTACAGGGAAGAGCTCCGGATGCCGGCCCAGCGCTGGCTGCTCATCACGTTCCTGGTCACGCTGATGACCGTGTGCCTCGAGGCCGCGCTGGTCCTGTCGTTCCCCCGGCTCTTCGACACGGCGTTCATAACGATACCCTTCTTCCTGCTCTCCGCCGTCGTGGGCTCGCTCATGCTCTTCTACCCGCTATTCCTGTGGGAGCAGCGGGGCTCCGACATCGACCGGGAGATGCACCTCTTCATAACCCGCATGGGGGTGCTGGCCGCCTCCGAATCGGCGCGCAAGGAGATGTTCGACATCATCTCGCGCATGAGGGAGTACCGGTCTCTCGCGGTCGAGATAAACAAGATATTCATAATGGTCGACAAGTGGAACGTGAGCCTCGAGCGGGCCTGCCGGTTCGTGGCCCAGACCACCCCCTCGGACCTTCTGGCCGACTTCCTCAACCGGCTGGCCCACGCCGTCGAGGGCGGGGAGCCGGCCGAGGTCTTCTTCCAGACCGAGCAGGTCGTGGTCATGAACCAGTACGCGCTCAAGTACCAGGGCTCCATGACGCGAGTGGAGTGGATGAAGGAGATCTTCGTGTCGATGGTGGTGGCGGTCCTCTTCATCATCGTGTTCGCCACGCTGGCGCCCTTCATCTCGAGGGGAGAGGACCCCAACTTCTGGCTGGGCGCCTCCGTCACCGTGTTCCTCGTGGTCGAGGTCTCGTTCGTGCTGGCCCTGGGGATGATAGTGCCGGGGGAGAGCATCTGGCACAACATGGCCGTCCGGACCCCCACGCGCCTCATGATACGCTGGGGCGCCTACGCCTCCTTCGTGCTCAGCCTGGTGTTCGCGATGGTGGCGCTGCTCATACCTCCCGACGCCCCCTCGGGGATCGTGCTCGTCGGGGCCTGGGCGGTGAGCCTGGTGGCGCTCGTGGTCAGCATGCTGGCCTATCCGCAGTGGAACAGGTCGGTCTTCGAGGGGGTCCTCCTGGCCGCCATACTGGTGACGGTGTTCTTCGTGTCCCTCCAGACGCTCGCCGCGATGGAGGCGGACGCCCGCGCCGGCGGCCTGGCCCACGACCTCATGAACCTGCGGGTCTACGCCCCGCTCGCGCTGGCCTACATCCTGACGCCCTGGATAGTGCTCGGGCACTACATCAACAAGGAGGAGGAGAAGATAAAGCGCCGCGACGACAACTTCGCGGCCTTCCTCCGCTCGCTGGGCGCGGCCGTGGCCGCCACGAGCAAGGACATCACGGTCCCGCTGGGCAAGCTCCGCCGCCACGACTTCGGCCCTCTCACGAAGAACGTGGACGACCTCTACAAGAGGCTGGCCCTGCGGATAGACCGGCCGCGGGCCTGGGAGTACTTCAGCGCCGAGACCCTCTCCGAGCTGATATCCAAGTTCACCGAGATGTACGTCGAGGGCATCAAGGCCGGCGGGAGCCCCAAGAAGGTCAGCTCGCTGATAAGCGACAACTTCCTCAAGATCGTCGGCATGCGCAAGATGAAGTACGATTCGGCCTCCACCCTGAGCGGCATACTGTACGGGCTGGCGCTGGCCATCTCCTTCGTGCTGTACATGACCTTCATCATACTGGAGACCTTCGACAAGCTGGCGCTGGACCTCAACACCTCGCTTGCGCAGACCAGCGGGACGTTCTTGCCGGCGAAGAACATCCTGATTCTCAACGCCGGGGCGTTCGACTTCGACGTTTTGGCGTTGGCGATGCTCTTCATGGTCGTTGTCCACGCAATGGTGTCGGCGGTCACCACGCGGATAATCAGCGGCGGGCACAAGGCCGGGGCCGCCTGGCACTTCGTCCTGCTCACCTGGACCGCGGCGGCCGTGGCCGCCGTGACCCTGACCGTCGGCTGGTACGTTCTCCCTGCGGTCTAGACGGCGCCCCTTGCGGTCGGTGCGGCGCCGTTCCTGCCAACATTGATTGCAGGCTTGTACTAGCTATCAAAGGCAGCAAGGGAGCAAGGGAGCAAGGCAGGAAGGGAAGGCAGGAAGGCAGAAAGGGAGAAAGGGGACTGTCGTCGTCCCTTGCTGCCTTGCTGCCTTGCTCGCTTCCTGCCTTCCCTTGCTGCCTTGCTGCCTTGCTCGCTTCCTGCCTTCCCTTGCTGCCTTGCTGCCTTGCTCCCTTTTCCCTCACGTCCACAGCATGGCGACGCTGGCGTCCCGGGGGGCGCCGGCAGCCTCGGCCACCGGGCCGCACTTGGTCCTCATGAGATGGATTATCGGGCGCCAGCGCGTGCCGGAGAAGGACTCGAAGTTGGCCATCCCCTTGCTGACGATGAGGTCGCGCTGCCCGAGCGCCCTCCGCAGGCGCGCCGGTATCCGGTCGAAGTCCACTCCCACCGCGAAGGAGCCGGTGTCCATGACGTCGTCGGATTCGGAGCGCAGCCCCAGCTCCTCCACGTCCTCCATGGTGGCGTCCGTGAGGACGGGCTCGCCCCTCACGACGAGCGTGACGCGCGCGCCCCGCCTGCGCAGCTCCCTGAGCACCAGCCGGTCCAGGACTATCTCCCCGCAGTTGTCGGCGAAGTAGAGCACCCGGGAGCCCTGCCTCAGATAACGGGCGATGCGGGGCAGGTGGTCCACGGCCAGGCCCTCCCTCACGATGCGGCCGAAGGCCCGGTCGAGCCCGCCCGGCCCGGAGAGCTGGCCGCCTATGCCGAAATCGAGGATGTTGCCGGCGATGGAGCACAGCACCGCGGCCCTCAGCCGGTCACGGGAGCGCTCCACCAGCCTCTCCGCCCGGGGGAAGAGCCGCAGAACGGCGCGGTTGCTGTCGCGCTTGACCTTCGCGTACGGGTCGCGCGTTCCCAGCGCGCGGTAGACCGCCCTGTGGACCTCGGTGGCAAGCCGCGCCGACACGCGGCCGGGGCGGTACCGCCGGGCGAACACCGCGCACGCCGACCGGATGGCCGCCGGGACCTTCGCCGGGTCGGCCAGCCGGGCCTCGTAGATGACCCGCCCCAGGAGGCAGGGCACGCACTCGGGGGTTATCTCCACGCCGGGGGAATGTTTAAAGCCGTAGAAAATGGTTTAGGTCCCGATGCGCTCCCCAACCGCCGTCCCGGCGGCCCTCCTTCTGGCCATCCCCCTCTGCGCCCTCCTGGCCGCCCCCGCCACGGCCGCGCCGGGAGACCCCTCCGTCGCGATAGACTATCCCCAGATCAATGACGTAGTCGCCGGGCGGGTGAACGTCTCGGGCACCTCGGCCGGGGCGCAGCACGTCAACGTCAGCATCGACGGTGGCGGCTGGAACCGCGCCACTGGCTCCGGAAGCTGGCAATGGGAGTGGGACACGGCCGGCTACCCGGACGGCACGCACACCGTGCTGGCCGTTGCGGTCAACGGCAGCAGGACGTCGGGCACGGTCTCCGTCCAGGTGTCGGTCAACAATTCCCCCCCGGCGTACATCACGCTCTCGCTGGACCTCGAGTCCGCGACCGTCCACGCCGGCGAGCAGCTGGCGGCCTTCGGGCTCGCCCGGTTCGACACGGGGGTCCCGGTCCGGGCGGCGGTCCGCCTCACGTTCGGCAACGCCACCTGGAACGCCACGACCGACCGCCGGGGGTACTACTCCGCCACCCTGGTCGCGCCCGCCGCGGCGGGCGAGCAGGCCGTGAAGGCCTTCGTGACCGCATCCGGCCTCTCGGCCTCCGTGGACCGGTCCGTCACCGTGGCGCCGGCGGCCTCCCCCGACCTGTCCGTCGCCGCCGCCGACATGGCGTTCGCCCCCGCCCAGCCCTTCAGCGACGAGGACGTGACGGTCCGGGCCATCGTCCGCAACGCAGGCGCGGCCAACGCCACCGCGCGCGCTGTGTTCGGCGTGACAGGGCTGCCCAACTCCACCGTCGACATCGCCGTCCCCGCAGGCGGCACGGCGAACCCGTCGGTCGTGTGGAGGCTCCCGGCGGGGACCCACAACGTGTCGGTCTCGCTGACGGGCATCGCCCCCGCCGACCCCAACGCCTCCGACGACCGGGCCTACGCCGGGCTCGTGGTGCTCTCCCGCCCCGACCTCGTGCTGTCGGCGGTGGTGGCGTCCAACTCACGGCCCGTCGCCGGGCTCAACATCACCCTCCAGGCCCGGGTGAACAACACCGGCGACCGGGAGGCGTCGGGCACGGTGCGCTTCTACGACGGGCCGCCGGCCACGGGCAGGCCCCTGGGGGCCGGAAGGGTGGTCGTGCCCGCCGGGGGCTCGGCGAGCGCCTACATCAGCTGGAACGCCACTGGCGAGGGGGCCCATGACCTCCATGCGGTGGTCGCCGATGTCTCGCCCCGGGAGGCCTCGGAGCTGAACAACCAGGCCTCGCTCACCGTCACGGTGAGGCCCCGGCCGGCCGCCCCGGAGCCCGGCGGCGCGATACCGGGCGGCTGGGCGGCATCCCTCCTCCCCGCCCTGCTCGGGCCGGCCGCCCTCCGTCGGGCGAAAGTGGCACGCCACGGAAGGTCCCCCGGACGCGTCCGAAAGGTTTTTTAAAAACCGGGCGTATGGGCCAGCGATGTCGTCCGTGGGCCTGTCCAAGAACGAGAGGCTGGCGCTGTACGGCCTGGTCCGCCACCCCTCCCTCAACGACCGGGAGCTGGCCGGGGAACTGGACCTGAAGATGTCGACGCTGACCGCCATCCGGAACCGCCTCAAGCGTCAGGGCTTCTACCGCACGGTCCGGATTCCCTACCTGGAGAGGCTGGGCGGGGAGCTGCTCATCGTCACCCACATGCGCCTCAACATCCTCCGGCAGCCGGAGGAGGTGCAGCGCGCCCTGCGGGAGGTGCTGGGTGCCATCGACGACGTCTTCTTCGCCTTCTCCGACCTCCACCAGCTGATGACGTTCTCGCTGTGCCGCAACTACACGGACGCCTGGATGGACGCCGAGCACGTCCAGCAGCAGCTCTCCGAGCGGAACGCGCTCGCCGCCCGGCCCGTGCGCAGGCAGACGATGATATTCCCCCTCAACCAGACCAAGGTGCTCCGGTTCTTCGACTTCTCGAGGATCCTGGGGCTGCTCTACGGGATAGAGGAGGAGGAGCCGCCGCAGCCGGTGAGCCTGCGCCTGGAGAGGTTCGAGCCGCGAGAGCTCAGCCGCATAGAGAAGCGCGTCTACATGGGCCTGGTGCGCTTCCCGGACCTCGCCGACAACGACATCGCCAAGAAGATCGGCGTGACGCGCCAGTCCGTGACCAAGATACGCAAGCGGCTGGAGGCCGAGCGGCTCATCGCGACCGCCCGGGTGCCGAACCTGCTCAAGACCGGCCTGGAGATACTGGCGATGGCCCACTACGAGGCGGCGACGAGCGTGACCCTCTCGACGCGCAAGAAGGGCATAGAGTGGGTGGTCAAGGAGATGCCCTCCTTCTTCCACGTGGCCGGCCAGCGCGAGGGCGTGATCATGGGGCTGGCGTCCGGCTACCACGAGTTCCAGCAGCGCCTCTTCGACGTCTCCCGGGTGTACATCGAGAAGGGCTACTTCAAGGACGAGCCCGCCCTCTACATGCTGTCGCTTCAGGACCTCGTCATCGTCAAGGATTTCAGCTTCGCCCCCATGGTGAAGAAGGTGCTGCAGCTTCGCGACGAGAAATGAGCGCGCGGAGGGGATGAGGGCACAGGGCGCAAGGCGCAGGGCGCAGGGCTTGAGGGTCAGGGGGCAAGGCGCAAGGGGCAAGGCGTATCAGGCAGGGAGGTAGCCGATTCCCCCACCTTGCGCCTTGCCCCTTGCTCCTTGACCCTCAAGCCCTGCGCCCTGCGCCCCGCGCCTTGCGCCTTAATGATTTAATATCCTCGTCCCCATACCTCCGCCCGTGCGAGTCCTCTACAAGGACCCGAAGGGCCACCTGCTGCGGCTGTTCGTGGACACGCCCGACGACCTGTGGCACCTGTACAACGTCATCGGGCGGGGCGACCGCGTCGGGGCCCTGAGCGCCCGGCGGCAGCAGACCGGCAAGGACAAGATACGCGAGGAGCGCGGCGAGAAGAAGAAGATGTGGCTCGCCATCGACGTGGAGGAGGTCGAGTTCGCCGAGTTCTCCGACAGGCTGCGGGTCAGCGGCCCGATACGGGAGGGCCCGCAGGACCTGGGCTCCTTCCACACGCTCAACATCGAGCAGGGCATGGAGCTTACGGTCGGCAAGGAGGAGTGGCGCGACCACCAGGTGGACATAATCCGCCAGGCTGTGGAATCCACCACGCGTCCCCTGCTCACGTTCGTGGCCATCGACGACGAGGGGGCAACGCTCGCCACGCTCCACCACCACGGCGTCAAGTGGGTCGCCGACATACCCGCCCATGCTTCCGGAAAGGCCTACGAGACCAGGGGGGGCGGGACGGACCGGTTCTTCGGGGACGTTTTGGCGATGCTCGGGCAGATAAAGAAGGACGGCCCCGTGGTGGTCTGCGGGCCGGGGTTCACGCGCGAGGCATTCGTGAAGGTCGGGAAGGATGGCCGGCCGGAGCTCTTCGCCGGATGCCACAGCGAGGGGACGGGCCAGTCGGGCATGACCGGCATCTACGAGATGATGAAGCGCGACATCGTGTCCCGGGTCATATCCGAATCCCGCGTGGGGCAGGAGACCGCCCAGGTCGAGGCCCTGCTGACGGAGATAGCGAAGGACGGCAAATGCGCCTACGGCTACGACGAGACGGCGAGGGCCCTGGAGCGGGGCGCGGTGCTCGCGCTCCTGGTCACCGACGAGCTCATGCGCCGGGGGAAGGCCGAGCGGCTCTTCCGGATGGCCAAGCGCACGAACGCGAAATACATGATAATAAGCACGGCCCACGAGGCCGGCAAGAAGCTCATGCACCTGGGCGGGGCCGGCGCCCTCCTGAGGTACAGGGTCCAGGACGGCTGAACTGGCGGGGCCGGCCGGGCCGCGGCCGTTGGCCCGCCCGCCCATTCCGGACGGGGCGGTCAGGCCTCTTCACCAATAGATACAAGTATCCCCAACATCCGTACTCTCGCGATGGCCTCCCCGGGCACCTTCTTGAGGTACTCGCTGCTCCAGACCCTCAAGAACTCCCGGCGGACGTTCTCGGCGGTGATCGGCGTCACGCTGGCGGTCACGCTGGTGGCGGCGGAGAACATCTCCGTGGATTCCTCGGCCAGGGCGGTGATGGACGCCCTGCTGGACGGGGTGCCCGTCGACTTCATGGCCCGCACCTCCGTGACGGGGGAGCCGGCGGCGGTGGCCTCGGCCCTCTCCCGGGTGGGGCTCGTCGAGCGCGTGGAGCCGATATCCGGAAACCAGTACTCCGTTTTGGTCCGTCCTTCCGGTGGCGGGCCGGGCTCCCTCTCGCTGAACCTGAGCGGCGTGGAGCCCTCCTTCGGCGAGGTCGCCTCGCGCTTCGGCCTCTCGGGGGCGTTCCGGCTCTCCCTGGGGGGGATAGTGATAAGCGAGAACCTCTCGGCCGCCGCGGGCGTGGCCGTCGGGCAGGCGCTCGCGCTCGAGGGGAGCGTCTTCCTCGGATACAACCGGACCACCGGATCGCCCGAGTACGGGAACAACACCGTGGTGCTCAACGTGACCGCGGTGGTCTCCCACCAGGGAGTGCCCACGGCTTACGAGATAGTCAACGAGGCCCCCAGCCTCCAGAACCTCGAGGGCCGGACCAACCCCGCCAGGTACGGGGAGATGGGCCGCTACTTCAAAAAGGAATCGGCCGCCTTCGTGCCGCTGGGGGAGCTCGGGGGAATCGTCGCCCGGCTCAACGAGGGCTCGGGCCCGGAGCAGCTCAAGCTCATCGACGACCGGTACAACCACACCTTCCACTACTGCGTCTGGACGCAGCGCCGCTCGGTGCTCAACGCCTTCGACACCGACGGCTCGTCCCAGTCCCTGGCAAAGCTCGAGCAGCGGCTGGCCCTCGCCGGGGACATGTACTCCATCGACATCTTCGAAAACAACCTCCAGCCGGTGCTGGAGCGCACCTCCCAGTCCTCCCAGGACGCCCGCACGAAGTACCTGGCGTTCTCCCTGCCAGTGGTCTTTTTGGGCCTCTACCTGGGGGTGCTGGGCGTGGACCTCGGGATGGCCGGGCGCCGGAGGGAGGTGGCGCTGCTCAAGTCCAGGGGCGCCACCCCCCGCCATGTCTTTTGGCTTTTCCTGGGGGAGGGCCTGTTTTTGGGCATTATCGCGGGGGCGGCGGGCCTGGTGCTGGGCACCCTGACGAGCGCGGTGCTCTTCGAGTACTTCGTGCCGGCGGCGAGCGGTCTCGGGCCCTCCCTCTACCTCACCGGCTACTCGGCCGCGCTGGCGATGTTTTTGGGCGTGCTGCTCATGCTCGCGGCCATGTACCGGCCGGCGCGCCGGGCCGCCCGCCTGGAGGTCTCCGAGGGGCTGCACTACTACTCCAGCGAGGAGTCCACCGAGCGCTACAACCCCCGCAACGCCGTCCTCATGACCTCCGTGGCCGTCATCCTGTACCTGGCCATCGTGCTCTTCGACCCCCAGAAGTGGTACTCCGAGGGCCGGCCGCTGGACGCCGTCTACTACATCCTCTCCATCCTGAGGGTCGCCGGCACGGCGCTCTCCTGGCTCATACCATTGCTTTTCATATTCGGCCTGACCGGACTTCTGACACGGGCCTCCTACCGCCCCTACGGCCTGATATCGGGGCTCACCCGGCCCCTCACCCGCGAGCTTAGGCCGGTCGTGGAGCGCAACATCGTGCGCAACCCCAAGCGCGCCTCCCGGGTGTGCGTCATAATAGCGGTCGCCATCACGTTCGGCATACTTGTGACCACCTGGGCGGCCACCGAGTCCGACCACCAGCAGGCCCTCTCCCGGGTCATCGTCGGGGCCGACCTCCGGGCCGTCTTCTCCTCCAGCGGCACCACGAACACGAGCATCGGGGAGGCGGTCGGCGCGCTCCCGCACGTCCGGGCCGTGTCGATGTCGTACCTCATCGAGGGCGCCTCCATAGTCGGAGGCGGCATAGACCTCGTCGCCCTGGAGGCGCGGGGCTATTCGGCCGTGGCCTACCTGGACGACCGGCTGTTCCTGGAGGGCTCGCCCCGCGACGTCCCCTCGCTCGCCGGCGGCAAGCGCATGATCATCAACCAGGCGCTGCAGGCCCAGACCTCCGCCCGCGCCGGGGACACGGTGAACCTCAAGATCCCGACCGCCGGCCACGGACAGCCCATCCTGATGGGTTGCCGCATAGTCGCCGTCGTTTCGGCCCTCCCCGGGATGGTCGGGGAGGCCTACAGCGGCTACATCCAGAACCTGCTGCCCGCCGCCTACATCGATGAGGGGAACCTGGACCTTGAATCCGTGGGCGTGCACCAGATCAACGCGTTCGTCCAAAGCGACGACCCGGTCCAGGCCGCCCGGGAGATACGGGCCGCCTTCCCGGAGCCCCGGCTCGACAGTGTGCTCGTGGAGCGGGAGTACCTGGAGGAGCTCCAGACCGGCCCGGTGAGCGTCTCGGACTACCGCTTCCTGCTCATCGAGAGCGGTTTCGCGGTGGTCATCGTGACCGCGGGGCTGGGGCTCATACTGGCGGCTGCCGTCTACGAGAGGCAGAAGGAGACCGCCGGCTGGATGGCGCGGGGCGCCACGCGCCGGCAGGTGGCCTCGATATTCGTCGCCGAGGCGCTGACGCTCCTGGTGCTGGCCCTGGCGGTCGGGGTGGTCGCCGGGTTCATGACGGCCGGCATGGCGCTGGGGCTCTTCGGCCAGAGCGGTGTGGACCCGGTGGGCCGCTCCCTGGTCGTGCCCCTCGACACGCTCTGGCTCATGGCGGCCACCGTCGGCTCGCTGCTTCTGACGTCCTACGCCGTCTCCTGGAAGGCCAGCCGCGTCGAGCTGGCCCAGGTGCTCCGGCTGAGGGGGGGATGAGATGCCCGACATCGCGATACGGAACCTGATAAAGATATACAAGACCGGCCGCACCGAGGTGCTGGCGCTGCGCGAGCTCAGGCTGGACATCCGCTCGGGCGAGATGATAACCATACTGGGCCCCAGCGGGTGCGGCAAGAGCACCCTGCTCAACATGATCGCGGGGCTGGACCGGCCCAACGCCGGCTCCATCAATATCGACGGGAGAAACATCGTCGAGCTGGGCGAGACCGCGCTGGCGCGCTACCGGCGGACCGGCGTGGGGGTGGTGTTCCAGTTCTTCAACCTCGTGCCGACCCTCACCGCCCGGGAGAACATCGAGCTGCCCATGAGGCTCGAGGGGACGGGCGGCGCCGTCCGGCGCCGGCGGACGGGGGAGCTCCTGGAGCTCGTGAAGATGGCCGAGAGGGCCGAGCACCTGCCCGACGAGCTCTCGGGGGGCGAGCAGCAGCGGATAGCGATCGCGGTGGCATTGGCCAACGACCCGCCCCTGATACTCGCCGACGAGCCCACGGGGGAGCTCGACTCCAAGACGGGGCGAGAGGTTTTGGAGATATTCAAGACCATGAAGGAGAAACGGGGCAAGACCCTGCTCATTGTCACCCATGACGAGCGCATCGCTAAGCTCTCGGACCGCGCGCTCAGGATGATCGACGGACAGATGGTGGACGACCGGGCGAACTCCCCGACGCCGACGCCGACGCCGCCGGCGGCGGAGGACGCTATGCACGCGAATAACGGGGCGTGATGGACGTTCGGGGCGATCGGTGAGAGGGGACGCAAGGGTCTTTGCGATTGTCGAGGACGGACGGGAACCGCCCCCCATCCATCTCACCACCGCTCGGGCCATTACGTCCCTTGCCCCCTGCCCCTTGCCCCTGACCCCTGCGTCATCGCACCCCGTCCCCCGCACCCCGCACCCTGCACCGCGCACCCCGCGTCGCCCGACCAACAAACTATATAAACGCGGTCGCATTCCCTCACCCGATAGGAATGTCCCGGACGCTCGCTGAAGTGCGCGAACTCAAGGAAGGCCGCTATATGATCATCGACGAGGAGCCCTGCAAGATCCTCAGCATCACCACCTCCAAGCCGGGGAAGCACGGCGAGGCCAAGGCCCGGATAGACGCCGTCGGGCTCTTCGACGGGAAGACGCGCTCGGTCGTCCACCCGGTCAAGCACAAGATAGGCGTGCCCCTCATCGACAAGAGGCAGGCCCAGGTCCTGGCCATCCACGGCGACGTCGTCCAGCTCATGGACATGACCACCTACGAGAACTTCGAGCTGCCCCTGGACCCCGAGATAAGGGACACCCTCCAGGAGGGCCAGGAGGTCATGTACGTCGTCGCCCTCGAGAAGCGGAAGATAATGCGGCTCTGAGGGGGTGGTGGGTGGCTTGGGTGCCAGGCCGCTGACCTTCGCGGACGCCGGCGCTCCCCTCAAGGGCGCCGGGTTCGTCATACTGGGCGTGCCGTTCGACGCCACCTCCTCCTTCCGGCCGGGCGCCAAGTTCGCCCCCAACGCCATGCGCGAGGCCTCCTGGAACTTCGAGACCTTCCACCACCAGCACGGGATAGACCTCTCCGACATCGCGGTCCACGACGCCGGCAACCTCGAGGACCTCGCCCGCGTGGAGGACATGCTCAAGGAGGTCCACACGGCGGTCGACGGCATCCTGGACAACGGCTCCTTCCCCATCGTCCTGGGGGGCGAGCACTCCCTCACGCCCGGCGTGCTGGCCGCCATCCGTGAGAGGCAGGACTTCGGCGTGGTGGTCCTGGACGCCCACATGGACTTCCGCGACGAGTACCTCAACCTGCGGGGTAGCCATGCCTGCGCCACCCGCCGCAGCTCCGAGATAGTCGGCCCGGAGGCCATCGTCCCGATAGGCGTCCGCTCGGTCTCCCGCGACGAGCTGGAGGAGATAGGGAGGGACTTTCGGGGCCGCTTCCGGTACATCGACTCGCACGAGGTCCGGCGCACGGGGATGGGGCCCGCCGTGAGGAAGGCGCTCAGGTGGATCGGCAAGAGGCGCTGCTACCTCAGCCTGGACACCGACGCGCTGGACCCGGCCTACGCCCCGGGGACGGGCACCCCCGAGCCCTTCGGCCTCTCGAGCTGGGACGTGCTCGAGGCCGTCAAGCTCCTGGCGCCCCGCCTGGTCGGCTTCGACATAGTGGAGATAGTTCCCAACTACGACAACGGGAACACCGCGGCGCTGGGGGCGCGCATCGTGCGCGAGGTCATCGTGGCGGTGCACAAGGCCCGTGCGGGCAAATGAGGCGCCGGGTCTCCCGGGGCCGGGGCAAGCTTTATCTGCCGGCACGCCAATGAAAAAGGGCGATGGACCCAACCGGCCTTTTCCAGTTCGGGACGGCCATCCTGGTCACGGTGGCCGCGCTGGAGGCGCTCCTCTACTTTTGGAACCGCCGGCGGGCCGCCGGGCGAGCCCGGCAGGAGGGGCCAGAGCACGAGCTGGAATCCGGGCGGCGGCTACTGGGGCTCGCCGAGGCCCACCGCTCCCGGGGCGACCTTAAGGCCGCGGTCCGCATCTGCGAGCGCGCCCGCGCCGTCCTCTCCGAGGCGCGCCGGCGCGCCGTCCAGTGCGGCGACGAGGCGACCGGCGAACTGGCCAGGTCCGAGCTCGTCCGCTGCGAGGTGTTCCTGGAGGACTCCGAGCGGGGGCTGCTCGAAGGCCGAAGGATGGCCGGCGAAGAGGCGGGCCGGTCGGAGGCGCAGAGGCTCGCCCGCATCGAGTCCCTCATCAACGACGCCGAGAGCCTGGGCATCGACGCCGAGGAGGCCTTCTCGGCCGGGAACTTCATGGAGGCCCGGGACCTCCACATGACGGTGAAGGCCAAGCTCGGCGAGGCCCGGCAGGCCGCCCGGGAGGCCGGGAACCGGTCCTGTGTCAAGTTCATCGACGGGGAGCTCTGGCAGGTCCAGCAGAAGCTGGCCAGGGCCAACGCCTGGGTGCTCGACGGGCGGCCGGTGTTCGAGACCCCCCGGCTCGGCCAGGTCAAGGGCGTGATATCGCCCTACTTCAGGCGCGAGGACGGGAGCTTCGCGCCGCGCCCGCGGTGAGCGGGGAAGGGCAGCGGGCAGCGGAAAGGCAGCAAGGGAGCACCTATGTGAAAGCCGGCCGTCCCCGTGACGTGGACGGCTTCTCTCCTTTTTAAACCTGTCCTTCAAAATACCCAATCCGGTCAAAGCTATCGCTAAAACGGACCCCGGATGCATCTTGGCCGTTT
>Ga0194125_10005250_pt1 | contig 19789 bp, 16 predicted proteins | sample TA2KigC250mmetaG_FD_148626 | JGI IMG/M metagenome (GOLD analysis project Ga0194125, IMG submission 148626) | Freshwater microbial communities from Lake Tanganyika, Tanzania - TA2015034 Kigoma Deep Cast 250m | ecosystem: Environmental > Aquatic > Freshwater > Lake | place: Tanzania: Lake...
CGAGTCCCTTCGCCTTGTGCGACAACGATCTGGGACGCTGCGCCATCACCCAGCAGTTGCCGCTTTACGATACCCGCTGGACCGACATTGCGCCGCGCCTGGGCCTGGCCACCTTGCTTTCCGACGTCCCGGGCCGCGAGGTGATTCTCCGCCTCGGCCTCGGCGTCTTCAACGACCTGGGCTACGGGTCCACCCCGGCGGCCTTCAGCGGAGCGCCCTACGTCGCTTCCCGCAACCTGGTGCTGCCGGTGTTCCCGCTTGCCAGCGCGGACCGGTTGGCCCCCGCGCTGCCGCCCCTTCCACCTTACGGCCTGATCAGCGCGGCCGAGCGCAAGCTTCAATCCCCCATGGTGTACCGGTGGAACGTGACGCTGGAACGCTCCATGGGCCGCGGCCAGGCGGTCAGCCTGGGCTATGCCGGCACGCACGGCCTGCGCCTGCTGCGGACCCAGACCAGCCGCGCGGCCACCACCGCCTATGACATGCTGCGCCTGGCCACCAACGGCGCCGAGTCCGACTACAACGCCGTGCAGATTCAGTTCCGCCGCCGCCTGGCCGGCAGCCTGCAAACCCAGCTCAGTTACACCTACGGCCACTCCATTGACACCGCCTCCCACGACATGGCCATGGGGGCGGGTTTCCGTTCCCTGTTCACCAGCGAGCGCGGCAACTCGGATTTCGACGTGCGGCACAGCCTCAGCTTCACCGGCTCCTACCGCCTCCCCGCTCCCCGTGCTGCGGCGCTCCGGCCGGCCTTCTCGGATTGGTTCATCGACTGGGTCTTCTCCGCCCGCTCGGGGCTGCCCCTGGATGTCCTGGGCATCTCCACCGTCCCCGAGACCCTGGAGGGCACGACCACCCCACTTACACGCGGCCTGTTTGCGCAGGTCCGGCCCGACTACACCGGGTTGCCCGTGTGGCTGGACGATTCTCAGGCCCCGGGGAAACGGCGGCTCAATCCGGCCGCCTTTGTGGCGCCCGCGGATTTCCGGCAGGGGAGCCTGGGCCGCAACTCCATCCGAGGTTTCCCCATGGCCCAGATCGACCTCTCCGTGCGCCGCCAGGTGCCCTTGCGCGAAGGAGTGAGCCTGTCGATCATCGCCCAGGCGTTCAATGTTCTGAACCGCCCGAATTTCGCCAATCCCTCGCCCAACGAGGGCGCCAACATGGCCAGCCCTAACTTCGGCGTGGCCACGCGCACTCTCAGCGAGGCCTCCCGCGGCGGCGGCATCTCCTTCTTCCGGACGGGCGGACCGCGCTCGGTCCAACTGGGAATCCGCCTTCAGTTTTAGGCCACCCCCGTGAAAACCAGCACCCTCATCTCCCTGTTAGCCTTCAGCAGCCTTCTGACCCCGCCCTTGGCCGGGCAGGCCGCGGATGCGCCCGCCGAGGAGCGCGAGCCCGCTTACGTCCGGCGCTTCTCGCTGGGCGGGCGGCTGAGCGTGCTCGCCCTGGGCTCCATGCCGGAAAGCGAGCTCACGCGGAACGAGCCGGTCGGCCCGGCTGAGATCAAGTCCACCCTCGAGTCCAAGACCCGCCGCGCGGGAGGCGGCATCGCCGTGCAGGTGGCCCTCACCGAGCGCATCGCCCTTAGCGTGGACCTGCTCGGCCGCCGAACCGGCTACCGCAAGTACACCGAGACCCGCACGGGGACGGACAACCCCACCACTACCTGGGACGAGAGAACGCTCAGATCCTCCGCCGAGCAGACCCGCGCCAACCTCTGGGAGTTCCCCGTGCTGGGCAGGTACTACACCAAGGACCGTCACGACTATGGGCCGCGCGGCTTCTTCCAAGGGGGCCTGTCCGTCCGGCGGGCCGGAGGCGTGATCACCTTCACCGAAACCGGCGGCGAATGCTGCATCCAGATCCCGGCCGCTCTGGCCCGCCGCTATATCACCGGCGTGGTGGCCGGCGCGGGCGTGCAGGTGATGGATGATTTCGGAGTGAAGGTCATCCCCGAGGTCCGTTACACCCGCTGGTTCTCGCGCAACTTCGACTCACCCCCCGCGCAAACGGCGCGTCACCAGCTCGAAATCCTCATCGGCATTGCCTTTTAGGCGCGTGCGGCCCAGCGTTGTAACCACCGCCGCGTCGGAAGCCGCCGTTACATTCAGAGGAGCCGAAATACAACCATGAAGACTATCACCGGCGTTGCGATCCTGCTGAGTCTAGCCGTTGGCCTCGAGGCCCAGCGGCCGTGGGGCCGCATGGGGGGCGGCCGCGGCGGCTCCGCCCTGGGCAACGCCCCGCTGGCCAAGGATGAGGCGGAGAAGCGGATTCTGGACGCCGCCGCGCAAGTGGACCGCGTCATGAGCGTTCCGCCGGAAGATGGCCGCATGATCCGTTTACTCACCGAAGCCATCGGCGCCAGGCACGCCGTCGAGATCGGCACTTCCACGGGATACTCCGGACTCTGGTTCGCGCTGGCCCTGCGCAAGACCGGCGGCAAGCTCACCACCCACGAGATCGACCCCGGCCGGGCGGCCACCGCGCGCGAGAGTTTCCGCAAGGCCGGAGTGGACGGCATCGTCACCCTGGTCGAGGGCGACGCCCACGAGACCATCAAGAAGCTGACCGGGCCGATCGACATCATCTTCATCGACGCCGACAAAGAGGGCTACCGTGACTACCTCGTAAGGCTCCTCCCCCTGCTGCGCCCCGGCGGCTTGATCCTGGCACACAACGTCGGCAGCCGCGGCGAGAATCCCGAATACGTGGACGCGGTGACCAAGGATCCCCAGCTCGACACCCTCCTGCTCACCTCCCAGATGACCGTCACTCTCAAGAAGCGCTGAGCGCCCGCGGGCAGTTTCGTCCTCACTTGCACCACAGTCGGCCCGGGGGTATATACTGAACTGGGCTGACAAGCCCGCAAGATCAATGTGGGAGTGTACGAGGTCAATGCGATACCGAGCAATCGCCCTGTCTTGCGCTGCCATCATCCTGCTGACAGCGCCCGTCCAAGCCCAGGTACTTTATGGTTCGATCGTCGGGACCGTGGAAGATCCCAGCGGGGCATCCGTGCCCGGCGCCACCATCACCCTGACCAGCGAACAGACCGGCGTCACGCGCGAAGTGGTTGGCGACGCCCAGGGCCGGTACTCGGTCCTGAACCTGCTGCCCGGAGTCTACGCGCTGAAGTTCACCGCCCAGGGCTTTCGCACGTCCAACCGCACCGGCATTGAGGTCACCATCAACACCGTCACGCGCGTCAACGTGCGCCTGGAGGTGGGCCTGATCACCGAGCAGGTGACCGTCTCGGCTCAGGCGCTGGCCCTCCAGACCGACAAGTCCGAGACCCGCGCCGAGATCGCCACCGACGCCATTGTCAGTCTGCCCCTGCCGAACTTCCGCAACTACCAGAGCCTGATCGACCTGGTTCCGGGCGCCACGCCTTCCGCCTTCCAGAACACTTACATGAGCGCCCCGGGGCGCGCCCTGACCACCAACGTGAACGGCACCAACCGGAACAACAACAACACCCGCGTGGACGGCGCCTCGAACATCTTTCTCTGGCTGCCGCACCACACCGCCTACGTGCCGGGCCTCGAGTCCATCGAAACGGTAAGCATCAGCACGTCGTCCTATGACGCCGAGCAAGGCATGACCGGCGGCGCGGCCATTACGGTGGCCACCAAGTCGGGCACCAACGAAGTGCATGGGGTGGGCTTCTGGTACCACGACAACCAGCACCTCAAGGCCCGCAACTACAACTACCGGCCCTATGAGCGTCCCACGCTGCCCAAGAGCATCTACAACATGGCGGGAGGGACCCTGGGCGGTCCCATTATCAAGAACAAGCTGTTCTACTTCGGCAGCTTCGAGCGCACCAATCAGCGCATGGGCGTGACCGGCAACTTCAGCGTCCCGCCCCCCGAGATGCGTACCGGCGACTTCTCCAAGTGGACATCCTACACCCTCATCTATGACCCGCTGACCGACACCCCCGCGGGCCGAAATCGCAGGCCCTTTGCGGGCAACATCATCCCCGCCAACCGGATCAGCTCCATCATCACCAACATCCAGAAGCTTCTCCCCGGTCCGAACCAGCCCTCCGACGACGTCTGGGGTCTGAGCAGCAACTACGGCGTCTCCGGCACCCAGAAACTGGACCGCAACCAGTACGACTTCAAGGGCAACTACAACCCCACCTCGAAGCTGGCCATCTGGGGCAAGTACAGCCGCATGGGCGCCAGCGTGTACGGCAAGGCCGCCTTCGACGAGCTGATCGGTCCGGGCGTGGGCGGCGCCGACCCGGGCTGGGGCACCACCACGGTACAGGTTCCCACTGTAGGCTTTAACTACACCATTTCGCCAACGTTCCTGTTCGACGGCGTGTATGGCTACACCCGGCTGGACCAGCCCGCCTTCGGTTTCGCTTACGGCAAGAACTACGGACTGGATGTGTGGAAGATCCCGGGCACCAACGGCGGCGCCCAGTACGCCAACGACATCAAGTACAGCGGCATGCCGGCCATCACCACGGGTTTCACGGGCTGGGGTGAAATGAGCACCCCGCTGCCCTGGTGGCGGTGGGAGCGCAGCCAGACCTATTCGACCAACTTCAGCAAGATCCTCAGCGCCCACGAAATCCGCTTCGGCTTCGACCTGGTGCACCACGCCATGACCCATTGGCAGCCCGAGACCGCCAACCCGCGCGGCGCCATCAGCTTCTCCAACAACACCACCATGGTTGCCGGCGGCACCGCCCGCACGCCCAACGGCTACGCCTCCGCCTTGCTCGGGCTGGTCGGATCTTACAGCAAGTCGGTGCAGTTCCTCATGATGGAGACGCGTGAATGGCAGTACGGCTGGTACTTCCGCGACCGCTGGCAGGTCAGCCGCCGCCTCACGCTGAATCTGGGCGTGCGCTACGAATACTATCCCTTGATCACGCGCGGCGACAGGGGCATCGAGCGCTGGGGCCCCAGCACCAACCTGGTGACCATCGGCGGTCTCGGCGGCATCCCCATGAACAACGGCATCACCACCTCCAAGCGGTTGTTCGCGCCCCGGGTGGGCTTCGCCTTCCGCCTCAATGAGCAGACGGTCATCCGCTCGGGTTACGGCATCACCTTCGATCCGCTCCCCTTCTCGCGGCCCTTGCGGGGGCTTTATCCCTCGACCATCACGGCTTCCTGGGTTCCGATCTCCGTCACCGGCTACGAGTATTTTGGCAAGCTGGAGGACGGCATTCCCCCGGTGCCGACGCCCGACATCAGCAAGGGCGTGATCACGCTGCCGCCAACCATCGACATGGGTCCGCGCAGCGCCTGGGCCGGGCATCTCAACCGCGGCTACATCCAGAGCTGGAACTTCACCATCGAGCGCCAGTTGCCTTACGCCATGGTGGGCAATGTGGCGTACGTAGGCAACCACCACGTACACTGGATGGCGGACCGGGACATCAACGCCGCCGCTCCCGGCACGGGCACCGCTGGCCGGCCGCTCTTCGCCACTCAAGGCCGCGCCATCGGCGCCAGCATGTGGGACGGTTTCGCCGACGGCAACTACCACAGCCTCCAGGCTGCCCTGAACCGTGGCTTCGCCGGCGGACTGCTGCTGAAAGGCGCCTATACCTGGTCCAAGGCCATCAACCTGACCGACGAGGACGGCTGGGCCAGCATGCGCTACTTCAACTGGGAACCCGTCATGCGCCGCAATCGCACCGCTGCGGGTTACGACCGCCGTCACATGTTCACCATGGCGTTCGCCTGGAACGTCCCGGTCGGCAAGGGCCAGAAGTACACCGTCAGCTCGAAGATACTGGACGGTCTCGTGGGCGGCTGGACGCTGAGCAGCATCTTCTACGCCTACACCGGCACCCCCTTCTCCGTCAGCGGTAACGCCGCCTCGCTCAACGCCCCCGGCAACTCGCAGACCGCCGACCTGATCGCGCCGCTCCGCAAGATCGGGGACTTCGGCCCGGGCGTGCAATACTACGACCCGATGTCGTTCCGCGATCCCAACTTCAACCGCCCCTCGAATGTCTTCCGCTTCGGCACCATGGGCCCCAACTCGGTGTACGGTCCGGGCTTCTGGCGCGACGACGCCAACCTCACCAAGAGCTTCGATCTCACCGAGCGGGTCAAGGCAGAGTTTCGCGCCGAAGTCTTCAACCTGACTAACACCGTCCGCTGGAACAACCCCAGCTCCGGTTCGGCCTCCATGCAGCTCAATGCGGACGGATCACTCCGGGCCGCCAACAACTTCATGTCCATCACCGGCGCCGCCAGCGGCTACGAGCGCCAGTTCCGCTTCGGCCTGCGTCTGGCCTTCTGAGCTAGACTCCGTTCACTTTGCCGGGCCGTGACCGCTCCCTGCCGGTCGCGGCTCGGCAACCGCCTCCGAACACCGGGAACCGTATCCGAGCCACGAGCGTAAGGGGCTGTGAAAGAACCGGCGGACAGGCGAAACCGCCTGTCCCACGGCGAGCTAAGTGCTCTGTTTGCACCGTGGGGCAGGCCGTTTGGCCTGCCGTCCGCACCGCCGAATCGGTTTTTTCACAGCCCCTAAGCGAGTGGTCATGCCCGAAGCGAACGGTATGGGCAGCTACTCCCCCACCGCCACCTGCTCTACGATCTGGATGCCGAAGGCTTCCAGGGCCACGATCTTGCGGGGATGGTTGGTGAGCAGGCGGATGGTGTGCAGGCCCAGGTCGCAGAGAATCTGCGCCCCGATGCCGCTCTCGTATTGAAGCTGGCGCCGGCCGCCCGCATCGGCGTAGTGCTTGAAGTCCGGGCTGTGCGTGACCAGGCGCGCGAGTCCGGCCTCTCCCGGGGCCAGCCGGATGCCGGGTCCGGTCTCGTGCAGATACACCAGCACGCCGGCGCCTTCGGCGGCGATCCGCCGCAGCGCCGCGCGGATCATGCGGCTGCACTCGCAGGAAGAGGCCCCGAAGACGTCGCCGTAGATGCAGCGCGAGTGCATGCGCACCAGCACGCCCTCGCGGCCCTGCACATCGCCGTATACCAGGGCCAGGTGCATTTCCGCATCGGTGCTGGCGCCGTAGGCGATGGTGTGAAACTCTCCGAACTCGGTGGGGAGCGCGCCCTCCGCCAGGCGCCGCACGATGCGCTCGTGCGCCAGGCGGTGCCGGATCAGCTCGGCCACCGAAATCATCCTCAGGCCATGGCGCCGGCTGTACCCCTCGAGCTGCGGCACCCGGGCCATGGTGCCGTCTTCGTTCATGATTTCGCAGATGACGCCCGCCGGAGCCAGACCGGCCAGACGGGCCAGATCGACGGCCGCTTCGGTCTGCCCGGCGCGCACCAGCACGCCTCCCTCGCGGGCGCGCAGGGGGAAGACGTGGCCGGGGCGGGAGAGGTCGGAGGGCCGGGCGGCCGGATCGATGGCCAGGCGGATGGTGAGCGCGCGGTCGGCGGCGGAGATGCCCGTGGTGGTCCCCTCCCGCGCGTCGATCGACTCGCAGAAGGCCGTGCCGAAGCGCGAGGTGTTCTCCGCCGACATGGGCCGCAGATGCAGCTCTTCGCAGCGTTCCCCCGTCAAGGCCAGGCACACCAGCCCGCGCCCGTGTACCGCCATGAAGTTCACCACCTCGGCGGTGGTTTTCTCGGCCGCGATGGTCAGATCGCCTTCGTTCTCGCGATCCTCGTCGTCCACCACCACCAGCATGCGCCCGGCGCGCAATTCCTCCAGGGCCTCGGGGATGGAAGCGAATGGCATACAATACCTATTCACCCAGCATAGAGGATTCGAAGTGCACGTTCACCGGCCTCCCCACACCCCTGGCGAAGAGGGCCGCCATCTGCTGGCGCAGTTTGGCTTCGCGGCCTTTGTGGGCCTGCTCCTGCTGCTCAACCTGCTGGGGGTTTTTCGGTCGGTCTTCGGCATCGACACGGCGGCGATCCTGACCCTGGTGGCCGGGTATCGCATCTTCCACAACGCCGTCTCCGCGCTGCTGGAGAAGAAGTTGTCGGCGGACCTGGCCATCTGCATCGCGGCGGTGGCCGCCCTGGCGATAGGCGAGTACCTGGCCGCGGCCGAGGCCATGTTCATCATGCTGGTGGGCGAGGGCCTCGAAGGATACGCCGCGGGACGCACCGAAGCGGCCATACACCGCTTCGTCGAGCAGCTTCCCCGGCGCGCCCGCCTGATCCGCGACGGCGCGGAGATCGAGGTGGAGGCCGCCACGCTGGAGCCCGGCGATTTCATCGAGGTGCGCGCTGGCGAGCGTATCCCGGCCGACGGCCTGGTCCGCCAGGGCGCTTCCGCCATCGACGAAAGCACCATCACCGGCGAGCCGCTGCCGCGCGAGAAGCAGAGCGGCGACGAGGTTTTCTCCGGGACCTTGAACGGCCACGGCCTGCTGCGCATCGAGGTCACGCGGGCCGGCGGCGAGACCACTCTGGCGCGGGTGATCAAGCTGGTGGAAGAGGCCCGCGGCCAGCGCGCTCCCATCGAGCGGCTGGCCGACCGCTGGGCCCGCTACTTCCTGCCCGCCGTGCTGGTGGCCGCCGCGCTCACCTTCTACTTCTCGCGCGACTGGCTGCGCACCGTGTCCGTGCTGATCGTGGCCTGTCCCTGCGCCCTGATCCTGGCCACGCCCGCAGCCATGGTGGCCGCTATCGGCGGCTTGGCGCGGCGCGGCATTCTGGTACGCGGCGGGGCCCATCTTCAGCAGGCGGCCAAGGTGGACGCGGTCATGTTCGACAAGACCGGCACGGTGACGGAAGGCCGCTTCGCCATCGTCAAGATCCTCTCGCCGGAGGGGGATGATGACGCCCTGCTGGCGCTGGCCGCTGCGGCCGAGCGCGGCTCCAGCCACGTGCTGGCGCGGGTCATCGTGGAGGAGGCGCGCCGCCGCGGGTTGAGCGTGCCGGACCCCGAGGACGCACACGTGCTGGCCGGACGCGGGGCCGTATGCACGCTGGGCGGGCGCACGGTGCGGGCCGGCAGCGCCGCTTTCCTGGCCGAGCACGGCATCACCGGGGCCGAGCCCTTGCTGGAGGAGGCCGATCGCCTCGGCGCCACCGCCGTGCTGGTGGCCGACGGCGAGCGCCTGGCGGGCGCCATCCTGCTGCGGGACCGCATCCGCGAGGGTATCCGTGAAGCATGTCACGCGCTCGAACACCTGGGCATCACCCAGCAGGTTATGCTCACCGGCGACCGCCGCCGGGCGGCGGAGGCCATCGCGCGGGAGATCGGCATCCCGGAAGTCGAAGCCGAGCTGCTGCCCGAGCAGAAACTGGATCGCATCCGCGGCCTGGCTTCGCGGGGCCGCAGGGTGGCCATGGTGGGCGACGGCATCAACGACGCCCCCGCGCTGGCCGCCGCGCACGTAGGCGTGGCGGTGGCCGGCGCCGCCGACATCACCGCCGAGGCCGCCGACGTGGTCTACCTGCCGCATTCGCTGGAGCGGCTGCCCAGGCTGTTCGAATGGAGCCGCCGGGCGGTGACGGTGGCCTGGCAGAACATCATCGTCTTCGCCGCCCTGGTGAACGTGTTGGGCGTGCTGGCGGCGGCCACCGGGAGGCTGGGGCCGCTGGCGGCGGCGGTAACGCACCAGGCGGGCGCGCTGCTGGTGATGCTGAACTCGCTGCGGCTGCTGCGCGGCGAACCGAAGGCACGTGGGGCAGGCGCTTTCGCCTGCCGCTTCACCCGTGTGTTGGACCGAGTCCGCCGTCTGGCCTCTTCCATCGACCCCAAGGCGGGCTTCAACTTCCTGGTCGCGCGGCGGCGGCAACTGGCCGGTCCGGCGGCGATCGCCGCGGTGAGCCTGGTGTTCCTTAACGGATTCTACGTGCTGAGTCCGGACCAGACCGGGCTGGTGGAGCTGCTCGGCAAGAAGCAGCTACCCTTGCGTGGTCCGGGATTGCACTACAAGCTGCCCTGGCCGCTGGAGCGGCTGACCCGCATCCAGTCCGAGCGGGTGCGCGTCGTCGAGGTGGGCTTCCGCTCGAGCGCGCCGCGGCCGGAACTTGAGCCGGCCGCTTACGAGTGGAACGTGCAGCATCGCGCCGGGCGGTTCCAGCGCAAGCCGGAGGAGTCGCTGATGTTGACCGGCGATCAGAACATGCTCGAGGTAAACGCTACGGTGCACTACCAGCTTGCCCGGCCGGACGACTACCTCTATCGCCAGTGGGACGGCGAGGTGACTGTCCGCGCCGCCGCCGAGTCGGTGCTGCAATCAATCGTGACCACGCGGCCCATCGACGACATCCTCACCGTGGGGCGGCAGGACATCGAGCAGCAGGCCCGCCAGCGGTTGCAGCAGCGGCTGGACCGCTACCAGGCCGGGGTCCGCGTGCTGCGGGTGAAGCTGCTGGACGTGCATCCGTCGCTCGAGGTGGTGGACGCTTTCCGCGATGTCTCCGGGGCGGTCGAGGAAAAGAACCGGCTGATCAACGAAGCCGAGGCCTACCGCAACGAGCAGGTGGCGCTGGCGCGCGGCAACGCCGAGGCGCGGCAGCTCAACGCGGCCGGTTACTCGGCGGGCAAGAAGAACCGGGCGGCGGGCGACGCCGCGCGCTTCAACCAGGCCGAGCAGGCATTCCGCGCCGCGCCCGGAACCACCGAGACGCGGCTGTACCTGGAAACCATCGAACAGATCCTGCCCGGCAAGCGCAAGCTGATCGTGGATTCGAGCCGGGGCCGCCGCCACTTGCTGCTGCTGGACGAGGGCGTTGAGGTCGCTCCATCCGCGGCGCCGCTGATCACGCCGCCGCGGGAGTTCGCGCCGGAGGGAAGATGAAACTGACCAAGCAACACTACCGTGCCGCCGGGGCGGCGGTCCTCGTGCTGCTGCTGTGGCTGACCTTGTTCTCCGTGCGCGAGACCGAGTTCGCCCTGATCACGCAGTTCGGCAAGCCGGTGGGCGCCGTCACCACCGCGGGCCTGCACGCCAAGTGGTTCTTCCAGAGCGCGACCTACTTCGACCGGCGTCTGCGCATTTACAATCCCCGGCCTTCGGAGTTCCTCACCCGCGACAAGAAGAACCTGCTGATCGAAAGCTACGTGGCCTGGCGGATCGAGAATCCGCAACGCTTCGTCGAGACGGTGGGCGACGCGGTAGCCGCCGAGATGCGGCTGCACGACGTGGTGTGGGCGGGTTTGTCCGCGCTGGTGGGCACGCACGACTTCGAGAGCATAGTCACGGTGGGCGCCGAGAAGCTGCACGCCCAGGAGATGTTCGACGAGCTTACCGAGGCCGCCGACGGGGCCGCCCTGGCGCAGTACGGGCTGCGCGTGATCGACGTGCGCATCAAGCGGCTGAACCTGCCCGAGCAGAACAAGCAGAGCGTCTACGCCCGCATGCGGGCCGAGCGCGAGCGCATCGCGCGCCAGTACCGCGCCGAGGGCGAGGAGCAGGCCCTGCGCATCCGCGCCGACGCCGACCGCCAGCGCGAGGAGATCCTCTCGGCCGCTTACAAAGAGGCGGAGAAGGTCAAGGGCGAGGGCGACGCTGAATCCACCCGCGTTTACAGCCAGGCCTATTCGCGCAATCCGCGCTTCTACAAGCTGCTGCGCACCCTGGAAGCCTACAAGAAGATCCTGGACGACAAGACCACGGCCATCCTCAGCACGGACTCCGAGCTGCTCAAAGTGCTGATGCGTGGCGAAAGCGGGGTGCAATGAGCCTGCTGGAAACAGCGCCGCGGCCCGCCCAGCGGCGCGCCCCGCCGGCTCTGAAGAGCCTGCGGTGGTGGACGCCGCAACGCATCGCGCTCGCCGCGCTCGGACTGTGGCTGCTCTCCAGCGTCTACATCGTGCCGGCGGACCAGCAGGCCGTCGAGACCCGCTTCGGCAAGGTGGTGGCGCCGCGGGTGATGCCGGGCATTCACCTGTCGCTGCCCTGGCCCATCGACCGGGTGACCCGGCTCAAGGTGCAGCAACTCCAGCGGCAGGTGGTGGGCGGCGACATCACTGACGGAGTGCTGGGCCGCACGCAGCCGCTGGCGGCGCAGTTCCTCACCGGCGATCAGAACATCATCTACCTGCGGGTAGTGGCGCAGTACTCGGTGGGTCTGCCGGTCGAGTACCTGTTCCAGGCTCAGGAAGTGGCCAGGATGGTCGGCGCGGTGGTCGAGGCGGAGCTGGCGCGGCGGGTGGCGCGGCGCGGCGTGGACGCGGTCCTGACCACCGAGAAAGCCGCCCTTCAGGAGGAGGTGCGCGGGGCGGCGCAGCAACGGCTCAACGAGTACCGGCTGGGCGTGCGCATCTCGACGGTGAACCTCGAGAGCGCCGGGCCGCCGCCCGAGGCCGCCGATGCGTTCCGTGACGTGGCCGGCGCGCGCGCCGACTCCGCGCGGATCGTCAGCGAATCCCAGGGCTACGCCAACGACGTCATCCCCAAGGCCCGCGGCGAGGCCCAGCAACTACGGGAGGCGGCGGCGGCGTACAGGCAGCGCAAGATCAACGAAGCCCTCGGCGATGCCTCCCGCTTCACTCAGGTAGCCGCCGAATATGCCCGTGCCGGCGAGGTCAACGGGCATCGGCTCTACGTCGAGGCCATGGAGCAGATCCTGCCCAGGATCAAGAAGCTCATCGTGGACAGGAGCGGCAACATCGATCTGACAATCATCCGCAAGGGGGCCGAGCCGGCGCCGGTGAAATGACGCGGCAGCGCCAAGCGCAACTTATAACGCTGGCGGTGCTGGCCGCGGCGCTGGCGGTGGTGGTGGCGCAGCGCGGCGGCTGGAGCATGCGCGGCCTGTTCTCGCGCGCGCCGAACAGCGAACCCGGTCCCCAGGATGCCGTGTACGCCATGCTGGACGCGGCGCGCGAGGGCAATGTGCGCAAGTACCTGGCCGCTCACACCGGCCAGATGGAAGTGACGCTCCGCCAGGCCATTGCGGAGAAGGGTGAGACGGCGTTTGCCGCTTACCTGAAGGAGTTCAACGCGCCCATCAAGGGGATCGCCATCCTGGAGCCGCAGCCGCTGACCGATCGCGAGGTGCGCCTGCGCGTCGAGTACGTCTACCAGGACCGCAACGAGGCCCAGACCATGTACCTGGAGAAGGTCTCCGGGGGCTGGAAGATCGCCCGCCTTGACACCGCCGAGCGCGTCAAGACCCTCATCCCCTACGGCACCCCGGTGCAGTAACACACTACAGACGGTGCTGAAAAACTCGCTCCCGGCCATCGGGACAGACAAGCTGAAGCATGTCCCACACGCATGCTCAAGCCGTTACGAGCCTCGTGGGTTAAGCTTTAGCTTGACCAGCGAGTTTTTCAGCACCGCCTACAGCTTCCCGGCCAGCACCGTCTCCAATGCGATTTCGAGGGCCGGGTCCTCGGTCCTGAGCACGTCACAGGCCCATCCGGCGGGGTTCTGTTGTGAGTAGCAGAGGGCCTGCCGCTCGTCTGGATCGACGAGCCAGATCCACTCGGCGCCGTGGTCGAGGTACTCGCGGATCTTAGGCTGCATGCGCACCATGCGGTCCTCGGGCGACAAGATCTCAATTACCAAGAAAGGAGGGACGGTGGGGATGCGCTCGCCGATGCAGCCCGCACGCCAGACGGCGATATCAGCCACACGGTAACGGCGCGGGCCGGTCTGAATCCGGATCTCAGGTTGTACCTGGATGCCCAGGTGCGGCTCCAACTGGGTCAACAGGAACATCAGGATCTTCTGGATAGTGCTATGCGGCATCTCCCCCATGTTGCGCTCCACAATCTCCCCATCGAGGTACTCGCAGTCCGCTCCGTCGAAACTCGACCCCAGGTACTCCTCGACGCTGACCAAGACCTTCGCCGCCATGATGCCCTCACTTCGAATTATACCCGCACTACACTGAGAGCAGATGCCGCTGCCTTCGGATGACGCCTTGCGGGGATCGCCCATTCCGGGCATTACGCGCAACGTGTTCCTGCTGGGGCTGGTCAGCCTGGCCACGGACGCCTCCACCGAGATGATCTACCCGCTGATCCCGCTGTTCCTGGCGCAGACGCTGCGCGCGCCGGTGACGGTGATCGGGGTGATCGAAGGCCTGGCGGAAGCCACAGCCAGCCTGTTCAAGGGACTGTCGGGCTGGGTTTCGGACCGGGTGGGGCGCCGCAAGCCGCTGGTGATCGGCGGCTACGGGCTGGCGGCGCTCACCAAGCCGCTACTGGCGCTGGCAGGCGGCTGGCCGCTGGTGCTGGTGGCGCGGGTGCTGGACCGCCTGGGCAAGGGGCTCCGCGGCGCGCCCCGCGACGCGCTGATCGCAGACTCCAGTCCCGGCGAGTTGCGCGGGCGGGCCTTCGGATTCCACCGCAGCGCCGACCAGACCGGCGCGGTGCTGGGCCCCCTGCTGGCGCTGCCGCTGCTGGCGGCCTTTCAGCACGACTACCGCGCGCTGTTCGTGGCCGCCTTCGTTCCGGCGGCGCTGGGGGTGGCCCTGCTGGGAGCCGTGAGTGACACGGGGCGGACGGCCGCGAGCGCCCCGGGGCGGGCAGGCCCGCTTCGGCTGGCTGAGATCCCGCTGTTTCGCCGCTTCCTCTTCATCATGCTGCTGTTCGCCCTGGGCAACTCTTCGGACGTATTCCTGTTCCTGCGGGCGCAGCATCTCGGCTACGGCGTCAGTCGGATCGTTTTGCTGTTCGTCGCATTCAACCTGGTGTACGTGGCATCGGCCTATCCCGCGGGGCAACTCTCGGACCGGCTGGGGCGGCGGCGAGTGCTGGCGGCGGGGCTGGGATTGTTCGCCATGGCGTACGGCGGGTTCGCGGCGGCTCCGGAGGCGCGCTGGCTGTGGCTGCTGTTCCCCCTCTACGGCCTCTACATGGGATTGACCGACGGCGTCTCGCGGGCCTTCGTGGTGGATCTGGCGCCCGCCGAGCAGCGGGCCACCGCGCTGGGTGTCTACTCGATGGCGGTGGGCCTGACCGCGTTTGTGGCCAGCTCCGTAGCCGGATGGCTGTGGCAACGGTTCGGCGCGCCGGCTCCTTTCTGGATGGGCGCGACGCTGGCTGCCGGGGCCGCGCTGCTCGTCGCGCTCACTCCCGATCCGCGGCCAGCTCGAGCACCAGCACGGTGATGTCGTCGCGCGGCGGAGCGTCTGCGGTGAATTCGCGCACCGCGGCCACCAGGGCGTCATGCAGGTCGCGGCAGGAATCGCCGGCGCGGGTGCGGAGCAGTGGCCGCAGCCGCTTCCGAAAGAAGAAATCGCCTTCCGCGTTGCAGGCCTCGGCCAGCCCGTCGGTGTAAATGACGAGTTTGTCGCCAGGCTCCAGTTGGGTGTGCTCGATCGCCCAAACTGCCTCCTCGAGCAGGCCCAGGGGAGGTCCGCCGGCGGGCAGGTCCTCGAGTTCCCCCGAGGGGCGCACCCGCAGCGCCGGAGGATGGCCCGCGTTGACCCAGCGCAGCAGTCCCGCGTCGTCCAGGGCGCAGTAGAAGACGGTCGCGTACTGCTCGCCCTGGGTGCGGTCCAGCAGGAAGCGGTTGACCCGGGGCATCATCTCTTCCAGTGACAGGAGGCTGTAGGGGGCGGCCAGGAACATGCCCTCGAGCAGCGCCGCCAGCAGCGCCGCGCCCATGCCCTTGCCGGAGACATCCGCCACCACCGAAACCCAGCCCGAGGGACCCACCGGCCGCACGTCGAAGAAGTCGCCCGCCACCTGGAGCGAGGACCGGTTGGACCCCGCGGCCCGCAGCCAGCCCCCTTCGGGCAGGGCGCGCGGGAGGAGGCTCTCCTGGAGGCGCCGGGCGATGCGCAGCTCCTCCTCGGCGCGCTGGCGTGCCCAGAGCTCCTCGAGCAGGCGGGCGTTCTCGAGCACGATCGAGGCTTCCAGCGCCAGCGTGGCCAGCGTCTCGCGGCTGCCGCCCGGCAGCTCGCCCGGAAGGCCGCGCGAATCCAGGTAGAGCAAACCCGCCGTCTCCTCGGCGGCCGAGAGCACACCCGTCTCCTCCGGCCCGCCGGCGCGGATGCGCACCACAGGCAGGGCCAGCACGCTGCGCAGCTCGAGGTCGGCTACGCTGCGCTCACCTCCGCCCGAGGGGTCGAAGCTCATCGAGAGGAATTCGCGGCGCTCCTCGAGGGCGCGCAGCAGCAAGCGCGTGGGGACACGCAGCTCGCCCGGCGGCAACGGACCGGCGCGGCCGCGCGCCACGCGCACCGTCAGGTCATCTCCCTGCCGCAGCAGCAGGAAGCCGCGCTCGCAGCCGGTCACCTCCAGCGCCGCGCGCACCAGCATGTCCAGCACGTCGTCGGTGGACAGCGCCGCTTGCATGGCGCGGGCCAGCTCGAGGGTGGCCCGCAGCCGGGCCAGCCCGCCGGCGCCGGTTTCGAGTGCGCCCTCCTCCACGCTGAACACAAGCTGGTAGGAGTCGGCAAAGCCGAACTCGATGCGGTCCGCGGGCGCGAGCTGCTGCCGTTCCACGCGCGCGCCATTGACGAACACCCCGTAGCGGGACTCGAGATCCTCGATGAAGTAGGCGCCGCCTTCCTCGACGATGCGCGCGTGGCGGCGCGAGATGCGGGTGTCGCGCAGCGGCAGCTCGTTGGCCCCGGTCCTTCCGATGTGGAAGGGCAGCGGCTGGAGGGCCACGCGGGTGCGGTGGCCCGAGGGGCTTACCACTTCGAGCGCGGCTGCCATCAGCGTCTCCGCCGCGCCGGTGGCGCGGGCGGCGGCGCTTGCGCGGCGGCTTCCTGCATCTCCCGGACGCGCAGGACCTGGCAGTGGGCGCAATAGCCGCCCACCTCGGTGCGCGCCACCAGGATCTGGAACCCGAAATGGGTCTCGATCTCGCGCCGCAGCTTGCGCAACGGATCTCCGAAGAACTCCTCGACCTTTCCGCAGCGCAGGCACACCATGTGGGCGTGCTCCTGCTTCAGGCGGGTCTCGTAGTAGTGCTGGTCCCCGTCGTAGTGCATGAGGTCCAGCTCGTCCACCAGTTGTCCCTGCTTGAGCAGCTTGAGGGTGCGGTAGACGGTGACGCGGTTGATGCCGGGGTCGCGCTCCTTGGCCAGGCGGTAGAGATGCTCGGCGTCCAGGTGATGGCCGGAGCGGTCGATCAGCTCGAGCAGGATGCGCCGCTGGCGGGTGAGCCGCAGGCCGGGCTTCTTCAAGGATTCCTGAGTGGACCGTGCCCCCATCGGCGGCTGCTCTTTCAAACCATAGCATGTCATGGCGGGGCCTGCTGGCGCATAATAGGGAGACATGGTGGAAGCGGCGTGCGGGAAGTGCGGCGGTTCGGGGTGGACCATCGTCGAGCGGGAGGGCCTGTCGGCGGCGGAGCGCTGCGGGTGCGCGGTTCCAGCCAGCGCCAGGGCTTTGCTGGATAGAGCCGGCATCCCGCCACGCTATGCCGGGGCCTCGCTGGACAACTTCCGGCTGCCGGACGACAATCCGCACGCCAAGCGGGCGCTCGAATTCGCCATGTGCGAAGTGCTCACCTACGCCACTCGCTTTCCCGACGTGCCCCGACCCGGGCTGCTGCTGATGGGGGATCCCGGCACCGGCAAGACCCACCTGGCCGTGGCGGCGCTACGGATGCTGATCACGCGGGGCTTCCAGGGCGTTTTCTTCGGCTACCAGGAGCTGCTGGAGCGGATACGCTCCGGCTACGACGCCGCGTCCGGGGCCAGCAACCGCGAGGTGTACCGCTCGGCGCTGGAAGCGGAGGTCCTGCTGCTGGACGACCTGGGCGCGCACCGCGTCACCGACTGGGTGGAGGACACCGTGACCTCCCTCATCACTCACCGCTGCAACCACCAGCGGCCGCTGATCGCCACCACCAACCTGCGGGAGCCCGACGCCGGCGACACGGTGGTCCAGCGCACCCCCGGCGTGGCGCAAGTCGAGTACAGGCGCACCCTGGGCGAACACATCGGCGAGCGGGCGCTCTCCCGCCTGTTCGAAATGTGCGCGCTGATCCGCATCTGGGGCGTCCCGGACTACCGCAAACGGAAGGTAACCTGAATGAAACTCGTTCTTCTGCTGTTGCTGTCAACGGCGGCGCTGGCAGCGCCGCGATCCTCACCCACCGAAATCCTGATCCTGTACGACAACGTGGCCGCCGAGCCGGGCCTGACCGCGCACTGGGGTTTCGCCGCCCTGGTTACGCACCACGGCCGGCGTGTCCTGCTCGACACCGGGACGAAGGCTGAGCTGTTCCTCGAGCACCTGCGCAAGCTCAAGATCGACCCGGCCACGATCGAGCAGGTGGTGATCAGCCACGCCCACGGCGACCACACGGGCGGGCTGAGCAGCCTGCGGGCCGCGCACCCCCGCCTGGTGGTGCATGAACCTAAGAAGCCGGGGCCTTTTGAGGTCGTGCCTGGGGTCTACTCGACCGGTATCATCGCGGGTCCGGTGACCGAGCAGGCGATGGTCATCGACACCCCGAAAGGCCTGGTGGTTCTGACCGGGTGCAGCCACCCCGGGATTGTGAAGATGGTGGAGGTCGCAGTGACGCAGCGCGGCGCCCGCCCGGTGCGCCTGGTGCTGGGCGGATTTCACATGCTCCAGCAAAGCCCCGAACAGATCCAGGGCGCCATCTCCGAACTGAAGCGGCTGAACGTGGCCATGGCCCTGGCCACTCACTGCTCGGGCGATCTGGCCGTCAAGATGTTCCGCGAGGCCTTTGGCGAAGGGCCGGGCGCGGGCGTGGGCCGCCGGATCGTGCTGGACTAGTCCCGTGCCCGCTTGGTTCGGCGCCTTCCCGAACCCTTAGGCCGTCAGCCAACACGGGCGTGCGCAGGGATGGGCGCGAACTTCATGAGGCGGTCACGGGATTAAGCCGGCGGCTGGAACGGCTCGTCGGCGCTGCCGCCATACACCGAGGGCACCTTGGCGCCCATGGCGCGCAGGTAGGTCGAAAGCTGCCCGCGGTGGTGGATGGTGTGCATCAGCAGGAACGACAGATACGTCACCGCCGGCTGGGTCATGATGCCGAAGAAGGAAATCGGCTTCAGCAACTGTTCGTCGCTGAGCGCCTTGGCCTGCGTGAGCAGCGGTCCCATCTTGGCGTCGTAGAACTTGACCAGGTCCGCCACGCTGGCGACCTCGGCGGGCATCTTGCCCTCCTCCTCGCTCATGGAGAACTCGCCCTGAATGATGCCGCCCAGAAACCACAGGTCACTGGAGGCGGTGTGCCACGCCAGCTCCATGGCGGTCTTGGCCACGGGATGCGGGCGGTAGTCCGTCTTGTCCTCGGGGATGGCGGCCAGCACCTTCTTGGTGGTGCCGGACTCGTCGTCCACCTGCGCCATGAGGTAGTTCAACAGGAATCGTGCCTGCTCAGGTTGCATCGTACCCTCCCCTGACAGTATGGCAGGCCTCTGGGTTGAACGCTTACTGCAACCGGGTGGTCTGGTGGGCCACCAGTTGCCAGCGGCCGCCCTGCTTGATCCATACGTGAAGCATCAGTAACTGGTTGTCGAAGGGCTGACGGTTGGAGATGCCCTTCATGCGCACCCTGGAAGCCACCACGCCGGAGTCCCCATAGGCGCGGATGTTCATGCTGGAGTGCTCGATCAGGTCGTAGCGTTGCGCGCCTTTGCGCAGGCGCTCCAGATACTCCTTCTTGTCCTCGATGACGCCGGTCGAGTGGGTGTAGATCAGCCGCTCGCCCAAGAAGCGCTCGAGCGCGGCCAGATCGTTCTTCTCGACGGCGGCGGCCCAGGCCTTCTCGACCTGCCGCAGTTCCTCCTCGCCCGGCGCGGCCGCGAAGACGGCCAGAGCGAACCATACAGTCAGTGTCAGTGTGCGCAGCATAGTCCTCATGGTACTACCGGAGAGGCCGCGCCGGGCCGCTATACTACGGAGGATGTCCCGTGTATGCCGCCTGCTTGTCGCGTTGCTGCTGCTGGCCCTGCTGGCGCCGGCGGCGGAGCAGCTA
>Ga0194125_10005252_pt1 | contig 19787 bp, 25 predicted proteins | sample TA2KigC250mmetaG_FD_148626 | JGI IMG/M metagenome (GOLD analysis project Ga0194125, IMG submission 148626) | Freshwater microbial communities from Lake Tanganyika, Tanzania - TA2015034 Kigoma Deep Cast 250m | ecosystem: Environmental > Aquatic > Freshwater > Lake | place: Tanzania: Lake...
ACTTCCTGCCCTATTGTCCGCGCACCCTGGGCGCGTCCACATACCAATCGCCAGCCCACAAGTTGAACGGCTTGGTGTATCACAACAACTGGTTGCAAAATCTCCTGGTGTCTGCTTCAATGGGAGGATACCGAGAGTGACCACAGAATCCGTTAGAATCAGGTAATTCAATAGACTACCTATCACCTCTCGCTTTCGTTCATCTAATAGCGCGAGCAATTCGGGCTTGTCCAGATTAGTCATACTGAGTCCTTCCTGTCCCAGATTCTACTAGTCTTCAGTGTCCAAAATCATATCACTGATTCTTCACCTAGTCAACTTTCAACGCCACCAACACCGCGCGCGCCTCCCACTTGCGGGCTCAACGCGCGCCAAACATCTCCGCGCTAAAACACCAGCCCGCCCCAAACGAACTCTGTAAAACCCGGCGTGGGAAATCTGCCAATCACATAGCCATTCTTCAGTCCGTGCTTATCGGCAATGCGTTTGAGACGCGCGGCATCCGCCGCGACGGGATGCGTTTTGACTTCCAGCGCGACGCGCGCCGCCGCGCGCGCGGATGGAGGCGTCAGGACAAAGTCAATCTCGTACTGACTTCCCTTGGACAGATACTGCAAATCGCCATAGTCGCGCAATTGGTTAAAAATCGCATTCTCGAACGCCGCGCCTTCGCTCAACGTCGTCAAAACGTTGGCGATGCCGTTGTCGTAAAAGTACAGTTTTTTGCTCAACGCCATCGCGCGATCCGCTCCGGCAAACGCCGGCAGGCGATACAAGATGAACGTCTTTTCCAGAAACTCGAGGTACTGCGCGACGGTTGGGCGTGAGATGCCGACGATCGTCGCCAACTTGGTTTGGTCAATGCGCGCGCCAATTCGAGCGACCAGCACGCGCAAGAGTTGTTGCAGTTCGCCGATTTTCTGCAAATCGGTCAGCGTTTTGACATCAATGTTGATGTACGAAGAAAAAATGTCATGCAGAATTTCCGTTTTGACATTGGGACGTGTTTCCAATACGACATCCGGCAGCCCGCCATAGCGCAAGTACTCGGCGTAAAAATCTTTCAGCCGCGCGTACTCGTTCGCATCAAAGATCATTTCGCGCCAACTGTCCCGGCGACGATAGGGCACGCCGTGAAAATCGAGAAACTCGCCGAACGTCAGCGGAAACATCTCATAGATCACTTTGCGTCCCGCCAGCGATTCAGTGAAATAATTTTTCAGATAGAACGAACTCGATCCGGTGAGAATGAACTTGAGGTCATAGTTGTCAACCAAATACTTGATGACGCTCGGCACGTTGGGGACGTATTGAATCTCGTCGAGCGCGACATACACCCGCCGCCTCAAATCGAGATTGCGATTGCGGAAAAAATTCAGGACGTGATCGTAATTCGATTCCTGAAAGACGGCGCGATTGTCGAGCCGTTCCAGATCGACGTACAGTTTGTTCGGCGATGCGACTTGATCGAGCAGCCACTTGACGGTCGTCGTCTTACCGACGCGTCGCATCCCGGTAATGACGATCACGCGGCGATCCGGCAGCGCACGCGTCAGTTTGGGAAAAATCGAACGTGGTAGCGTTTTCATACTCAGATTTTACACTTTCTCTGCTATTCTGTCAACTGCTACTTTACACAATCGCGACAAAGTGACAAAAGTAACTCGCGCGCCTCTCGTTTCCCCCCATACCCCTGCTCCCCGCCGGGACCCACGCACGAGGGACAACCATCATCGCACGCGCAATCGCGCACGAGTTCAAACGCGCGCGCGATCAACTCGTCGTGCAGTTCGAACAGTCGCTCGCTGAAACCGATGCCCGCCGGAATTTGATCGTAAATCACAATCGCCGGTTTGCCGGACGCAAGCGGCGATTCCGGATCGGAATGAACGCCGATGTCGCGCGGATCGCACATCAAGAACAATGGCGCGAGATGTCCGAGCGCGTGCGCCATTCCGGCGAGTCCGCTGCGAATTCGCACCGCGAGTTCCGCGCGGCGATGGCAATTGGGACAGAGCGTCACCAGGTTGTCGAGTTGGTTTGCTTGCGCGCGCGACGGAAACGCGCGAAACGGAATTTTGTGATGGACGTGATGCGGACGCCCGTTCTCTGGCGCGCCGCAACCTTGACAGCGATAACGATCGCGCGCGCGGACGCGATCGCGCAGCGCGTTCCAGCTCGGTCCGTAATCGTTCGGCGCGTTCGTCCACAATCCTTCCACGCGCAACCGCGCCACCGTCGCGTCATCGAGCGCGAGCCAATAGCCGGTCGTGCGCAATTCGGTCGGCGGAAGTGATAGCGGCTCGGCACCGAGATTTTCGTGCGTGAACCACTTGATCTTTTTGAAACCGACGACCTGGGTCGTCACCGCGATCTCGCCGTGCGCTTTGATCGCGCCGCGCGCTTCCGATTGCGCGAATTGCGCGAGCAGTTGCACCATCGTCTCGCGGCGCGGCTCGGTGTAGTACTCCGCGTCGCTTGCGCGCAAACGCGCGACGCCGCGCGCGAGATCGAGTTCGTCCACGAGGAACGATTGTCCTTCGTGCAGATAAATCGCGCGCGGATGCGTCATCCAATACGCGCTCGCGCGATCCACCGTGCCGATGATGTTTTGCTGTGTCATTGCGAGGCGCGGTTTTTGCGCCGAAGCAATCTCCTCATCGCTACTTGGAGATTGCTTCGCCGCTTCGCGGCTCGCAATGACAGAATCCCCAACCTGCAACACCACCGATTCGGCGGACGCGCTGCGAAGCGAAATACTCTCGGCGGGATATTGATCCGCCATCCAAAAATATTTTTCGCCCGATTGATGCAAAATATTTTGCGATTGCAAAAATTCAAGGAACTCGGTCACGCGCGCCGCGTCCACGCGTCCGAAATTTTCGCCGATGCGAAACGGCAACTCGAACGCGGCGCAACGCAAATGCGCGAGCAGGATCAGCAAATTGTCGGGATTGATGCGCGCGTGTTCCGGCGAGCGACCGAACAGATAATCGGGATGGCGCGCCAGAAATTGATCCAAGGGATCGGCGGACGCGACAAGGATCGCGAGCGCGGCGTCGCGCGTGCGCCCCGCGCGTCCGGCTTGTTGCATCGTTGCGGCAATCGTGCCGGGATAGCCGACGAGAATCGCCGCGCCCATTCCGCCGATGTCAATGCCGAGTTCGAGCGCGTTCGTCGCGACGACGACGCGTATCGTCCCATCGCGCAATCCGCGTTCGATCGCGCGGCGTTGATTCGGCAAATAGCCGCCGCGATAGCCACGCACCCCCACCCCCTGCCCTCCCCCGTTTCCAACCGGGGAGGGTGAGAGGTACCGCAGAATCAATTCGACTGCGCGGCGCGAGCGCGCAAAAACAATCGTCTGGATATCGCGCTGGGACAATTCTTGCGCGCGCGCGACGCTTTCGAGCAGCGCGCTCCGCCGCAATCCGAGCGCGCGATCCACGATCGGCGGATTGTAGACGATGAAATGTTTTTCGCCTTTCGGCGCGCCGTCATCGTCCACCAGCGCGACCGGTTCTTCGATCAGACGTTCCGCGAGTTCGACGGGATTTGCAATCGTCGCCGAAGTCAGGATGAACTGCGGCGCCGCGCCGTAAAACGCCGCGACGCGTTTCAGTCGGCGCAGAACGTTGGCGACGTGCGAGCCGAACACGCCGCGATACGCGTGCATCTCGTCAATCACGACGAATCGCAAGTGGCGAAAGAATTCCGCCCACAAGGTATGGTGCGGCAAAATTCCGGCGTGCAACATATCGGGATTGCTGACGACGAGCCGCGCGGATTTGCGGATCGTCGCGCGCGCGTGTTGAGGAGTATCGCCGTCGTACGTTGCAAAGGATGAAGGATGAAAGATGAAAGATGAATATTCTTTTTCATCTTTCATTCCGCGAAGCGTGCCTTCATCTTTCAGGTTGGCGACCTGGTCTTGCGCGAGTGCCTTGGTCGGGAAAAGGTAGAGCGCGCGCGCGTGTTCGTCGCGCAACAGCCGATCCAGGACGGGGAGATTGTAGCACAACGTTTTACCGCTCGCGGTGCCGGTCACGACGACGATGTGTTTTCCGGCGCGCGCGTGTCGCCACGCGGTCGCTTGGTGCGTGTAGAGTGATGTGAGCCCGCGCGCGCGCAACGATTCGATCAGCACCGGGTGAACGTCATCGAGAAACGGCGCGTCCTGCGCGTCGCGCGCGGGAAACACGCGCCATGCGGCGATGTTGGCGCCGACGGGGGAATTGGCTTGCCAGGTTGCCACAAGTTGCGAGATGGAATCGGACATAGTGCAATTCCTATCATATCCAAAGTGCGGGTCTTGTCTAATCTGCATTCCGTCACGGTTGGTGCAAAGTCTATTGACTTGCCAACCGACCTAACCCCCAGCCCCTTCCCTGCGAGGGAAGGGGGGCAGGGGGATAGGTCGGCGCGACTTGGCACCAGCCCTGGCATTCCGCCGGTTGACACTCCGCCCAATCGCGTTACAATGTCAGCCTGGAGGTCACGATGAGTCAACGCGCGAACTATTTGCACGAAGTCGGAATGTTGAATCGAACGCCGCGCAGTGGATTTGCGTTCCTGGGTTCCGGCGCGCAATCGGTCGCCGAGCATATCTATCGAATGATGCACGTCGCGTTCGTCTTGGCGCGGATGAGTCGCGCGCCGCTTGACGAAGCGCGCTTGATGCGGTTGGTGATGTTCCACGATTTGCCCGAGGCGCGCACGGGCGATCACAATTACGTGAATCGCAAATATGTGACGGAGGACTTGGAGTTACTGCTGGCGGACGGCGCGCGCGAGTGGTGCCGTGGCGATGAGATCGTCGCGGCGATTCGCGAATTCGAGTCCGGCGCGACGCCCGAAGCGCGCCTCGCCAAAGACGCCGATCAACTCGAACTGTTGCTGGTGCTCAAACAACACGCCGATCTGGGCAAGCCGAATGTGGCGGATTGGATCGCGCCCCTGCTCGCGCGATTGAAAACGGACGCGGGCAAACGCCTCGCCGCAGAAATTTTGGCGACGCGCTGGGATGCGTGGTGGTTCGGCGACAAGAACGACGCGCACTGGATTCAAGGAAAAAAGCGCGCGCACGCTCCAAGACGCGCAGCCGGAAAAACGCGGAAACGAAAAAAAATTAGCGCAAACTGAATGTCAGGGGGCGCGACAGATTGTGTATCCGCGCCGCTTGCTGCGCGGGTGGGAGGGTGTGCGAAAGGAATGTGGTCGCGTTGCCTTCGGAGCGAACCACGCCGGGCGCGCGTTGAATTTGACACGTGGGGCGAGGTGTGCTATAGTGCGGCTCGTTCGAGGGGGCGTGGTGTAGTGGTCTAACATGCGGCCCTGTCAAGGCCGAGATCGCGGGTTCGATCCCCGTCGCTCCCGCTCTGGTAAAAAGTAACGTGGTAGTTTGGTCGCAAGCAGACAGAGACTACCTCGTTATTTTTTATCCAGATCCGCTCGAAGACCAAATGCATCAGCCGCTGTTGCTCCGTTGGATTCCCCTCGGCTTTCTCCCAGTGTGATTCAAAGTTCGTCAGAATATCTGCCGCCGTTTCCAATTCTTCCATTGGCAGCGGTTTCAGTTGCTCCAATTCCTGCTGCAACCCCAGCCTTTTCTGCAAATATTCGTCCTTGTCGGTAATGAATCCGTTGTCCCAACGGAAATCCATCCGCTTGATCATCTCCTCGATTTGCGCCACGCGCTCTTTGAGTTCTTGGTTGCCGAGCAGCTCGCCGATGGCTTCAATCGCATGTTGCTTCCAATCCGCGGGCGGTTTCATCGTCCGAATCAGATCGACGACCTTCCGTTCGATTTCTTCGGCGACAATTCCTCGTTGCGAACAGTCTAGCCCCAGTTCGTGAGCACGGCAGCGATAATAGCGATACCCGTGCAAGTTTTGCGCGCGCATTTTGATTTGACACTCCCCACAGTAAAGAATTCCGCTCAGCGGATAGACGTGAATCTTGGGCGTCGGCAAATGATGCTTTGCCGCTTTCGCTCGAACTTCCTGGCACTGGTCATACAACTCTTCGCTAATGATCGCTTCGTGTTGCCCCTTGAACCATTGCGTCTCGGTGCTGACATCGCGACTGCCGTTGGATTTCCTGCGATACCCTTTGTAGCGGATCTCACCCAGATACGTGCGGCTCTGCAACAAGTCGCGAATCATCTCCTTCGAGAAGAGTTTGCCTTGCTTGGTGCGATAGCCCTTGCTGTTGAGGAGACGCGCGACCTTGGTATCACTCCATCCTCCCTTGGCGTATGTCTCAAATGCTAAACGGACGCCCTCGGCTTCGTGCGGATTGATGACGAGTGTTTTCTGTTCCGTCTTGTCGTAACCGAAGGGCGCCTGGTTGTTGTGCAAACCCTGCTGTGCGCGTTCGTATTTTCCTTTCTTGACTTCGGTGGCAAGGTTGCGGCTATACCAATCGGCGACGGACTCCATAATGCCTTCCATCAATGCGCCGACAGGACCATCACTGTCTTCAGAAGGTTCTGTCACGGAGAACACTTTGATGCCGAAATCGCGGCGTAACAAACTCTTGATCGCGAGCGCGTTTTCGCGGTTACGCGCCAAGCGGTCGAATTTGTGAACGACCAAAGCATCGAAAAGATGACGACGCGCATCGCGGCGCATTTCTTGAAACGCGGGACGATCGTCGTTCGTCGCGGTCTTGGCTTCTTCGATGTAGAAGCGAGTCAGAACGCCACCTTGGTCGTGGACATATTTCTCGATAGCGCGTTTCTGCGCGTCGAGCGAAAAGTTGCCGACCTGATCTTCACTGCTGATGCGAACGTAACCGACGTAGCGCATGTTATTCTTCTCCTCGTTGTTGGCGAGCCAGTTTGTGTTGATAAGCCAATTTCGCGCGGCGTGAGTTGTTCTCGTGCCACCATTCGGCAACAGATTCCAATACCTTCATCAAACATTCAGGATTATCAGCGAACTTGCCATAGAGTTTATGCACGATTTCCTTCTTGCGGGGATCCACCACGAGTTGCCCATTCTTCCTCAGATATCCAAAGGGAACTCGGGAGGTCTTCCGTTTGGGTTGGCGCGACTTGCGCTTGGCTGGTTTCATTCTGTTTCTCCGTGCTGGGACTGTGCTTTCACACAGCCCCAGCGTGAACGATTCGCATCGCCGCAGTTTAGCCCGAACAATTAGTGTGGATGCCGACGACGTAGGAGCCGTACTTTGGGTCTGCGGGCGAAGTCACACGTTGCCAGGGTTCGCCTTGCTTGATGGACTTGTGACAACGCAGGCAACGCTTGGGACCTTTGCGGCTGGGTCCCGACATGTACTCGATTGTCGAGTACTGATGCGGACGCAGGACGTTGCCGCGCTTGGGTTGCGCACCTCGGTGACGCATCGAGTTTCTCCTTGAAATGATCGGAGCGTGAAATCGCGGAGAGACGTTCCGACGGAGCGTCTGTACTCCGCGCAGTGGCTGGCGAGCAATCGCAAGCCAGAAAGATGAGATGCGAAGAATGGATCGGATTCATCGCCGTTTAGGAAAAAAGACCATCGAGTGCTTTTACCTCACCTCCCTCCAAAAAAGAATCGCCTTCTCCGGCGCGCAGAGAGAAGGCGATTCGCTTCGTTGAAAAACGAAGTAATCGAACCCGTTGGAGTCGCACCAACGGCAACTTGTTCTATCAACCCAAGCGTGATAGAATAAGCCCAGCCCTCTCCGTGCGTAATCACGGTGGTGGGTCAGCAACCAGGTGATGTTTCCGCATCACCTGGTTGCGAACTATTGTTCTACGACTTGATTATAGCACATTTTTACCGCTTGTCAAGTCGGTGCGCGGAATTTCTGTAAAAACCCACCGCGGTAACCTTTCGGCGGCAACTCCGCCACAATGGTTGAAACGCCCGCTCTTCTCGCGTCGGGCGTTTCTTCTTTATCCAACTTTTCGCGAATAGATCGCACGATCAGGTTTGGTCAGGTGGGTTATCGTTTGCGAATTCGTCAATCAATTGCGGCAGTTCCCAGTAGGATGGGATCATGTCATAAGTGAACTTCATCGATGCTTTCGCCCGCAAATCGGAATGCCGACGATCTATGACATACAATGCGGTGTAGATCGCATTGCGGATAATCGGATTCAGTTCAGCCATCTGCGCATCGGATAGATGCTTGGCATGGAAATCCTCCATCGCGTTGCGCACCACCATGGCGATGTACATCGCGGTGAGTTGATTCTTGTTCGCCTGTGGAAACTTGTCGCTCGATCGTCGTAGCACTGGCATTCGGTTTCTCCTCGGCGCCATTAAACCAGACTGGGTTAATCGAAAAACGATTGACCGCGAAAAACTGGGCTAGGTGACTTCCCTTGAGTGTATCCCGTTGGAGCCCATGGACCCGGTCTAATTGCCCTTTGAAAGGAATTCCATTAGCACCGGATTGAACTTGTCCGGTTGTTCCACCGGTGTGGCATGGTGAGCATCAGGAATCACCACCAGCCGAGCGTTGGGGATGCGCTTGAGGTATGCTTCTTTCAGCGCGACCGGTGTGTAGTCCTGGTCAGCGGAAATGATGAGTGTCGGACAGCGAATCGCGCTGAGTTGATCCATCACGCTCCAACCAATCATGGCGCGCATCGCGTTCTGATAGGCGCGCGGGTCATTCTCCGCCCAACGCTCGACAAACGTCGCACGTAAGGACGCGTGCTCGTCTTTGGGAAAGAGTCGCTTGCTCAATACTTCGCCCATCTTGCGCATGCCCAAGAGGCGGACGATCGCGAAGCGTTGCCAGACACCGAGTCTGTCTTTGAAATTGCGCACAACGAGTTCGGGAGCGCTATTGACGATCACCATCGTTCTCACCAAGGCGGGCGAATCAATGGCAAGTTGGAACGCAACCCCGCCGCCCAGGGATAGACCCACCACGTGGGCGGATTGAATGCCCAGCGCTTTCATTAGCCCGGCCGTATCAGACGCAAACAATGACATGCTGTAGGGTTCCGCGGGTTTGTCGGACTGGCCGTGACCACGCAGATCGAGCGTGATGACCTGATAGAGCTTCGAAAACTCTGGTACCTGCAATTCCCAGTCTCGCGCGCTTGAGCCGAGACCATGAATGAGCAGCAGCGGTTGACCTTCACCACTAACTTCGTAATGCAAGTTGATCTCGTTCACGCGTATCTTTGGCATAAACATTCACTCCTGTCCGAAAATAGAAACCGGGAGGTGAGTACCTCGAATAGGGACTGCAAAAGTATCTAGGCGAATGTCAGTATGCTTCGGCGTTGATTTCGCGATCGAGCGCGTCGATGACCTCCGAATGGATCTCGACGTCGAACCAATCGAGAAAAGTGGCGTAATCCTGATGGGATGGCCAGTGTGCCTCGTCGCGATCCCAGGAATCGAGTTCCATCGCAAAGATCTCCTCATAGATTCCCGTGAGGAAAGACTGCAACTCGGCAGGGTCATCGTACTCTGGGATGAGGAGTACAGTGCAATCCGTTCTGAGTTCCTCCAGCGTCAACTCGGCTGGGGGATCAGGCGTTCGATTAATCCAATCCAGGAAAGGTTGTTTGGGCTTGATGATCGCCACAGCTCGATCAATCAATAACATGCTTATGCTCCACTATGCCGTGGCGAAGGACTACCGTGCGAGGACCGACGGTGTTGTTTCTTGTGCCGATTTTCGCTTGGTGCGATGAGTTCCATTTTCTCGCCGTGCCGCGCAATGATTTGTCGCCGCAACTGTTCGCGGTCGTCCGCCGATAGCCCAAACGCCGACGCGGAATAGTCCCAATCCCGTTTGCGAATCAAGTCGCGTTCCAGTTTATCTGCACATTCTTCGCAGAGACCCAGGTCGTTCACGCGTCCGTACACGTCGCACCCGACGCACTGACCATCATACATGCCCCATTCTTCGTCGTTCGGCTTGTTCATCGTTTCACTCTCCGAATACAGTTCGTTTGCCTGGTATGCATCGAAGAATCTGCAATCACTCGCACTCCAGGTTCAATAAGGCGGATCGGCGGGTCCCTCGTAGCCGCACATGCCCAAGCGCGGCGAATTGACAATGCGAATGGGGGCGCCATACTCTTCGTGTGGGTGCGACTTGACGTGCTCCTGGCATAAGAATCCCCACATCTCATCTTCGATCACGCACTCCATACACAACCAAACAGCAGGTCGCTTGCATTCAATGCAGATGGCTTGGGGTTGAACGTTCCGCGCCATGAGCGCAATCGGATGGGGCGTGGTTGGTTTCCCTTCACGCGCTTTGACGTAGCGGATCAAAGTCTCGGAGGAGGTTCCAAAGTCGTAGATATGGGTTAGTGTGATCCCTGGTTTGAAAACCCCTTCGACGTTCTCACTTTTCGCAATCTCAGCGCCTTTCCAGCCGCCGATAGAGAAGCGGCTCATGTGTCCGCAACATTCCAACCAGATCGCGCGCAGATAGTGATCCAGGTCTTTCAAGGTCGCCGCGCCGCGCATTTCCAACTCCAGCCAAAAGTCCCCACCCCATGCATCTTGCACGTGCAGATGATAGAGCTTCTCTCGGCGTGCTTTGCGGCGTTCGGCTTGGGCAATCACGGCTTGGCGCTTTGGACACGCCGACAGATGCTTGCTCATCTGGCTCTTGAGGTGCTCTCGTCCGCAGTACGCGCACTTGCCCTTTGATCGGTTTCCTCGCGGCATCAGATCACTGCCCGTTCTCTCACGTCGGTTCACCGCGCGCCAAGCGTCCAATGGCGACTTGTTGCGCGTGGAGCCAGGTTTCTTTGTCGATAATGGGCTGAGTATCGTTCCCGCGCGTGAAGGATCCGCCTTCAACCAGAGACGTGAAGAACGATTGAAAGCGTTGATCCAACTCCTGCAACGTGAAACCAAAGCCGCGCTTGTTTTGTTCGTCGGCGAGTTGCTGTTCGAACAGTTGGATCGCGGCGGGAACCTGGTCGGCAGGTTCGAGGACGATTCCGTAGCCATACATCGGATTCGTCAAGAGATCGCGAACTTGGTTCGCGCTCCATGGCCTGGGTTGTGGCAGACGCGCGTGACCAGAAGATCGGATTGGTGGTTTGCGGTTCTTGGGCATCTTCATTCCTCCCTGACCTGCGGCTGAAGAATTACTGTCGTCATTGTATTGCAGGATAGAGACTGTGTCAACAGAACAAACAAAGCGAGAGCACCTGCTCCCTCTCTATTGCACGAACTGAGGATCTGCGCCACAACTGTTAGCCCCAAATAGAAATGTCACCCTATTCCTGCCGAATAGAAATGTCACCTTGGGAACTGTGTTGTGCCGTCTCGGGATGAATACGGAAACGTCGCCACGGATGATCAGGTGACGGAATGTACGGCTTGCGTTTCTTCGTTGGTTTGGGTGTACTGACCGCGTCCAATTTCATGGTCAGTTGCTTGCTTGACACGACTTGAGCTTGGCGTGGCGCAGGGCGATACACGGTGTAGTCCAAAGGCTTGCCTTTGTATTCAATCGCAATCTCACCCTGGCGATTCTCACACACGGTCACGCCCGCGTGGCGGAGCACATACCCAGGTCGCTTGGAACGAATCTGATAGATCGCATTTTTGTATTGCACGGTGAGGTTCTTGGATAATACACGCGGCTCTTGAATTGTCAAGATGCGCGCCAAGTCGTCTTGCGGTAACAAGGGACGATGTGCATCTTCGGGCTGGCGCGGCAGGACGGCGAAGCGTGCGTTAAAGTCCGCGATGAATTCGGGTAGATACGCATTGCCTGCCGCCATCGAGGCGATGCCGCGCAAACGCATTTCTTTGACCAAGCGGTCTTGCAAGGTCTGATTGGCACGTTCGACACGTCCCTTGGCTTGCGGCGTGTTCGCACAGATGACTTGGATGCCGAGTTGTTCCATCGCACGTCCGAATTGCGTGAGACCGGTCCCCGTCTGCGCGTGGGTCTGATTGATGCGAAAGACGCCCAATTTATCGCTATAAAACGCCAAGGCTCATCCCTAAACTCTTTGCAAGGTTTCAGGCACGAATCCAAAAAGCACCCTATTTATGCAGGTCTGAGGTCGCTTGCAATCAGTGCCTGCAATAGATTTAGGGATGAGCCAAACCTTATTGGGCAAATCCAAACGTCGGTTGCTCGATTCACAGCAACTGCTCTGGTCATGTATCCGGGCATCTGATCTGCCCCGGACGTTATAGGCCTTTCGATTATTTATGCGAAACTCAACAGTAATCACGGCATGGAAGCACGCATGACGAACCTGGGCGGCGCAGTCGTTGCGCTTATTGCGTAATCCGATCCATGTCGTCCACCGATTCGGATGGATGTCGTCCACTGAATCCGACGCATGTCGTCCACTTTTTTCGCCCTATCGGAATCGGGTGAGGGCTTTGTCGGATTCTGATACTTGACCCCAGAGCTTTTGCAGCGCTGGCTAATCTTCAGATTGTGTGGCATATCTGTCTCCATCTCACAGGGAGGCCGTATGTCACAAGAAAGGTTATCCATGCGCAAGCTCAAAGAAGTACTCCGATTGAAATGGGACAGCCGGTTGTCCAACCGCTCCGTCGCCCGTACGTGCTCCATCTCGCACAGCACCGTCAAATTGTAACTCCAACGTGCCGAAGCCGCCGGTCTGAGTTGGCCGCTCCCCGAGACGCTGACCGAGGACGCGTTGTTCCAGCAGCTGTTCCCGGAACGGTCGCCGGCCCGTGTACCCTCCAAGCCGTTCCCCGACTGGTCTCAGGTGCATGCCGAGTTGCACCAGCCGAATGTCACTCTCAAGCTCCTGTGGACCGAATACCAGGCCAGTCATCCCGAGGGCTTGCAGTATAGTCAGTTCTGCGAACGGTATCGTCGCTGGGCCGCCACCGCCAACCCCCCGATGCGGCTGGTTCACAAAGCTGGCGAGAAATTGTTCGTGGATTATGCGGGCGAGACCGTTCCCGTCGTCGATCCCCAAACCGGCGAGGCGACGCCCGCGCCAGTGTTCGTCGCCGTGTTAGGCGCCAGCGGTTATACCTATGCCGAGGCGCATCTCAGCCAAACGCCCGAGCATTGGATTGGTGCACATGTCCGCACCTTCTCCTTCCTCGGGGGGTTCCTTTAGTCGTGACCCCAGACAACCTCAAAAGCGGGGTGAAGCATCCCAGTCTCTATGAGCCGGACCTCAACCCGACCTACCAGGCGTTGGCCGAGCACTACGGCTTCGCGGTGATTCCGACCCGCGTGCGCCACCCGCGGGACAAAGCTAAGGTCGAGGTCGCCGTCCAAGTGGTGGAGCGCTGGGTCTTGGCACGGTTGCGCCATCAGACCTTCTTCTTCCTGGCTCAGCTCAACCAAACGATTCACCAACTCTTGGACGAGCTCAATCGGCGCCCCATGCCTCATCTGCACCAGTCCCGCCAAGAGCTCTTCGGGACGGTGGATCGGCCGGCGCTCTGCCGTTACCGTCGCAGCCCTACGAGTTCGCGCACTTCAAGACGTGCCGGGTCAACCTCGATTACCATGTCGAATTCCGCAAACACTTTTACTCGGTCCCCTACACCTTGATCCACGAGGAGGTCACCCTCCGGGTCACCGAGCGCACCCTCGAAATCCTGCTAAAGGCGAACGGATCGCCATGCATCCGCGCAACGATCTGCCAGGACGCTCTACGACATAGTCCACCAACATGCCCGTACTCCATCAGCAAGCCCTGCAATGGTCGCCTGAACGCTTCGTCCGCTGGGCGGAGGAGGTGGGACCAGCCACGACGCAAGTGATCCAGACCATGCTGGCCAGTCGAACCCATCCCGAGCAAGCGTATCGTTCGTGCTGGGGATCTTGGGTCTGGCCAGCCGCTTCGACAAGGCCACCTTGGAAAACGCGTGCCAGGAGGCGCGGGCAACCTCGCTATGGTTATCCTACTGCACCATCAAGCGCTTGCTCGAGAGCCGATCCACTGCCCCGCACGCCCCGCCTCCCGCGAGGTTTAACCTGCGCGGCGAGGCCTATTGCCTGTAAAGGGCGCTGACGCAACCGTGGAGACCAAACGTGCTGCGGTCCTGTCAGCGCATGACCCATTCTATCCCAGGAGATGCAAATGTTGATGCAACCTCTGCTCGACAAACTGACGCAACTGCGCCTCCCCGCTTTCCGGGAAGGTTTGCAGGAGCAATTGCACAACCCCCCACCCAGTACAACCAGTTAACTTTTGAATAACGTTTGGCCCTTTTCGTGGATCAGGAATGTACGCGCCGGGCCAGCCGACGCGTGCAACGCCACGTGGAGACGGCCGCGTTCCCCATCCCGGCGCTCATCGAAGACGTGGACTGGTCGGCCGCGCGTGGGCTCGACCGGCGTTGGGGACTCGAGCCGGCCCAGTGCGCTTGGATCGACCAGCATCTCAATGTGCTGATCGACGGCCCGACCGGCGCAGGCAAGACCTTCCTCGCGTGCGCCCTGGGCCAGGCGGCCTGTCGCAACAATTTCAGCGTCCGTTACTTCCGCACTTCGCGCTTGCTCCAGCAGTTGGTGTGCGCCCATCAGAAGGGTTCCTTCAGTTTCTGCCTCACACGTCTCGCCCATACCGACTTGCTCATCCTGGATGATTGGCTGCGCGATCCGCCGAGCGTGTCCCAAGCTCAGGATCTGCTCGAGATCATGGATGATCGCTTTGGGCGTTCCTCGCCCCTCGTGGCGACCCAGGTGCCAGTGGCCGAGTATCACGCCCGCTTCGCGAATCCCACGCTCGCGGATGCGATCCTGGACCGCCTAGTGCACAATGCGCACCGCCTCAATTTGGTCGGTGAATCGCAAAGGAGAATTCATTCAACCACTGGACGGATGTCGTCCAGTACTGTATAATAGACATTATAGCGATTTAGACGAGCAGAAGTTCGTAGTGCCATGGTCTGAAGTTCAGCCTGAAATTGTGTAGGCCGCAACACGTTTCCATCACCTTGTCTCGAAAATTCTTCACCCAGTTCCGTATCTTGTCCTTAACCATCCGATATCGTTTCACACCTCCAATGGCATGTTCGACCCGAATTCTGATCTGGGAAATGAGGCGGTTGTCTTCCTTCTCTGCCGGGGTCAGTTCCTTCCCCCGTGGTTTCTTCTTGGGCTGGAGAATCCTCACCCCGGCAATAGTAAAACCCTGAAACCCAGTGTCTTGCACCAAGATACTCCCTTCAGGAAGAGTATAGCCGGCTTCATCTGCGACCTTCTTGTCGTGTTTCTTGCCCTCACAGGTTGGGGTGAGGAGACGAATCTTGCAGGACGCATTGATGACGATGATATTCTTGACCGTGTGTTGCTTTTTCTTACCGCTATAGTACTGTTTTTGAGTTTCTGGGTCGGTTGGGCGTGGAATGGGACGTTCGGTCCCATCGTGAAAGTACACTTCCAGATCGCCCTCTTCTGGCTGAACCGCCTTGGCGTCTCGCTCTGGTAATTCGCCCAAGTCAGCCAGCGTCTGGTTGAGTAACGAGTGGAGCAAGTGAATCCAGGTGTTTGCATCTGGTTGATACATGTCGAACAACGTAGCGTGTACCTCTTGGGTGGTCTCTTGTTTCAGGTAAATCAGAATGAATAGCAGCTTGTCCTCTAAGGTTGGCAAGGGCGAGTTCTTGTAGTCACTGTATTCGCGCCGGGTACGCGGTTTCCCATCCAGGGTGGTGGTGGCGACATATTCTTCGAACCGCCTTTGAAAGTGGGGTAAGAGCGCTTGAAATTCCTCAACGGTAGACCCAGTCATGGCCAGAAACTTGCTCGGATGCTGGGACAATTCGTGGTATCTGATCATGGTGCTTGACTCCTTATGAATCTGCTCTACGCGACATAAGGTTACTCGCCAGTTGCCAAATTGTCAAGCTAAATCGCTATAATGTCTTTTTCATACGCGTTGCGCGCGTGCGCGATTTCGTCAAACGCGCCTTGTTCAATCGCCCAGGCGACCGCGATCTCCGGCGATTCGAACACTTCGGGCGCGGCGCGCTCGATGCGCTCTTGTTCGGCTTGTGATAGCCCGTCGTAGACCGCCGCTTCGATCTTCTCCGGCATTCCGCGCCAATCGCCCGTATCATCCCAGAGCGTCCCGCCCGAACGCCCGCGCCGTGCCCAGATGACTTTGACGCCGCGCTTGCCGTTGGCTTGCGTGATTTCTAATTGCAGATTGATCGAACGGGTCAAGCGCACAAGTTCGGTTGCGCTCACGGTTGCGGTCGTGACGGCTTGCGCTTTTTCGTCGCGCGCATCGTGAAGGTGATAAATCCAGAGCGCGTCCGTCCCCCAGCGCGTCACCGCGTCTTGCAGTTGGCGCATCGCCAACGCTTTGCCGCGCATTGCCGCCGCCAAGTTTTTTACGCGCCCTTCGTCTTTGTCTATCATTGCTTGCACGACAAGCGGCGTGATAATCGCGGTGAGCGAATCGATCACGATCGTCCCCACCTGGCTACCGGGCATTTGTTGGGCAAGGATCGCCGCAATTCGATCCGCGTCCACATTGTCTTCGGGAGTATCGCTGAGCGCGAAGACTTCCTTTGCCAGACGCACGACTTCGGTGAAGCGATGATCGGCGTCAATCGCGAGAATCGGCGCGCGCATCGCGGTTGCGAACGTGCTCTTGCCGGATCCGGGATAACCCACCAGCCCCCAGAGCCGGGGCGGGTACTGCGTCGCTTGCATTTTCTTGAAAGCCATTTGTCACCTCGTTTGGAGTAGGGGCGGGTGTTTCGACCCCGCCCCGTGTTTTGTGTCACGCTGCTTTCCCTTTGGTCCTACACACGGGACCGATGCCCAGGGCTTTGCTCAACGGATCGCTCAGCGGAATGTTGCAGCACTGGCAGCGCACGATGCGACTGGGATCGCCCGGCTGTGCCAAGAGTGCGAGACGTTCTTTCAACCCGAAGAATGATTCCTTGCCGTCCACACCGCACGAGCGCAGCCAATCGAGTGAGTTCGTGACTTGCTGTGTGCGCGGGAGTTTTTCAGTGATGGCGCGCTCAACGTTTGCAATGGCTACATTCGTCCACTGCATCCACGCTTGCCAGGGCAACCTGACCGGGCGACGTTCGTACCCATAGACAACAACTGTCTCGGCACCATCAATCCATTTGACAGACATTGCTACACCTCCAAAAAATTCGCCCCTCGAGGGTCTTGCGTCAAGGGGCAACCTGTGGTACTATCGGTGTAGCCCCCGCGCGTGCTTGCTCACGTTCGGGCGGTTAGTCGGCGGCAAGTGTCCTACCACTTGCTGCCGATGTTTTTGTTAGTTATCTTACATATTCAATTATACAAGATAACTTACTTTTTGTCAATAGTCTGGTAGCCCAAATTTGAACGAATTTTGACGAGTTTGGCGCTGTTCTGTGCGCCAATACCCTGCACAAGTGCGACTTTTTCTCGCCCTTTTCTGGACAAGAATTGACCAAAAACAAGGGATGCGGTAGAATGTTGGCAGAAGAAGTGGGTAGCAGAGTGCAATAGCAAATCGCGAAACCATGCGGTTTGTGAACCGATATGGATGCTTCACCCCGTTACTCACATTCGCAGGCACGATCAAGTTTGGCACGGCATTCAAAGCACATCAAGTGACTCGCGTGTTCCCTTGGCAGGCGATTGCTTGCTGGTTGTTGCGCGAGTGGTCAAAGGAGACACAAATGAAATGCGCGTCGTGCGGATCGGACAATCCTTCTGAGTACAGATTTTGCGGGGGGTGCGGTGCCCCACTTCAAGCCCCGCAATTTCAAACTGCACCGGTCCCATCTTCTTTTCCCTCATTCAACTTCCCTACCCGTGTTTACTTCTGGGGAATCGGTGTTCCCACTCTGTTTGTCTTGCCCGTTCTTGCGATTGTTGCAATCTGCGTGATGTGCTTTTCAGTTCTCTTGATGATACCAAGAGCGACTACCTCGCGCACTGATGCCAGTCAAGTCGCACTGGCAACCAAACCGCGTGCGACAGAAACGCCCAAGCTACAATCGGTTGCTCAGATTCTACCGACCATAACGCCTACAATGACGCGAACGCCAGCGACACCCGAAGAACAACTTGCGGCAATCGCCACGAACGGATTGAAGGATAATTTTCGCAAAGCGTCAATCTGGCAATCTGTTGCGACGATTGACTATGGTGTGAAAATATTCTTGGACGAGGGACACGCAATCAGAACAGCATCGCAAACAATGACCATACTTGCACCCGGCGTGTTTCGGAATATCTCGACTGTCAAGACGCTCGAAGTGCGAATGTTCACTGAGTTCAAAGACGCCTACGGCAACAGGAAAGACGAGGTCGCGATCAAATTCACGATGACGCGCGGAGTGTTTGGAAAGATAAACTGGGAATCGTTTGACCCGCGCAATTTGGGGGCTGTTCTGTCCGAATCCGGAAGCGGAGTATACGTTCATCCAGCATTGCAGAAGGCATGGGTAGAGTACCAGAGAAAGTGAACGCACGAGCATCAGCCTGTGAACGTAGGTTGAACCCCGAAGGGTGACAAATTTGCCACCGCCGCGAGAAATTGGGAGCGCGCGAAAACGCGTACGTTGACACGAACACGCGTTCTGTGCTACACTTGGGGCGATGTATGCTCCAAGCAAATCCCGACGATACCGCATCGTCAAGCGGACCACCACCATCAATCCGGTCAACCCTACCCCCGATCTCTCTGACCTGAGCAACCTCTTGGGTGCGGAAACTGTGCTTGCCGCTTGCATCATCCGCCAAGCCGTTGACGACCTGAAAGAGACCCGTGCAGGCAAACGATTCAACCGCGAGCACCCATGGGCGTCGGATCCGCTCGGCGATTTGCGCGCCTTCTTCGCAAGCGATTGGTTTGTCGCGCTTGCCAGTGGACTGGGGCAAGAGCCCCACGCGCTGCTGAAAAGAATGCAAGCGGTGGACCTGTAAACGTGTAACGCTCTTGACCGTTAGGTATAGTACCCCCACTTACCCCGTCTGTCGCGGACACACCCGTCATCTGTGCTTGCGGATCAAGTCCTATGCGGTTTGATGTTGGAATGAATAGATTCCATCCCGATCCCCCCCGATGACGTTAATGACGTTTGTGACGTTAGTGACGTTAAGTTGGAGAGGGGCGCATAGATGCTTGATCGTCCTCTGCGTCTCCCCACTCTCTCACATACACACACTCACAACACACACCACATATTTGATACAATGGCTACAACAGTTACAACACACTACAATAGTTACAACGGGTTACAACAGATACAATGCTCACACCCCTGATGGCGATAGCCCTCTGCGTGTTGGAGTTGTAGCCCTGGGGAATGGAAACAAAAAAGCGCGCACGGTCGAATTGACCGTGCGCGCTGATGATTGCAAACACAAAACAACGGGCAAGGAATTCGATCATCCTTGCCCGTTCGATTTTTCTTGTACTTGGATTGTCGGCGATCCCGACGACGGACGCCCGCGCTTGCTCTTGTTCGCGAGATACTTTTCAAGCGACGGCGCGAACACAAGCCAGTCATGTCCCTTCTTGATGCCCCTGATTTTCTCTCCGATCAGCAAGCGATTTACATGCGTGGTAGCCACCCCCAGCATTTCCGCCGCTTCACGCGTCGTCACGTACTTGATCAAGTCCTTGTTCATTTCGTCATCTCCCTTGCTAGTCGGCTGGGAGACTGGGCGCATCTGTTTGCGTTGTGACATCGTAAATCCTCGGCGGAACGCTGGCGCGTGAGAGCGCCAACGCGTTCCGCTGTGTACCCTGAAATGGGGCGAGAGGGAGTCGAACCCACACGGAGGAGCACTCCAACGGATTTTAAGTCCGTCGCGGCTGCCATTTCGCCATCGCCCCATTTTCGATTCTCGCGCGCGA
>Ga0194125_10005254_pt1 | contig 19782 bp, 18 predicted proteins | sample TA2KigC250mmetaG_FD_148626 | JGI IMG/M metagenome (GOLD analysis project Ga0194125, IMG submission 148626) | Freshwater microbial communities from Lake Tanganyika, Tanzania - TA2015034 Kigoma Deep Cast 250m | ecosystem: Environmental > Aquatic > Freshwater > Lake | place: Tanzania: Lake...
CGGATGAGGCACGAGATCGACGCCACACCCCCACAGGAGGATTCACCCATGACGAGTCTCATGAACGACGACGGGCTCTGCCCCGAATGCTGTGAATACATCGGTAACGACGGCTGGACCGACTGTCCGGCCTGCGGAGCGATCCTGATCGAGCCCGGCATCGACACCTGCCCTGATTGCGGCAACGAGCTGGAGGAAGATTCCATCATGTGCCTCCACTGTGAATGAGACCGAGGTTCACCCGACTCTCGCAAAGTTCGGTGGCCCGCGTGACGTGGCGGTGTTCGACGGAGGATGAAGAACATGACATCCCGAGCGACCGAAATGAACCCTCAGCGTCAACCGCTCCTGCACTCTCACGAAACTGGGTGGAATCTCCCGTCGACGCGTCGAGCACCAGATACCCGGGCGGGCCCCCGCTTTCACCACCGGATGCCTCACGAATCAGAACACGCGAACCATCCGGCGACCACATCGATGCAGCAACTCTCATCTTTCGAATGATCGTCTTCGTGTCTCTCGATACAGACACCACCCGCAGAGACGGATTCTCACCCAAGTCGACGACCACCGCCTTACGGCCGTCCGGACTCCATTAAAACTCCGGCGACTCCAGTGCGACTCTCCGAACCGTCTGGAGCGACTGAGCTTCCACAATGTCGACGTCACGAGGCTCACCCCAATCCTCGGGCTCGTTGGTGACAGCAAAGTGAGTTCCGGTGCGGTTCCAGCCCAGGAATCTCCCGCTGCTCCGACTCGTATTCTCGGACCCCGGTCGGGCCACGAACACGTGCACGTTGTCCGACTCCCTGTCGAGTTCGACTGCAACATGCGCGGAATCCGGACTCCATGTGAGCCGCTTGATTCGACTCCCGAAGCGGGGGTAGTCGACCTCACGAATGACCTTGGCTGTGACGATGTCTCTCACCAGAATGTGCCGGCCTCGATCCTCGTGGGCGAGCAAGATTCCATCGGGGCTCACCACCGGAGACGAGCGTCCACAAACACGCGTCCAGAGAGCGGTGCCATCATCAGCCACACAGACCTGAACCAAGCGCTCGAGGTCTTCCGGGACATTCTCGTCGGTCAGGGGCACCGCATACCGGACGATCACCACGTGTCGGCCATTGGGGACCCATTTGGCCTCGACGATGTCGTGGCCTTCGTCGAAAACAACTTTCTCCACCCACATTTCTTCCATGGGCTCGATCTTCACACAAGAACGCCCAGACGAATAGGGCCTATGTGAGCAAGCGAAGGAGGCTCATTCACCCTCCATCATTGGAGGAAATGAACGGCTACCGTTTGTGAGGCGACGGAAATGGAGACGGACGATGGACAAGTGGATACCTTCCAATGTGAACACTGGCTATACCTACGGGACCGAACAGGTGCTGTATGCGGTTCTCGGACCATCGCTGTCGCACGAGTTGGCGGATCTTGTTCGACGTTCGGACAAAACCAGCGACGATCTTCGCCAACTCGCCGAGAGACTCGAGGAACGCGTGGGTCGACCACCGGAACAGCTGTTCTACATGGCGATCACGCTCGGTCGCCTTCGACACTGGCTCGAAGCCCAACACGGGTCGGCCACCACGGGTCGGCCACCACGGGTGATCATTACGAAGAGGTACTCCGAAGAGTTGGCTGGGATGCATTCAAGATGTTCGGTGGCGCCTTCATGGATATGTACCGACGGTTCGGCTTCGACGAGCAGACCTTGACTCTCTACATGCGAACTTGCGTCGATCAGGGAATGCGGTTCATGTGGCCACCTCCCGCGGTCGCGTACGAGCGGGATCGACGAGATTAGGAGGAGCTCTGCTCGAACCTGACCGGGGGTTCGAGTCGCGTCGCCGAACCACATCGATAACGCTGTGGCGGCTTGCCCGGACCTTTCGGCAAAGTGGCCTCGAGTTCCTCCGCCTCTTCGACGGAAATCTCCTCGATGAAACCGGTCGAAGCGAGAACCTTCTTCCGGAAATTCGCCTCATCCACCTCGAATCCCAAGACCTTCTCGTAGACCGCGCGAAGTTCGGCGATCGTGAAGACATCCAAAGAACGTGATGCCGCCAACGCCCGCGCCAGAACCGGACGCTTCGCGGCCATCTCGGTGATCGCGTCACCGACACCTTTCAAGGCCGACCCCGCCAAAAAGGTTTCCCCGACGAGATCGTCCCAGCCGCCGATTCGTTCGAATCCCGACCATTCGCGGACGGCGTTGGGGACGAGCCCGAAAGCCGCGTACAGCACGGAAACGCTGGCATCCGGGTTCGGTGTCGATCGCACACCTACGAGCACGGGTTCGTGAAGTACCTCGAGTAGCTGGAGCACCTCGGCGATGATCCGTCGGGCAGCCTCGACGGGGCTCTCGTCCACCATCACCCAGGTCCACGGCAGTTCCCACCGGCCTTCGACGTCACGTCGGAGCCCGCCGATGACCATCCCCCACGAAGGTTGAAGATTGAGATGGGCGAGCTCGACACGTGCCGGAACCCGGCCCTGATCAGGTGATATGCGATCCATATGCGATTAATGGTACCAGATACCCATAAGCCTTTTTCGAATTCTCATAATGAGCGCATCATGACCACCACAACCACCAAAGTCACCAACGAAAACATCATCGAATGGGTCTCGAGTCTGGGGGAGTTTGTCGAGGCGGGAGACCCGAACGCCGGCTGCCCCGTCGTCGTCGAGATGCTCACACTCGACGGATCACGGGCGGAAGATCCGATCTTCCTGGCCGCTCGCTTCGTCGATTTGAGCGACGGGTCTCGTGCCCTCCGAGTCGAGATGCCCGTCGAGTGCGTCAGTGCTCGCACGGTCGACATGGCCCGATTCCGCCCGTGGGCGCTCGAGCAGAACGAGCGTTGGGTGTACGCCCACGTTCGCATCGACACCGCCCGGGTCGACGACGTGCGTCACCACAGCTTCTGGGTGGAGTACCACCTCCCCGAGACGGCGCTCACCCGTGAGTCCCTCGAGGAGGTCGTCGAAGTTCTCCGCATGGCCCACGAGGCGACGCTCGGTCGCTTGCAATTCCAGAGGAAGCAGTGCCGGAAGATACAGGTGAAGGAGTCCGACCGAATCATGCGAGCGCAGCAGGTTTTCGCCGAACTCGATGCCTTGGTGGGCCTGGGTCCGGTGAAAGCACACGTCCGCAAACTGGCCGTGATGCGTCGGGTCGACGACCTGCGCACCACCGCCGGCTTGAAGGGTGTCGACATGTCACCGAACCTCGTCTTCACCGGAAATCCCGGGACCGGCAAGACCACCGTGGCCCGTCTGGTCGGCAAGCTGTACCACGCAATGGGCATTCTGCGAACCGACAACGTGGTCGAAGTGGGTCGTTCCGATCTGATCGGTGCGTACCTCGGGCAGACCGCACTCAAGACGAAGGAGGTCTGCGAGAAGGCGCTGGGCGGAGTTCTGTTCATCGACGAGGCCTACAGTCTCGCCGTGGACGGTCGCGACTACGGGTCCGAGGCCGTGGAAACCTTGCTCACGTTCATGGAGTCCCATCGGGACGACTTGGTCGTCATCGTCGCCGGCTACCCGGAGGAGATGGCTCGGTTCGTTCGGTCGAACCCCGGTCTGCGTAGCCGCTTCGACCGGACCATCGAGTTCCCCGATTACAGCGATGAAGAGTTGGCGAAGGTCTTCGTTTCCATGGCCCGGGAGCACGACTACGTCCTCCAGACCGGTGCCCTCGAGGCCTTGGGCGAGGCGATCAGGGTGATGCCGCGTGGACGTGGGTTCGGGAATGCTCGCGAGATTCGGCGTCTCTTCGACGAGGTGGTGTGCAACCATGCCATGTCGTTGCAAGGAATGTCCGAACCCTCTCGGGCACACTTGCGAACGATCACCGCCGCGATCATCCACGCTTCCGTGCCGGAGCGGGAAAACCCCGGGCCGAAGACGACGCCGAATTGGCACGGCTACCTGTGAACCAGCCACACCACGACACCGAAACCGAGAGAAGGAGAGACCTGGTAATGAGCGAAAAGCTGCCCGACAAGATGGACCCGTCGATCATCGTTCGACTGACCCCCAAGTGGAAGCCCGGACGTGAAGAGGTGGAACGGGGCTACTTCCGCACTGGCAGTGGCTGGTACGAGGGCATCACCGACACCGAGCTGATGGACTCCGTACGGGCCTGGTGGCGAGTCGCCCCGATCACGATCGAGCGACGGGGAATCCGCCTCGTGATCGCGTACGCCGCGGGACTCACCCGGGCCGTCTACGAGTTGGAGTCGGTGATCGGACCACGGGAGTCGGATGGACGTCACGCCTTTCGATTGTCGCCGATCGAATCCGGTCCAGTCTTCGACCGCGCGGTCGGCCTCGACGGCAAGTCCGTCGACTTCCCGAGGGGATCGAGCAACCCGATCCGCTACCAGGGATGACGGGGCTAACGCACGACCCCGCTATACGGGCTCCGAACTGGAATACAGGTACGATCAAATGTCAGAGCCAACAGCGGTACAAACCCAGAAGTTCAACTCAGCAGTTAGTCACCGATTTGAGCCACAATCGCCATTGAAGTTTGGCTGGGATGACCCGAGCCGATCAGGATCAATGCGGTCACGGCTGCCATTCCGATTCGATCCCTACTTCATTCCGAACATGCGCCCCAGCTTGCGCTACCGGCCGGCTCGGGTCAGTGGAATACCTGTCTGACGGGCGATCCGTCGCTTGAGAACGTCGACTCCCAAAGCGCGACTCAGAGAGAACCGGAATCCGCGAGGCAACTTCATGGTGTGAAACTAATCCGACTCGACACCCGTCTCAGCGACCGACTGATACTGTTTGTCACTGTGGCGAGGCCAGCCCCTCCCCTGTTGCAACGCGGCGAAACTACCCTGCATTTCTACCGAAAGGAGGATCTGCGTGCCGTTCCAACCTCTCTTCTCATCGAACGAGCAGTATTCAGTCGAGGAACTTCTCCCCTCCATCTGGTTGCTCGACAGAGCCGTTGGGGACCGCTCCGTTTCCGATCTTCGTTGCCTCGATCTGGTGGTCGATTCAGCCTCGCGACTCGCCCACCAGTCATCCCACTCAGGGCTTCGGGACATCATTGACTGGTGGATCGTTTGCCGTTTGAACGGAGAACCCACCTACTGCTCCGCCCCGAACGCTTTCGGCACGACTGGCCTCGATGCTGACCTCATCGACCACCTTCGTGCGATGGTCGGCAAACGAGGGGCTACGGGCGCCCGACCCGTCATCGAATGGATGACGAAGCGGCGTACCTATGACTCGATGGTTAAAGACCTGCAGACCAAGCTTGGCGAATGGCGCAACACGAAGGGGATCAGGAACGTCGGCCATTTGGTGAATCTCTTGGAAGACGTCGTTGGAGAGGCAATCACGAGCCTCAAAGAGGGCAGACAGCCGAGTCGCCCTCTGACGAATTCGGAAATTGATCGGTTTTTCAAGGACACCGACATTCACCAGGGTTCGAACCTGTTCCGCCAGTGGAGTCGCAATCTCAAAAATGCCGGTGCGTCCATGAACACGGCAATCGAATTACTCCCCCAGATCGAACCCTTCGGCCTGGCTGGAGTGCGGGTCGATCAGGTCGGGAACGGGAAACTCTCGGGGCTGAGCGAAGACTTCCACCAAGCAACATCGATTCTTCTGCGGGGAATTCTCAGGGAGCCCCCCGACCGAACTCCGAATCTGATCGCCCTATTCGCCGAACTCTCATCCGAAGAGGAAATCGGCATCAACTATGGCCAATTGGCTGTACTCACTGAAGCGATCGATGACGGTGGAATCTCCTTTCCCTCCTACCAGGAGTTGACACGACTGCGAGCCGACATACCGGGCCTTCGTAGATCCGGCCGAGATCTCGACCTGGTCGAGATGTACCTCGATGCCGGAATGATCGAAGAGGCACGGCTAGAGCTCGAATTACTGCGCCAGGAACAGCGCAACTCTCAGGTCCTGATCTCCTTGGCCAAGTCAGCCGATCGTCTGACCGACTTATTGGGCAGTCTTCGATCGCTTGGACTCGACACCGACACCTTCCTGCAGGAGATCGAAGACTTCAGAACCCGACTCAGAGATCAGGACACCGAATCTCTCAGGAGCAAGCTGAATTCGATCGATTCGCAGATCATCGAAGCGAGCCAGCAACTCTTGACCACACGATCCCACGAGATCATCCAGAACATTTCCCAATTGCAAGTTGGCGAACGAGACATTGCGGCCGGAGTTGCCCAGCGACGCGACGACATTTTCCAATCTGGTGAACTCCAAGCTCGAATTCTTCTGATCGACGAATTAAACGATTTGCTTCAGTCCATGTATAGCGAGAGGAAGGGCGAACTTCGCGACACCGTGCTTCGTCTCCAGTCCTTCATGCAAGATGATCTCGACAATGACGAAATCGTCTCAATTGTCAGTGCAGCGAGTGACTTTGCTGATGCTGACGACGCCTTCGCTGATCTCATGCGACTAAGGGAGGAGTCGATCAAGCTCGAGAGAGATCTAGAGGCCAAGAAGGTGGCCACCTGGCGATATCGAGATGGTGAGCCTGCCCTAGTCGAACACGTTGTGCGCTACATGATGGAACGAACTGGCTTCAGTGAGCTCGACATCAAGCGCTTCTACGCGTCATTGAAGACGAAGCGATTCGTCATCCTTGGCGGTCTTCCCGGAACAGGGAAATCAATATTTTCGAAAGTCTTCTGCGAATCTCTCGATTGCACGTCAAAAAACGGGCGGTTCGTGCGAGTGGCAGTTCGCCCCAACTGGACGGACCCGAGCGAGGTACTCGGACGAGTGGACCCGCTCAACAACGTTTTCATACCTGGTTGGCTGTCAACATTGATAAAGAGATGCCATGCGGACTCGCCCAATCCGTACTTCTGTCTTCTCGATGAAATGAATCTCGCTCCACTGGAGCAGTACTTCGCCGAGGTGTTGTCAGCCCTCGAAGAAGAAGCGCCGAATCGAGACGAGCGATCAACTCTCACGCTCTACTCTGACGGAATCAGTCCCGACAACGGCCACGAATGGCCGTCTCATATGTCTCTCCCAACGAACCTCTATTTCATCGCGACTGTCAACTTCGACCCTACGACGAATGCGATCTCGGATCGGGTCGTCGATCGCGGCAATTTCATCCAACTGGCCAATCAAATCGGCAGGCAGCATCATTCGGACATCGCTGAATTCAGCGAGTCGAGGTGGATCCTCCAACAAATCGAGTGGGAAAGGACGATCAGTCACAGTCCCGATCCGAATACCCACGATTTTCTGGTCGAACTCGGGGAATTGCTGGAGGACTTTCGAATCGGAATCGGCTTCCGTACTCACGTCGAGGTGGAGAAATACCTGGCCAATTCGAAAGGAGTCATGAACGACACCCAGGCTTTGGATACGGCGATTCTTCAGCGCTTCATTCCTAAATTCCGTGATTTTACGATGCCCGCTCCCACAACTTTGCATGATCTCTGGCAACTCCTCCGAGATCGAGACCTTCGATATTCAGCAGCGGTCATCCGTTATTGGATCGACGTTCAATCGGGTTACAACCAGCCACTGAATGGCCTGGACCCTTTCCTCGGTGTCGTGATATCTCGCATCGAGAGGGACGGACAAGAAGAGTCTCCAGTCGTTCAGCCAGAGACTTGGTCGGAACCGAATGAATTCGACGATTCAGTAGACGAACCAGAGACTTGGGAGTCTGCATTTCTCAGGGAATCAACACCACTTCCCCGGCGACAAGACGACTTCCTCAGATCACTTGTCATTTGGACCCGGAGCTCGCTATTAGCACGTGGCCTGGGGACGGAGGGGATCACTTGCGACTCCATCGTGAATTTGGTCAGACGCTATTTCGGCTATATCGATTGGTCCGTCATCGTGACACGCCTGCGAGCAATTGTTCGCGAAGAGAACAGCCGACCTGCGCCAATGCCAATGATCGACATCGTGTTCAGCCACATTGATGGTCGGGCAGTTGAAGTGGTGAAGTATCGGGCGAATGACGGACGTGGCCAACCAGAGGGATGGCGTCGGAGAGCAGTACAGGAGTTGGCCGACCATGCCTCCAACCCTGATCTGCTCATCGGCCTTATCTCATGGCTGGCCGACGACTCGGAAGCTTCGAAATTGCTGCATTCAGGTATTGAAGTAGGTGACATAGGTTCGGTTGCCGCAGACTTGGGGTATTCCCGAAGCGGCCAACCTCTGACGTCGTTGATTCAAGAGCTATTGGAATCGGACGAGTCACTCAGTTCTCGACTTGAGCTTGACGCAAATCGAAGTCAACCAGTCATTCGTTGGACGTAACTAGGAGAGGGTTCGACGCTTTCGTGCCGGACTCTGTTTGATCAGAAAGGTTCCTCGATTCGTTGCTTCACCCGATCAAGTAATGCTTTCTTCTCTTCATCCAACAATTTGGGGCGAGAGGCTCCTACGACACGTTCGACCTCGAAGAGCCATTGAAGAGTCTTCGATACCTCTGGGTCGGATCCATCGTCCAACTCCATGGCCTTAACGAGCATTCCACCGCGACGCGCAGCACGCACTGCCGAGGCCCGGTCGTTGATCGAAAGATGCACGTCGCAAGCGGTCTCGAAATCGCCGAGGCTCTCATGGCATGTAGCTCGAATCTCCTCCACTCCCGGAACGTCTTCGATGGTGAACAGCGCATCATCGAATCGGGCTTCCGCCACCAAGAGTCTTGCCCATTCCGCCAATCCAGAATCCTTCATCCCGACGATCGGTGTCAACGTTTCGGAAAATGCCTCTGCGGCCAGGTTGAGGCATCGCACCGTACGTCGCAGATCCGGCGTCGACGAATCAGGAGCCCTCCTGAGGGTCGCACCCATCCATTGAGTGACCGATCGTTCCAGCCGCTCGGTCAGGTCGGGGAAACGTGTTCGCACCAGGTCCCTTGTCTTTGACAGGTCAGCGAACACTTCGGCCGTCTTCCGTGAATCGGGTCGTCGACTCCCGAGTATCCGGAGCAGTGACGAGATCGACTCGAAGTACTCACCCAATCCCGCCCTACCGAACAGTTCTGTTGCATCGCTCAACAACCTGGCGCCGTCTGCATTTTCGATCCGGTCAAAGCCGATGAGCGCCATTGTTGTCGCGCTCGCCACTTCGAATCGTGTGGCTACATCTCTCGGAACGTCTCCGAGAATCGCTGCTTCTTCCAGTTTGCGGCGTCCGGCCGCAACACGTCGGAGAGCACGATCCGGGTTTTGATTGGTCAACTGAGAAAGCTCTCCGGTAATCGAAAGAAGAACCTCTTCAGGATCCACGTCGTAGGAAAGCTCGATATCCAGATCACCGAAGTCGACAACCTCCGGGTAGTCGTCGCTGTCCTGAATCAGCTCATGCAGAGCTGGGAGCCGATCAGCGACGTCACCGAACTCCGACTTGAAATCCAGACGGTCGACCAGCACCAGTTTGTTCGTCGAACGTGAGACACAAACTCTAAACTGATCAGCCAGAGTTCTTCCCCAGATCGATGCCAGATCGCTGTTTCCCGATTGGATTCGCCGGCGCAGAGCGACTTGTCGCTCCCCCGCGTCCAAGACGATCGTCGTTTCGTAATCCAGGCCTTTGACTTCGTCTGCACTCCAAACGACCCCGGCTTCGTCCAATTCAGCAATGTCCTCAGGGATTCGACTTCCCGGGTAGACGAGGCATGTCCTGGGCAATTGATCAACAAGTCGGAGCAGTTCTTCCAGGGCAGAGTTGTTCGGTAACTCGCAGTGGGTCACCTGGCCGGGCATGTCCTGATCGAGCAGTGCCTGAACTTGCCCCCGGGGCCGAATACCCCGAGCGAACAGGTCGTACTGATTACTCGAAGCCTCGACGATCTTCCCGATGCGCTCCGGCGATCGGAGATTGGAGGTGAGTACCGAATCGGTGAACTGAACTTCGGGGAAGAATTCGCGAGCCAGTTCTCGTAGTTCCGCCCAACCGAAATCGGTCGGGCGGACTGTCTGTGATTCGTCGCCGGCAAGAACCAAATGTGGCATACGGCCCGTTGCCACTGAGATGCGAACCGCAACGTTGAAGATCAGCGCTAGTTCCACCAAGGTCAGGTCTTGAACTTCATCGACGAAGATGCCGTCGAACTCCTCGAAGCCCGGCGGCGGCGGTTCGTCCGCACCCTTCAACAAGGCCCGCGACAAGCAAGGACCGGGAAAGAGCTCCAACAAAGAGGTGGGGTCGTCGAGTTGCTCGAGAAACGAGGCTGCGAGGTCGGATGCAGATCCGAAGGTGTCAACCCGCAGTTTCCTGTAGTCACTCTTCGCAAGCGTGAAACCCGGAGTGGCCTGAGCCCCGCGGAAGGCAAATGGAAGGGCGGCGCCGACACCAAAGGCGTGAAAATCTGCGTACAGCTCGTCCAGATGACCCGCCCAGTCCCCGAAACCGATCGCTGGATTGGTTGTCAGTCGTGTCGCCATGATCTGGGATGCTTCTCCAGGCGGAATGAGACGGAGCATTCCATCCTCGGCATCTGCGAGAAACTCCAAGAACTGCTCGAAGCTCATCACCTGGATCTTCGAACCTTCGGGAGTGAAGTAGTCGAAGTAACGACGAGCCTCCGTCGCCAACTTCTTGTTGAATGTCAGGTAGAGAATCGAACGAGCCAGCCCAGCGGATGCCGAGAACTGAAGAGTGGTCGTCTTCCCAGAGCCGGGGAAACCTCTAATGGTCGTGATCGGATGAGGTTGGATCGTCGCCGCCCTGAATTGCTCGCTGTTCAGCGGGCTCGACTCCTCCTCGGCTGACGGGTCAAGGAGGTCGGTGCTCTCAAGTTTGAGGTACTCATCGGGGGTCGATGCCGGCATGGAGAGATCCGTGTCGTCATGGAAACGAACAGTGCGAAGTAATGCCTCTTCATCCGACAGACCAAGTTCTCGTCCAAGCGCCGTTCCTCCTTGGGCGTACCACAGATAGTCATGGGAGCCACCGGTTCCCCCAAGGCCTGCTCGTTGCCATCCTGCCGCCGTCCCCCTCACCGACTTCGTGTTCGGCGCATAACCGCGGGTCAGAATCTGAGTGGCGAGATGCCGAGCTCGCTTTACCTGTTTTGCATCGGCACGAGGATTGAACAACCACTCCAGGAAATCTGGGTGCGCGAGTAACCGCCGAGATCCCTTGACCACATACCTAGCCTTTTCAGATGTGGCGACCGGCAAGAACGACAATCCGGCCATGCGGTCTCTCGTCAAGCGACAGTTCGCTGTGCTGAGAGGGGTCTTGATCTTTATCGAATTAGCTGTGGATTGACGCTGCACCTGTTCCCGTCTTGCCTTCAGCGAATCCCCTAGCCGACCCATTCACTCATCCCCCATCTTGTCCACTGTCGATATCGAAAACGCGTGGTCGCCCACCGTGCAATTGAGGAACGTGGGCTCTGGTTGGACGAACTAGCCCCTGTCTCCCCGGAGATTTTACCCGCCCTCTGGGAATGGCGCCAGAGCTACTCCAATATTTGAGCACGAGATGAGACGGCCGCTTGGATGTTCAGGGGGAGGTCCACGAACACTGTTTGAGTACCTTCATCCATGTAGGCCTTGGATGAGGGCATCGACTTGTCAGAAGGGGTCTACGTCCAAGTTGATGTGATCTCCGAAGCCGGTTGTCCTTTCGAATGGCCAATTCGTAGAGCCGATAGACACTCGTCTGAGTTGGTCCGCCAGTTCAAGGTGCGCGTAAAACAGCAGAACAGGCGTTGACTCAACAGAGTCGTAGTAGGGGCCTGGTCCGAATGAATCCACCACCCCCGCGAGATGACGTATCCATGCCGAGCGAACTCCGAAATCATGCCCACCGATCAAGGCCTCACAGATCCGTTCCTCTGGCCTGCCGGTAAAATTGAAGCCTCTGCGAATCCAGCTGGTGTTGAACGGAACGTAGTAGTCGTGATGATCCTCCTCGTTGGGGAGAACGGAATGACCGTTCCCGAATGCAGTCAAGATCCGTAACGCACTCATTCCCCCGGGTTCCGGGGGAGAATACTCTCTAGGGATTTCGACGTAATCGTCATGAATGGTTTCAACCCATTCATCCTCATAGACGTCAAGCGCCTCTGACTCACCAGAGTCGACGGGGCTCCAAAGGGATTCGTAGGCTTCCCAACTCGCTGCTTCACCCAATTCCGAATCAGGGGAATAGATACGAGTCGCGACTAACTCAGCTGCTAGCTGAAATAGCGGAATGGCCTTGCGACCGTAACCAGCCCCGGGGAAACGCGCCCGCCATGACTCGATGTAAAGCGAAAAGGGGACCTGCTCGAGCCCCCGGTCGTGTTGCCAATAAAGGTCCGAAGAAATGTTTCCTAGGTGACGCCACTGACCAGATTCGGGATGAAGCCCATCCCACAAATTCAGGAGCATCGAAGCTTCCATGCTCAACACGTCCACCATCCCCATAACAACCATCGTCCATGACGCATCCCTAGCCACGTATTCGAGTTCAACAGAGCAACCCTCTGGCCCCCACGTAGATCGTAATATGTCGTCATGACTTCCGAATCTCCAACATTATTTGAGACTCATCAAGGCAACATTTTCGCCTCGTCGGCCCGAAACATTGTCATAACGGTCAATTGCGTCGGTGTCATGGGGGCTGGCATCGCTCTTGAGGCCCGATATCGATGGCCTGGGGTTTTCGAGCATTACAAGTCAGTCTGTGATGCTGGAGAACTGAAACCAGGACGACTTCTTTGGATTCCAACTCCCGACGGACGCCAAGCCATTCTCTTCCCTACCAAAATAGATTGGAAACATCCCAGCAAAATGGAGTTCCTCCGAGCCGGATTATTCGCTCTGCGCGACGATCTGCGACGTATTGGCCCTGAACGAATAGCAATGCCGCACCTCGGATGTAGCCATGGCGGATTGTCCTGGTCAAAAGTTGAACCACTGATTGTTCAGACACTAAAGAACGTGGAGCGTTCGGTTTTCGAATTATGGGCTTTCGATGACAACTTCGTTGATGAGCAGTTTCGAATGTTTGCGGATGCCGTTCAAGAATTGCCTTCAGATGAGGTGAAGAACTGGCTCGAGTGTTCGTCTCCGGTCGCAAAGAAACTGAAAGAAGTGGCTAGCAAACCTGGAATCGTCAATTTCCCGCAGCTCGTGAGACAGCCCGGAATCGGGGCAAAGGCCGTGGAAGCGGCATATCGCTCGCTCTATAGACCTACACCTCCACGACAGACTGTTTTGGATTTGTAGTTGACCTTGGGCGGCGTGCGTACTTGAATACTCGTGTGAATGTCTTTCACTTCACAGATATTCAGAATCTAAATTCGATTTTCCGGGCTGGTGCTTTGCTGAGTGAAGCTGTTCTTCCTCGGGCCAACGAAGTGGTTCGACATATTGATCCGCGGGTGATGGAGGGCCGACGGAATAGGGACGTCCCCGTTGAACCTGGTGGCCAACTCACTGACTACGTACCATTTTACTTCGCGTCCAGGTCACCGATGCTCTACCGAGTTGCCACAGGTGTGAACGTCACTAATGGAGTGACTCCCCAAGACAATCTCGTCTTTTTCATACTCAACTTAGGTGAGAGCCCGCGAGGGGTTTTGGACTCAAGACGAGTTCTCGTAACCAATGGTCACGCCTTGTCTGGATTCGCTGAGTTTAGGAGCGCAACCCGCGCCAACATCGAAGACTTAGTGGATTTCGACGTAATCAACGCGTTCATGTGGAGTAACACGGCTGAGGATCCTTATCGAATGCATCGTCGCCAAGCTGAAATCCTCGTACATCGCCAGGTCCCGCTTGAATCCTCATTCATCAGTTTGGCGGTCAACTCGCAGTCAGCATTGAATCGCATTCACGACATGCTGAGGAACCACAGGCTCAATCTTCAGTGCCGAATCCAACCTGACCTGTTTTACCCTAAACGGTAGAGCGACTGGTGCCGCGGGAAGTTGCCCCATTCTCACCAGTTCTGTTTTCGGTCCGTGGTCGAGGTGCTTAACGGGCGCGTCACGGTCGTCATCCAGCAGGGACCGGGAGGCCCGCCCTCAGGAATCAGCGCAACGACCGGAGCCAGACGCAACGGTCGGCGGTGAGGCCAGTCAGTCAGTCCGTCCGTGATCACGACGACGAGGTCCGCCGGTTGTCGGAGCGTGGGTGCAAGGTTCAATCCCGCGCCGAGCGAAGTGCCACCACCACCGACGAGGGCAACCGAATATCCAGCGCGTGGGACTGCTACTTCGACCGCTTCGGTGTCACATGAGATGAGGGTCACCCGGTCGACTCCCGGGATGCCTTTCAATGTTGCGACATCACTGACAGCTTGGTCGAGGTCGTGTTGGTTCATGGACCCGCTGCTGTCGACAACGACGGCGATGTGGATAGGCGCCGCACGGAGCGATGGAAGAATGGCAGCAGTTGGGTTGTGCCGGCGGAGTCGGCTCCAACTGTGCCGGTGGTGGCCAGCGCCACGAGGTAGTGCTCGTCGAATCGCATCCCGGAGAACCATTGACCAAGGAATGTTGGAGCGAAGCCGGGCTTGAGCCCAACGTTCGAGTCCACCAGGCGCGCCAAGGCCATGGGCAACGATGGAGCGAGCGATCGCATCACGGATTCTGTCGAGTTGTACCGGGCTCAGGCCGGGGAGATCGTCATTGTCGCCAAGCTCGAAATCCCTCGTATATCCACCTGCCCCCGAGCCGCACGATGGGCTCTCCCGTGGCGCCATCTCGTCGCAGAGATGTTCGGCGTACCACTCTGCGAGTTCGTTGTCGGGCAATCCGAAGAGTGCCGGAAGCAGTGCGCCAGCGGGCAGTTCAATATCTGCCCTAGTGAGGTCGTCATTGATCTCGAGGTCGGCCGCTAGGTTCCACAAATCAGGATTGGCTCCCGACGTTGTCTGGCGGGTGTGATGGTAACGAACGACGTGGTTCACCTCGTGAAGGAGCGCACCAGCCAGTTCCGCGGTAGACCATCGCTCGAGGACCAAAGGGTCGAAGTAGACGCGCAACCGGTCGTCGACAGCGACGGTACCGAGTTCCGGTTGTCGAACGAATGAGACTGCCGCGAGTGCGCTTGCTAGGTAGGGCGCCCGTACTATGGCCGCGAATCGTGCCTCTGCGATGGTGGCCATCTCAGTCGGAGTTGGGGTTGTGGCGGTCATGCGACCCTCTCGAGGAATCGGCGAACGACGCTGAAGCCCGGTGGGATGACAGCACCTGTCGGACGATGCATGGCCAGCGGCCGGAATGTCCATGCGACGAGGTCAGCGAACCCGGCACTCACGGCATGCTCCGCGATCTGCCACGAGTTGGTCCATGTCGCCGAATCGTTAGAACTGCGGGCCGTTTCGACCAGGCCGTGTAGCACCAGCATCACCCGGTCGGGTCGACGGTTGTCGAGGTAGTCGACCACCTTCGATGGGTCGGCGAGAAGCGATCGCGGATCGGGGAGGTCGAGGTTGTCGACGAACGAGCAGAGCTCCGACGCTGCGCCTGGGCCGATGCATCCCGCTAGCAGAAGCCCGAGGACCTCCTCGTCCTCCCCTGCTTGGTCGACGGCAGTGCCGACCGAGGCCACCAGATCCCATGTACGAGGCGTCGGATAACCGCCGGTGGATCCAAGTTCCGGAGCAACCTCGAGAAGTCCAGGCCGGGCCCGGATGAAGGCCGCCACGAGCGCCCGCCAGTTGCGGTTGACCGAGGGTGCCACAGAGGACGTTGCAGACTGCGGGGGTTGCCATCCGTTGAGGAGGCCGTCACAGAACTGGTCGACGTCCACGCCGATGGATACATGGATGAACCGAGAGCGCATCGGTAGCTCGAGGTCGTAACCACCACAGTCGGCCGCATCGTTGTAGGCAGCCACGATGCGAACGTGGTCGGCGAGCCGCAAGTCGCCGACCACTCGTTCGCGGACCACTCGCAGCATTGCTGCCTGTACAGCGGGGGACGCGGTAGTCAGCTCGTCGAACAGCACGAGCGCGCCGTCAGTTGAGGCATTTGCATTGAGTGCCCAACGAGGCGTCGCCAGGTCGATGCCTCCGTCGGGCCGGACGATCGGCAAACCGGCAAGATCGGTCGGTTCGCGTAGAGAGCCAACCACAACCTCCAGGTGAAGGCCGGCATTATGTGCGATTGACTCCACCATCGACGTTTTTCCGACACCGGGCCTGCCACGCATCGCAACCGGCAAGCCAGCCAAGACCGCAACTCTGACCGCACGGCCAGCAGCGGTCATCGCGTCACCGTCCGCACTGCGTCGAGCGGGGATGCGCCAGCGTCAATGGCCTCACGCGCAACGCGCGCCCACTCTGCCGTCGAGCGTTGCTTCGACAGCGGCAACTCTGCCAGGTCTCGCCGACCAGCCGCCTGAAGAATGTCGGCAGCCATGACGTTGATGTAGTCGGTGTGTGTGCCCGCGAACTCTGCGGGGGTGGCGCCAGCTGCATACTGTCGAGCGAGCTGGTCTGACTTCAACGACAAGTCTTGGCGACCGTTGTTTCGGAACGCACGTCGACCGACGTTCCCCGAATAGTCGTTTGGGCAGACGGCGATCGAGAGCAGGGCCACATCAGCCGCAGCCTCGAAGTTCAGGAGGTCACCGAGCGAGCCCGCCTTTACATTCAAGGCCCACGGGTGAAGAGTAGAGGCAAGCAGTTCGTCAACGATCTCGACGGCCATCTCCGGATGCTGGTGGAGCCGCCGGATATGTGCGGCTCGAACGACCTCAGAGTTGCCACCATCGCCCGCAACGAGCAGTGCCCGCGACAACGCGGCACTGAGATAGAGGTCTCCGAAGAAGGAGAGGTTTCGTATCAGGAGCCACGGAGTCGCAGCACCAGGAATCACCAAGTTCTCAACCAGAAGTCGCGTCTCATCAATCTTCGAGCGGGCCTTTGCGGACGGCGACTCGAGGACCCCGGCACGGCGCGTGCCGAAGTCCATGGTTGCCATCTGCATCAGTGCGAGTCCGTCGTCCATCGCATCGAGATACGTCATGAGATCGGCAATGGTGCACACTTCCACTGTGTCAGCGTGTCCAGCGGCCCCCATGAGGAACAGGCGCTCACGGCTGATGCCCGACGGAGCGTTCGATGTCGATGCAAGATAAGCGGTGGTGATCGTGCGGATAGCCACGCGGTCGCCTGCCACCATTGCCTCCCACGCAGCACGCCCCGCAACGTCGCCACTGCGGTCGAGACCAATGCGCTCGACAAGGCCCTCGTCCAGGTTGACGGTGCCTCGAGCGCGAACGGCGATTGGACTAGTCATACCGAGTCGAGTCGTCACACCCATGTCAGGCCGCCTGTCCGATGAGTGCCACAGTCGACGCTGAGTCGATCAGAGTTGCCGAGGCGGAGTGACGACGGGTCACCACCGAGACCACAAGGCCACCCTGACGGGCAGAGGCGACGAGTCCGGAGAAGATCCCGTCACCGGAACCAACCATGAGACGGTTGAACCGCGAATGGTCGAACTCGCTGTAGGCGTCAAGTAGGGCGAGGTCAGCGCCATCTCGCCCCGACCGCCACCGCACGGTGGCCCCGGGGAAGGCCGCACGTGCGGCAAGGCCATTACGGTGCGAGCTGGCGACCACGATGAGATCGCCGACTTCGAACTGCGCTAGAGCGAGGTACTCTGCGGCAGTGCGTCGGGCGACCTGCTGGGACAACCACGCCGTAGCAGCGAGATTCTCGAGGTCGACCAGGTGGAGGGCCCGTGAGGGTCGGTTGGGGAATTGGGATAGGGTTGCATTGGTCATGAACCCATGGTGCCGGTCCAGAAACCCTCGTGGGATGACATTATCGGAGCAGGGAATCACCAAATCGGATCGACTGATTGCGAAATAGGGTGAGGTAGTTCGCTAGATCGGACGACCTTAATAAGATCCATTTAACATGGACAAAAACCCGCCAGCGTCCCATCTCGCCCTTCAAAAACGCTCGAAGGCCCTCCAAGCCGCCCGCTCTTCGGCGAATTCGATAAGCCACGATCTCAATTCGCGACAGGTGAGGGTACGAAATTCATCGATCTGGCAGAGCCCGGACGTTGAAGGAGCTGTGTTGCCGACGTTCCCCTTCTTGATTCGCGGCTCGGGATCGAGTGGTATGCCACTCAAGTTGTATCTACTGCTGCTCTGGCAAGCAGGGTCACCAGGGAACGCTAACCATCGCCGAATCCGCGCCAACTACATCGATCGCCTTGACGGTGAATATACAGCGCTACTCGATTACAAGGAGATTGCTGACCTCTTGATGCTTGATGACTATCGGCGCGCATCAAGTAGCGGAGTGCGTCGAATTACTTCGGCACTGCAAACCTTGAGAGACCATCGCCTCATCGAGCTCCACGATAATGCGAGGAGCATTCGCCTGCTGTCCGAGAAACGAGATGGTAGCGCCTACACCGATCCAGGGTTGAACTCCGACATCGCTGACACTAACAACGTATATCTAGCGCTTCCGCCCGAGTTCTTTACCTGCGGATGGTTCACGGCCTTGTCACCACAGGCAGTCCTAGCTTTGTTGATCCACGGCGTATTTTGGATTCCTAAACGGCCAGAACAGAAACCGAATTCGTTCAACGGCGAGGCACTGTCGAAATACGCACCGGTATCGAAGTCGACCATGACACGAGGTGAACGTCTACTCACCCATTGGTCGGTGCTCACGAAAACCGAGATGAGATACTCAGGGACGAAGCACCGCTCGCGCTACCTGTACTCACTGCAACTGGACCGTCTGAAGAAGGATTGCCCTAACGAGGTTCCGCCTACGTTTCGCTGAACGGCTCGCAATTCATCCCTGCAGACTTCTTGGCGAACATGCGCCCGAGCGTGTGCTGCCGACCAGCCTTCGTCAATGGGATTCCGGTCTTACGAGCAATACGGCGCCTGAGCACGTCGACCCCGTAGATCCACCGCTTCACACCGCGCGGCAGTAACCCACTCGCCATCACTAGCCCCTTGTACAACCCGCCCGGCACACTGATCGCCTTGCCGCGGGCCGTGTCGGCCAGGCCCACCTCGGCCACCATCACGGGTGTGCACCACGCGAACCCCGGAAACTGGGTCTGCAAATCGCTCGTGTTGCTCACACTCTGGAACTCGGTACGCGTGAGCCCCGGGCACAACGCCGTCACCTTCACACCCACGGCCTTGCCTTCTTCGTGCAGGCTCTCACTGAAGTTGGTCACGAACGCCTTGGTCGCCGCATACACCGCCAAGCTCGGCCCGGCCTGAAAGCTGGCCACACTCGACACGTTCATGATCCAACCACGACGCCGCTCCCCCATGGCCTTCATGGCCGCATGCGACAACCGCACCAACGCGCGCACGTTCAACGAGATCTCGCTATCGAGCCGGTCGGGGTCGAGATCTCGGAAATGACCACTCGTGCCAAAGCCCGCGTTGTTCACCAACAAGTCGATGGGTCGGCTGGCATCACGCAACCGCGCTTCCACTGCCGCAACACCCTCGGGTGTGGTGAGGTCGGCCGCCAACACTTCGAAGCCGTCATACTGCGCCGCGATCTCGCGCAGACGATCACCTCGCCGTGCCACCAACACCGTGGGCACTCCGGCGCGACCCAAACAGTGGGCCATGGCTTCGCCGATGCCCGACGAGGCTCCGGTGATCAGCGCGGATCGAAACGGGAAGGAGGTCACGCGTGAATCAGTGCGCGGCGGCAGAGGTGCCCGACACGCCACCGGCGGCGGCCAGACGAGCATGGGCCTTGCCCAACTCGGCGGCACCCTTGGCGTCGTGCTCGTGGCGCAACTGCTCTTCCAAGCGCGCCACTTCGGCC